>Ga0196963_10002293_pt1 | contig 11636 bp, 14 predicted proteins | sample S1_5metaG_FD_148600 | JGI IMG/M metagenome (GOLD analysis project Ga0196963, IMG submission 148600) | Soil microbial communities from Anza Borrego desert, Southern California, United States - S1_5 | ecosystem: Environmental > Terrestrial > Soil > Desert | place: USA: California | collected... | reverse complement strand
GTCGATGGCTCCTCACGCATGCGGCGCACCAGCTCGTAGCCGTCCATGGTCGGCATCAGGATGTCGGTCACCACCAGGTCGACGGCCGTCTCCGCCAATACGGCGAGCGCTTCGGCGCCGTCCGCCGCCTGAAGCACGCGATGACCGCGATAGGTAAGCAACGTCACCAGGAAGTCGCGATTTGTCGAACGATCGTCGACGGCGAGGATTATGGCCATGGCAGCCGTCCTCTCGGAGCGAAGCTGGCGCCCAGCGGCATGCAGGCAAGGTCGGGATCGTCGGCCGGGCGGCGGGCCACGCCGTGGCCATCGAGGCCGGACAACGGGACATCGCAGGCGATCAGGTCGGGCTTCCGGTCACCCGCCAGGGCGACGCCGGCCAGGCCGTTGTCGGCATGAAGGACGCGGGTCTCCGTTGCATGGTCAATAGAGGACAGACTCGCGTGGCAAGGTGGCCCTAGGCTGCGACTTGTCGCATTCGGGCATTCATTCCCGTGGCGGCAGCCCGGGGGGCGAAGACCATGCTGCGACTCGTCACACCGACACAGGATTTCCGTCCCAATGTGCCGGCGACTGCGCCCATGGCGCGACCCGAGGACGAGGCGGCGCGCGCCGGCCTTGAGGCGACGCGCCTTGCCGCCGTGGAGCGCTATGGAGTGCTCGACGCGGCGCCCGAACTGGCCTTCGACCGCATCACTGCACTGACGGCGGAGCTCTTCCAGGCGCCGGTGGCGATCATCGGCTTCATCGGCAGCGACCGGGTCTTCTTCAAGTCGCATCACGGCACTACGGAGACCGAGGTCCGTCGCGGCACGGACCCGTCGCACTCGGTGCTCGCACCGTGGATCCGCGACAACTACAAGCACGGCTTCCATGCCGGTGTGCCGCTGGACAGTCCCGACGGCTATGCGATCGGCACGCTCTCCGTGATCGACCGCCGCCCCCGGCGGATCGATGAGCAGCACATGCGCCGGCTCCGAGCCCTGGCTGGCATCGTCACCGACGAGCTGGCGATGCGGCTGGCCGCGCGGCGGGTGCTCGTACAGGCCGACATCATGAAAGCCGAGGTCGATCACCGCGTGATGAACAGCCTGCAATTCGTCTCCAGCCTGCTGCAGCTGCAGAGTCGCCACGGCGCTTCGACGGAGACCCGCCAGCAGCTCCTGGCAGCGGCTCATCGTGTAAGGGCGGTCGCCCGAACGCACCGGGTGTTCTCCGCCGACGAGACGCGCGGTCGCCTGCCGATCGTGCCCCATCTCCGCGAGCTCTGTGGCGAGTTGGCCGGCATTCTCGATGCAGAGATCGGCGTCGTGGGTGCACCCGAGACCAGCGTTCCCAAGGACCAAGTTCTCGCCATCGGGCTGATCGTCAACGAGCTCGCCGCCAATGCGCGCAAGCACGGTGCGGGACGGATCACGGTCTCGTTCGGCTTGAGCGGGGGCGAGCACGAGCTCGCCGTGACCGACGAGGGCCATGGCCTGCCGGCTGGATTCTCGACGGCTGGACCGGCCGGGCACGGGCTCGGCATGAAGGTGGTGCGCGCCCTGGCGGCGCAGCTCAAGGGCCGGCTGTCGACACCGCCCCCACCGGCTGGCGGGGGCACGTGTGTTGCGGTGTCGTTTCCGGCCGCTTGAGCACATCGCGCTAGTATCGACTCGCCGGCATGGCGACGACGCGACCCGTGGCATCGATGCGATTGCCCTGCGCGTCGTATCGGTTGCCGAATTCGTCGCGCGAGACCGCTTGACCTGAAGAGGCCTGAGACGCCGACGTGTAGTACGGGCCTTGGATGGGCATGCGCCGGCCTGTGCTGTCGACGCGATAGCCCTCGGCATCGACGCGATTGTTGTACTGGTCCATGCGATAGGGTGGCACCGACTGGCCCGGATAGGCCTGTGGCCCCGCCTGGGTATACGGACCCTGGCCAGCGATACGATGGCCGTTCGCGTCAACGCGATAGCCTTGGGCATCGACCCGGTAACCGTTCTGGTCGGTGTAGTAAGTCGTCGTCTGGGCGGCCGCCTCGGCGCGCCAGCTGCGGGCGTCGACCTCGCGGCTGACACAGCGGTCGTAAGCTGCCGTCGCGACGGGGAGTCCATACGAGCTGCAGGCGCTGCGAGCATCCGCGGTGAGCTGGGCGGCAGCGTAGTCCCGATTCACACGGCCGGCGGCGCGGGCCTGCCGCTCGCGGCCAACGCACTGCTCGAAGCTCGTTGTCCCGCTGCGAAAGCCGTAGTCCGCACACGCCGCGCTGGCGGACAGGGAGGTGTTGCCATAAGCCGGCGCCGCGGCACTCGGCGTGTTCTGGCTGTACGAGCCCTGGCACGCTGCCGAAAGCAAGCCGATCGATATCGTCGCTAAGGTGCGAATGCGCATTGAATGGAGTGTTCCTTCCGGGAATTGGGGCCATAGTCTCAACGGCATCTACGCGGAAAAGTTGCATTTTTCTCTAATAAATCTCGCCATGAGAGCCGATTGCGCCGATAGGAGGAGCCCGGAGCGCCGTGGCGACGATCGCAGCGCTGGCCGGCGCTTGCCGATGCGGTTACGCCATGTTAGCCGCGTCTCTCGTATTCGGATTTCGGGAGTTGCAGCGTGCCCCTGAAGTGGTCGATCAGCCATGAGGATCGGTTGGTCCTGGCCTCTGCCGAAGGCGAGGCCTCGATGGCGGATCTGGAAGAATACATGTCGGCGGTTGTCGCCGCCGGCGCGATGCCCTACCGCAAGCTGTTCGATACGACCTATGTCGCGCCGGGCGTTCTGCGCCTCGCCGAGCTCCGGGCCTTCTCAAAGAAGATCCTCGAGCTTGCCAAGGCGGGACCGATCGGGCCGATCGCCATCGTCGTCGGGTCCGAGCTCGAGCACGAGATGGCCGAAGCGTTCGGCAAAGTCGATGCCGGGCGCCCGCTGGCGATCTTCAGCGACACGGCGAAGGCTCGCCAATGGCTGGACGGTCGACCTGAGCGCTAACGCCCGCTGGCTTGATTTGGCGCTGTTCGCACGAAGATGGTCGCCGTCTCGTCGCGGTAGGCGCGGTGCCAGCCCGGCAGCAGCTCCAGCAGCTTGTTGGCCGGCTGGTCGTTCTGCAGGAGCGTCCATTCGATGCCGTGACGATCGAGCAAGAGCCCGAGTGGATCGTCGCCGCGCAGCTTGATGGCATCGGCGTAGCGCTTGATGAAATCGCCGCCGAACAGCTCGCCGCGCCCGTCAATGAAGGTCGGGATTCCGGCATGGATCAGGAAGCCACCGAAGTCGTAGTCGTTGAACACCCGACCTTGGAGCTTCTCGCGCTGGGCGAATTCGAGCGCGGCGACGGGCGTCGTGTCGGTCGGCGGCTGGATGTTGGCGAGCTTGATCATGCAGGCGGCGAACAGGGCGGCGAACGAGAGCGCGAGCGCGGTGCTGGACCGGCCGGCCGACCGGGCGAGAAACGCGCCGCTGTCCAGCCGCAGGGAGGGCCACTGCCGCGCCAGGATCGGCGCCACCACAAGCGGCGTCAGCACGGCCATCAGCTCGATGTTGCGCGCATGCTTCAGGAAGAGGTGCAGAAAACCCAGCACCAGCAGCAGGCGCAGCACCGGCAGCTTGAGGCCGCAGGCGAGCGCACCGAAGATCGCCGCCAACAGCATCAGCTCCTGCATCGGCAGGTTCTGGAAATCGGGCGACTGCCATTCCTTGATCAGGCTGAGCGCTTCGCCGAGGCCGAAGATGCGCAAGGTCACGAGCATCGATTCGGGGCCATAGGGCGTGGTGCAAGCGACCAGCACGGTGGCCACTCCGAACTTCAGCCATTCGACGAACAGGAATCTGCGCTGGGCGGCATCGGCTGCCGTCACGACGGCTTCCAGGGCGAAGAAGCCGCACAGCATCAGGCCGAGCGTAAAGCCGCCATGCAGGTTGGCCCACAACAGCATCGCCAACAGCAGCAACGGGCTCGGCGCGCGGCCTTGCTCGCTGGCGCGCACCAGGCCTGCGACCCACAGCACCAGGAAGGGAAAGGCAAAAACGTGCGGACGCGCCAGGAAGTGCGGACTGCTCAGCACGATGGCGGCGACGGTGAACAACAGCGCCGGGAGCGGGCGAAGGTCGCGCAGCAGCAGCCTCAGCATTAGGGCGAAGGTTACTGCAATCGAAGCGGCCGAAAGCGCGGCGACGCCACCCCATCCGCCGCCGCGCTCGGCCAGCGCCAACAGGATCTGCGACAACCACTCCTTCGCGATCCATGGCTGGCCAGTGAAAGTATGTGAATGGCCGTCGACGTGCGGCACCGCGCCGTTCTCGAGGATCCATTTGCCGATGGCGACGTGCCAGCGGCTGTCCGGATCGGCGAGCAAGGGCAGGCCCGTCGCGTTGAGGAGCAGGACGAACAAGCTCATGCCGACGATCAGCGGCCATGAGATCCGCCACGGCGACGCCAGCTTGTCGATCAGCGGGCCGCGACGACGAGCGACAGTCCCCGATAAGAACGCTGAGGACGATGTCATCGTCATCATCCTGCGCGGGCTGCCGCCGCCCCTTCCGCTAGAGCCTGTTCGAGACGTTGGTGAAGCTGTTGCTCAGCTTGCCACCAACCGCGGAGATAGAGGTGACCATGATGGCCGCGATCAAGCCGGCGATGAGACCGTATTCAAGGGCCGTGGCGCCTGAATCGTCGCGAACGAAGCGAATGAGAGTGGCAGTCATGGTGGTGGTCCAAATTGGTCGAGTGGATGGGGTTGATCGATACCGCCCCATTTATCGTCCTTGCGCACGTCCGAACAATTCAGACTGAAGGCCTAGCGCGGCGCAGCACGCGGTAGGCCAAACGGGCTAGTCCATGCTTGGCGCTAGGAGGCGTCAAGCTTAAGGTCGGCGATCAGGCTGACGGCGGCCGCGCGGACCCCCAACGCCGATACCTTGGCGCGTTCGAACGCCGGCTCCACGCCTTGCCCGCTTCGGCACGCTTCTTCCAGCGTGCTGCATCTCTCCGACAGTGCCGGAAAGCCGAGAACCGCGGCGAGCGATACCAGGGCGTGCGCCTGGCCGATCAGCCGGCCATCGTCGTGAGTTCCCGGCGCCGGGCCAAAGGCCTCATCGATTTGCGCCGTGAGCTTGGTCAGGCCGCGCAGGGCCCAGGGGCGGCCCATCAGTTCGCACATTTCCTGGAAAGCCTGTCCGCCCGCCTTTTCCGCGGCGCCAGCCGGCGGCGCGCCGGCATCGCAGGGCATCCAGGCATCGACTTTTGCCAAGAGCTCCGCCCTGGTGAACGGTTTGTCGATATGGTCGTTGACGCCGGCCGCTCCCAGCGATTGCTCGTCGCCCGAGAAGGCAATGATGGGGATCGTCGATCGCGGCCCCTCGAGCGCCCGGATCCGCCGGGTCGCCGCCGCGCCCGTCATGACGGGCATATGGGCATCCATCAGGATGAGGTCGAAGTCAGCCTCGTCCAGCGCGGCAAGGGCCTCAGCGCCGTTGCCGGCAAGAGCTACCTCGTACCCGGCCCGGAACAGGATCTTTCGCGTGAAGTCGCGGACAGCCTCCTGATCATCGACGACGAGGATTCGGCCCGGCATGGCTGCACCCCGCGGCCGGGCTCATGATTCCGGCTGGAGAAGCCGGCCGCCCGCCACCGCGGCCGCCGTCCTGGTCCGCACCCCCAGGCTGCGGAACAGCGCGGCCATGTGGACCTTCACCGTGCCTTCGCCGAGATCAAGGTCGCGCGCGATCGCCTTGTTGGACTTTCCCTGCACCAGGAGCTCGAGAACGCCGCGCTGGCGCGGCGTCAGTATCGCCAGCGCAGCCTTCGGTGCCGGCACCGCCGCCTCGCGCGTTGGCGCCGGCTGTCCCTGCGCCGGCAGGTCGGCGATCGACGGGGGGACGTAGATCACGCCGTCGAGGATGAGCTGCAGGGCATGGGCGAGGTCCGCCACGCCGAGGCCCTTGGGCACGTAGCCGTGCACGCCGGCCTCGAGCGCCGACAGGATGTCCTGCCGGTTCTTCGAGCTCGACACCACGGCCACCCGCAGGGCTTCGAAACAGTCCCGGACCGCCCGCAGATTGGCCGGGCTTTCCATTCCGGGCATCGCAAGATCGAACAGGGACAGCGAGATATCGGGTCGAGCCGACAGCTTCTCGACGGCTTCGTCGAGCGATGCGGCCTGGACCACTTCCGCGAACTTGAGCTTGCTCGTCAGGATAGTGGCGAGCGCCATGCGGAAGAATTCGTCGTCGTCCGCGATCAGGGCAATCTTCTTTTGTGCCTTCATTTCAGCGTCGTCTGCCGATCGAAAATGCCACGCTTAGAGCAACTGCCACGATATCCCAGATCGGATCGAAAAGCGACGGGCACGCCCCGGCCGGAACCGACTGTCTAGGCCGCCTGGTCTAGCTCGCCGCGGCGCTGCCCTAGGTCGTCAGGTTGAATTGTTGAAATTCGTGATTCGACGAATATGCAGCCCAGCGCCCGACAGCGGCGTGAGGGCCCAGCGGCCCAGTCAATCGAACGTTAGCACTTTGAAGGGATCATCTCATGTCTGGCATCTTCTCTCGCTTCATCCGCGACGACTCGGGCGCTACCGCCATCGAATACGGCCTGATCGCCGGCCTGATCGCAGTCGTCGTCGTCACCGCCATCACCACGATCGGCACCAAGCTGACCAACACCTTTACCAACATCGCCAACAAACTCTAGGTCGGGACTTCACCGGCTAAAGCTCAGGGCATCCCGCCCTGAGCTTTCGGGGAGGACAAAGATGCTGGCGTTTCACGTTTCCCAAGTGGCAGCGGCCATCTTCGCCTTTGCCATGGTCTATGCAGGTCTGACGGACCTCACGACCATGCGGATCCGAAACAACCTTTGCCTCTGGTTGTTCGTCAGCTACGCCGCCCTGGCGCCCCTCATGGGCTTCACGGTCGAGCAGATTGCCTGGAGCGTGGCGCTTGCCGGCGGCCTTCTCGCAGTGAGCTTCATTCTGTTTGCATGTGGCTGGATGGGCGGTGGCGACGGCAAGCTGCTGGCCGTCACGGCGCTCTGGCTGGGCGTCGACGTCGCCCCGACGTTCCTCATCTACACCGGCCTGTTCGGCGGTGCATTAACCCTTGCGGTCCTGCAACTTCGGCTGGTCGGTCTGCCGGCGTTTCTCGGGAACAGGCCGTGGATTACGCGCCTTCAATCGGACAATAGCGGCGTGCCCTACGGTGTCGCCATTACGCTCGCCGCCCTGGTCGTGTTCCCGCAGACGCGCTGGTTCGGCTTCTAGGCCGGCGCCGTTTCTCCAGAGAGTTTGCCTTCATGTTCCGCATCATCATCCTTCTCGTGGCGTTGGTTGCCGGCGGCGGTGCCGCCTGGATCGCCTTCGCGATGCGCGGCGAGACGCCGGCTGCCGTCGCTGTCCAGGAGGCGCCGCCTCCGGCGACCCATGACGTCCTGGTCGCCACGGCCGACCTCGCGCCTGGCCAGGTTCTCACCAAGGAAAGCATGCGGTGGCAGTCCTGGCCGGAAAGCGCCGTGCTTCCCGCCTATGTCAGCCGTTCGACCCGCCCTGATGCCCTGGCGAGCATGGTGGGCGCGGTCGTACGCGGCAAGATGATCGCCGGCGAGCCGATCCGCGACGACAAGCTCGGTCCTGTCAGCAACGGCCTGCTCTCCTCGATGCTGCCGGCGGGCAAGCGCGCCGTGGCCGCGCGCATCACGGCGGAGAAGACCGCCGGCGGCCTCATCCTGCCCAACGACCGGGTCGACGTGCTCCACACGCTCGAGAGCGCCGACAAGCCCGAGGGCCAGAAGGACTATACGACCCGCACTATTCTCACGAACATTGTCGTGCTCGCCGTCGACCAGACGCTGAACGAAACCAACAAGGACGAGAAGGGCAAGGCGAAAGCCGTGCCCATCGGCAAGACGGTGACGCTCGAGCTCGATCCGCGGCAGGCCGAAGTGCTGGTTGCCGCCGAGGCCTCGGGGACGATTTCCCTGGCGCTGCGTTCGGCGGCGGACAATGCCGAAGTGGCATCCCCACCGAAGCTGGTGCCCTTGAAAGTCGCGGTTCAGCCTGTCGAGCCTGTCGTCATCCTCCGCGGCGGCAGCGGCGCGCCAGCCATTCCCAAGTTACCGTAGCCCGGAGGCATGTCATGCCAGCAGCAATGCAGAAGTCGACGGCGGCCCCGATGAACATTCCCGCGGCGCCTGCTGTTCCAGGACCTGTCGTGGAGGCGCTGCGGGTTCCCGCGATCACGCTCCATGCCTTCTGCGAGACGCCTGAACTGACGGCGGCGATGCAATCGGCCGTCACCGACCGGCGAATGTCCCGCACCCACGCGACTGTGGACCCCGGGGGCATCGACGCCGCGCTGGCGCTCTATCGCAAGACCGCGACCCCCGATCTCATTCTGTTCGAAAGCCAGGCCGCGGCCGATCAGCTCTACGTGCAGCTCGACGCCCTGGCGGAAGTCTGCGGCGCGGCCACGAAAGTGGTGGTGATCGGCCATTCCAACGACATCGAGCTGTTTCGCGGGCTGCTGGCGCGCGGCCTCAGCGAGTACCTCGTGGCCCCGGTCGGGCCGATGAAGATCGTCTCTGCCATTTCCGCGCTCTATCAAACGGCGGGGGCGACCAAGCTCGGCCGCAGCTTTGCCTTTGTCGGCGCTCAGGGTGGCGCGGGATCCTCGAGCATTGCCCAGAACGTCGCGGCGAGCCTGGCGCGGATCTACCAATCGAAGGTCATCCTCGCCGACCTCGACCTGCCATTCGGCAGCGCCAGTCTCGGCTTCAATGTCGATCGCGGCCAAGGCATTGCCGAGGCGCTGAAGGATGCCAATCGCCTCGACGAGGGCCTATTCGAGCGCCTGCTGAGCCATTGCGGCGACCATCTCAGCCTGCTCGCGGCGCCGGCCCATCTGGATGCCTGCTATGACCTCTCCGAGGCCGCCTTCGAACGCGTGCTCGATCTTGCCCGATCGACAGTCCCCTTCGTCGTGCTCGACGTGCCGCACGTCTGGACGGCATGGTCGAGGAAGACGCTGCTGGCGGCTGACGAAATCGTCATCACCGCGGTGCCTGACCTGGTCGGGCTGCGCAATGCCAAGAACCTCGTCGAGCTCCTGCGCAAGGCCCGCCCTAACGACGCGCCGCCAAAGCTCGTCCTCAACCAGGTCGGCGTGCCCAAGCGCGCGGAGATCAAGCCTGCCCAGTTCGCCAAAGCGCTCGACCTGGAGCCGGTCGCCTGCGTTGCCTTCGAGCCTGCGACGTTCAGCGCCGCGGCGAATGCCGGGCGCATGATCGTGGACGCAGCGCCCCGTTCGCCCGCCACGCGGCAGTTCGCCCATGTCGCTCAGAACATTTCGGGACGCACGACCGGTCGCGCCGAGCGTGCCGGCCGGTTCGCGTTCAAGCGCCTGTGGGGCGGCTGACCGCCATGCGCAGGTACCATCAGATCGTGGCAAGACGGGCAGCGGTGCTGTTGCGCCGGTTCGGGCGCGATTGCCGTGGCAGCACCGCGATGGTGTTTGCGCTGGCGATGCCGATGCTGATCGGCGGCCTGGGCGTGGGTTTCGAGATCTCCAACTGGTACCTGGTGCAGCGCGGCATGCAGAATGCCGCCGATGCCGCGGTCCTGGCGGCCGCGTCCAACGCTGGCGCCAACTTCGACGTCGAAGGAATGGCGGTCGCCGCGCAGTTCGGGCTGGTCAACGGCGTCGACGGCGTCGCCGTGACGATCGCCCAAGGCGTCACCTGTCCTACCGGTGGAGCGACCTGCTACAGCGCCACCATCACGAAATCGGTTCCGCTCTACCTCTCTCCGGTCATCGGCTTTGCCGGAAGCGGCGACGGCAAGAAGGATCTCACCGCCACGGCGGTTGCCTCGCAGGGCACCATCCAGCGTAACTATTGCCTGCTGGCTCTCGCCAACAGCGGAGCGACCACGGCCATCAGGACCAGCGGCAGCCCCAGTCCCGACCTGTCAGGCTGTAGCGTCAAGTCGAATACCAGCGGCAACTGCAACGGCCACGATCTCGGCGCCGACTATGGTGACGCCGTCGGCACGATGGATGACTGCGGCAAGATCCAGAACTCCGGCGTGCCGGCCACGGCCGATCCTTACGCCGGCCTCGCCGCCAATATTCCCAGCTATAGCTGCGGCGGCTATGGAACAATCACCAACTGGACGGGAACCAGGAACCTCAGCGGCAACGTCGTGATCTGTGGCGAGCTGCGGCTGACCGGCAATGTCACGGTCAATGCCCCATCGGGCGCCGTCCTCATCATCGCCAACGGACGGCTCAACACCAACGGCTTCGCGCTGCGGACGGCGAGCGGTTCCGCTCTGACGATCGTGTTCACGGGCACCAACGGCGGAAGCTACCTCCATTACCCCTCGGGCAGCGGCACGATCGATATCGCGGCGCCCACCAGCGGACCGTGGTCCGGCGTGATGATGTACCAGGACCCCAAGCTGACCACCGGCGTCGATATTGCCTCCGCCGGCACCAGCCCGCGATGGAACATCAGTGGCCTCGTCTACCTCCCGCACGCCAGTGTCACCTTGAACGGCGCGGTCAACAAATCGACCTACGGCGCGAGCTGCTTCGTGCTGGTCGTCGACGATATCCTCATAAGAGGCTCGGCGAACATCCTGCCAAAGGGCGGCTGTGCGGCTGCCGGGCTCACCATGCCGATGGGCTCGGTCCCCGGCCGCGGCCAACTCGTCAATTGATCGGCACTCACATGCTCAAGCGGAAACCGATACGCGCGACGTTCAGGACCTGGCGCAGGGATTGCCGGGGTGTCGCCGGCGTGGAGTTCGCTCTGATCGGCGGGTTCCTGTGCCTCGCGGTCGTGAATGTCGCCGACATCGGCACCTATCTCTACAAGCGCATGAACGTCGAGAACGCCGCCCTGGTGGGCGCGATGAGCGCGCTGAAGGCCTGCGATGCCACCGAGCTTCCGGCGACGGTCAATTGCCCGGGCCTGACCGCCGCGGTGACGGCCGCGATCCAGAGCACGTCACTCGGGTCCGCGGTCACGCTGAGCAGCGCCGTGAGCGAAGGCTACTACTGCGTCAATGCGTCGAACACCCTGCAATACGTGTCCAGCGTGGCCAGCAAGCCGGCCGATTGCTCGGCGGCAGGCATGCCGGCCCTGCAGCCGGCCGACTACGTCCAGGTCGCCGTCACTTTCAGCTATACGCCCATCTTCGCGGGGATCTCGGTCGCCGGCCTGTTTCCCACGCCGATCACCAAGACGGCCATGGTGCGCATGCTATGACCGCGCCTCGCCGCACGCTTGGACGACTTTGGCGCGACGAGGGCGGCGCCGCGGCGGTGGAGTTCGCCCTGGTGGCGCCGGCCGCCATCATGCTTCTGGCCGGCATCGTCAGCCTCTCGCTCCTGCTGCTGTCGGTCGGCGGCATGCATTACGCCGTGGAGGCCGCGGCCCGCTGCGCTTCAGCCATGCCGACGGTCTGTACCAGCTCCAGTGCGACGGTCGCCTATGCGAACACCCGCTACTCGGGTGCCCTGATCACGCCCACTTTCACACACGTCGCCGCGGCCTGCGGCAACCAGGTGAATGCCACGGCCACCTTTACGCTCGATGTCGGAATGTTTCGGCAGTCCGTGCCCCTGTCGGCGACCAGCTGCTTTCCGTAGGACGATTCCCCG
>Ga0196963_10002292_pt1 | contig 11637 bp, 8 predicted proteins | sample S1_5metaG_FD_148600 | JGI IMG/M metagenome (GOLD analysis project Ga0196963, IMG submission 148600) | Soil microbial communities from Anza Borrego desert, Southern California, United States - S1_5 | ecosystem: Environmental > Terrestrial > Soil > Desert | place: USA: California | collected... | reverse complement strand
ATCTCGCGCGGCCCCATGGCCGGCTACCAGTGGGAGGACTACCTCGTCCGCTTCGAGATGTCCGGCCGGCTCGTCCTGATGACCGTCCCGGACTCGCGGTACATCACCCGCCCCGACCAGCCCGTCGGCGACGCGGTCAGCCGCACCTACAACGACGGCTTCCTGACCGCCATGCCGATCGTGACCGTCGCCGCCAACGGCGACCCGGTCGTCGACATGGGCACGTCCCTGCTCACCCCGATCGTCAACCTCCCGCTGATGATGGGCTCGACCGGCGCCCCGTCGATGCTCGCCCCGCGGAAGGACCTGTCCAGCTTTTCCAAGATCAAGTCGTTCCCCGACAACGTCCTGATCGACGCCGACATCGCCCTGGCCGGGCGCACCGGCGCCGGCACGACGGTCGGCGTGACCTACTCGTTCCGCCGGCTCCCCGCGGTCGGCAGCTACGCCGCCCGCGTCGCCGACGAGCGCGTCGGCTACTTCACGACCGCCCGCAAGGACTGGTCGATGAAGCACAGCGTCCGCGACACGACCCTCCGGTTCATCAACCGCTGGGACGTGAAGAAGAAGGACCCGTCGCTCGAGCTCAGCCCGCCCGAGAAGCCCATCGTGTTCGTGATCGAGAAGACCGTCCCCCTCCAGTGGCGCAAGTACGTCGCCGAGGGCACGCTCGAGTGGAACAAGGCGTTCGAAAAGCTCGGCATCGTCGGCGCGATCGTCGTCCAGCAGCAGACGGATGACAACGAGTTCGCCACCGTCGACCCCGAGGACGCCCGCTACAACTTCATCCGCTGGACCGTCACCGACAAGGGCCTGGCCATGGGCCCGAGCCGCGCAGACCCGCGCACCGGCCAGATCCTCGACGCCGACATCATCTTCGACGACTCGATGCTCCGGTTCTACGTCCGCGAGTTCGAGACCTTCGGCCCCCAGGGCCTCGCGTCGATGGTCGGCCCCGAGTACGTCCAGTTCCTCGCCAACCACCCGCAGTTCGCCCCGATGGGGACCGACGTCGCCGAGCTCAAGGCCGCCGCCAAGGCCGCCGGCACAGAGCTCCTCCACGACTCGTCCGACACCGCGTCGAGCGCGGACGTCGTACCCGGCGTCCCGCGCCGCATCGCCCCCGCCCGGGCCGCCTGTAACTACGCCGACGGCATGCGCCAGCAGTTCGCCATGGCGACCATGGCCGCCGCCGCCGGGAAGAAAAAACTCCCCGACCGCTTCGTCGGCGAGGTGATCAAGGAAGTCATCGCCCACGAGGTCGGCCACACGATCGGCCTCCGCCACAACTTCAAGGCGTCCAGCTGGCTGTCCGAGGCCGAGATCAAGAAGCGCCGCGACACCGGCGACGAACCCCTCGTCGCCTCCGTCATGGACTACAACCCCCTCGTCTTTTTCGCCGGCGACGACATCGAGAAGCTCCGCCACTTCATGACCCCCACGATCGGCCCCTACGACTACTGGGCCGTCGAGTACGGCTATAAGAACCTCTCGAAGGACGAGCCGGACGGCAAGGCCCTCACGTCGAGCATCGCCGCCCAGAACACCCGCCGCGAGCTCGCGTTCGCGACCGACGAAGACGTCCTCGGGCCGTCGTCCGTCGACCCGTCGTCCAACCGGTTCGATTTGTCCGACGACCCGATCGCCTGGTCCAAGAGCCGCGTCGCCCTGTGCGACGAGCTCCTCAAGGACATCCGCAAGTGGGCCGTCAAGCCCGGCGAGCCCAACGACCAGCTCCGCGAGTCGTTCCTCTACGTCTGGTCGACCAAGATGCGGAACCTGATGTTCGTCAGCCGCGTGGTCGGCGGGCAGATCCACAACCGCAACCGCCCCGGCGACCCCGACGCCAAGCCCGCCCTGACCCTCGTCGAGCCCAAGAAGCAGCGCGAAGCCCTGGCCGTCCTCGAGTCGACCATCTTCAAGGACGACTTCCTCGCCGCCGACCCCGAGCTGTACAACGAGCTCGTCCCGTCGGGCCGCTGGCTCGACTGGGCCGGCCAGGACCCGTTCAAGCGCGCCCGCGTCGACTTCCCCGTGCACGACTACATCGGCCGCTTCCAGGCGATGAGCCTGGCCAACATCTGCTCCCCGCAGACGCTCCAGCGCGTGTACGACGCCGAGCTCAAGAGCAAGGCCGAGGACAAGTTCACCGCCGCCGAGCTCGTGTCGCGCGTCCGCACCATGGTCTGGGCGTCCGCCAAGCCGTCGACCGGCGGCAAGTACACCGACTCCAAGCCCCTGGTGAACAGCATCCGCCGGAACCTCCAGCGGCAGCACGTCCAGTACCTGCTGGCGATCGCCGAGAGCAAGCCCGGCCAGCTCGTGTCGGCCGACTTGCACTCGATGGTCTGCTACAGCCTCCGCGAGCTGTCGCAGCAGATCGGCACCGACGCCGCCGGCGCCGGCGACCGCATCGACTTCGCCAGCCGGGCCCACCTGTCCGAGACCAAGTCCCAGATCGACCGCGTGCTCAACGCCCCCTACATCCAGATGTCCCCGCCCCCCGGCGGACTGATCCTGATCGGCCAACCGACCGGCCAGCAGTAAGCATCGCGATCGCTCGCAAAACTAACGAACCCCCGGACACCAGGTGGCCGGGGGTTCTTTCGTTTACTGCCGCAAAGACGCAAAGAGCGCAAAGAGTCGGTTCAATCAACAATGCACACGCCCGACGCGACTCTCTTCTTCTTTGCGCCTCTTTGCGTCTTTGCGGCGCAATTCGAACCTTCAGCAAAACTCGGCGCCCACCTCGTACGCCCCGTTCTCCGCCTTCCGGCACGAGATGATCCGCACCTCCGATACCAGCCGCTGGTCCCCCACGCCGATCTCCATCACGTAGAACTGGCTCGTCGCCAGGGCGGCCGGGATCTCGAACGCCACCCCGTGCCGCGACAAATTGATCGCCGTCACCTCGATCTTCTCCTCCGGCCGCGTCGCGGTCGGGCTGCAGATCCACGCCTCGGCCACGTGCGGCGTCCGCAAACTCCGCCGGCGGTCGAATCCTTTAGGCTCCGGGCGCGCGGCGGACGTGGGCGAGGGGGTGCTCATACGTTTGTTCATCGGCATTCCGAGGCAATATGTTGACGCCGCCCCGCGCCGGCGCTCACGGGCGTCACAAACAAGCCGGGCAGAGCGCACGGACTCCGCCGGAAGCGCCGCCCCGGATCTGCCGAATTCCCGAGCCCCCCCGCACGCCCACGTCCGAGAAAACGTACAATCCCCTCCCCGTGCGCCTCCCCGACGACCCCACGCTCCGCGCCCAGATCCGCGACGCCGTCCGCGCCGCCGCCGCGCGTCCCGAGGTTTCCGCCACCGTCGCCGCGATTTACGCAGACGTCCAATCCGCCGTCGACGCTCGCCGGCCCAAGTGCGACATCTCGGGCCGCTGCTGCCGGTTCGAGGAGTACGGCCACCGCCTGTACGTCAGCACGATCGAACTCGCCGCGTTCGTGAGCGGCCTCACCGGCCTCCCAACAAGCCAGCGAGAAAAACTCGACGCCGCGGCAGGGGGGTGGGACGGCACCGGCTGCCCCTTCCAGATCGCCAAACTCTGCGCCGCGCACACGATCCGCCCCTTCGGCTGCCGGATCTACTTCTGCGACCCCACCGCCCAGGACTGGCAGCAGGACGTCTACGAGCAGGTCCACGCCCGCCTGAAGGCCGAGCACGAGCGACTGGGCGTCCCCTACTACTACCTCGAGTGGGGCGACGGCCTCCGCGTCGCCTTGGCGGACGAATCCAGCGGCACGCGCCTGCGCGTGCTGAACTCCGGATAGCTGCAACGCAACGCGTTGCTGACGCGCCCGACCGCCCTAATGCGCTCCCCGCGCATCCCTCCCGTACACTCCGAGTCAGTCCACCCCTGTCGATACCGCTTTTCCACTTTGACAAACGGTTGAGCAGGGCGGTAAATTCGGACCCGCAAGTCGACGGCACCAATGGATCTTCAGCACAGGAAGGCGAAGTCATGAAGAAGCTTGCACTGCTCGCGATGGCGGTCGGCGGGATGGTCGGCCTCGGGTCCCTCGGCGGGTGCTCGACCCCCGCGTACAACACCGAGGAAAACACCAGCCGCGTCCTGCGGTCCTGGGACTACGAACTCAAGCAGGGCATGGAAGACTTCATGTTCGAAGCCATGCTGATTCCCCCGAGCCACGGCACGCTGTGGAACCTGCGGTAACACGCCGCGCACGACCGCGAAACGAATTCCAGACCACCGGGCTTCGCGCCCGGTGGTCTTCTTGTTGGCCCGAACAGTCCCGGAAGACGACGCACGATGCCCGCCAAACCCGATCTCCCCCCGCTCCGCCCCATCCGCCCCGGCCGCTACCGCCACTACAAGGGCAACGCCTACGAAGTCGTCGGCGTCGCCCGCCACAGCGAAACCCTCGAAGAACTCGTCGTCTACCGCCCCCTCTACGGCCCCGGCGACCTCTGGGTCCGCCCGCGCGCGATGTTCGAGGGCGAGGTCGACGTCGACGGGCGCCGGGTCCCGCGGTTCGAATACGCCGGGGGGTGAGCGAGAGCGACCTCCGCTGGGTCGGTGCTCGCGCCGACTCCTGTGGAGCCGGATTCGCGACGAAGTCGCGGGCCCGTGTCGCACCGTCGGGAGCCCCGTGTCCCTTCCGTCAGACGTCTGCCGCTCCCGGCGTGGGACGCGTATGCCAGACGAGATCCGGTTCTATTCCACCGCCGACGAGTACGGTTGCTTCTCGAACTTCTCCCCCCACCCGATCCGCCTGGCCGGCAAGACCTGGCCCAACACCGAGCATTACTTCCAGGCGCAGAAGTTCGAAGACCCCGCCCACAGGGACGCGATCCGCAAGGCCAACTCCCCGATGATCGCCGCCCGCATGGGCCGCGACCGCAAGCGCCCGCTCAGGCGCGACTGGGAGTCGGCCAAGGTCAACGTGATGACCGACGCCGTCCGCGCCAAGTTCACCCAGCACGCCGACCTCCGCGAAACGCTTCTGGCGACCGGCGACGCCAAACTGATCGAACACACCGAGCGCGACGCCTACTGGGGCGACGGCGGCGACGGGTCGGGAAAGAACATGCTCGGGCAGATCCTGATGCGCGTCCGGGCGGAGTTGCGCGACGCCCTGGCGGGCACGGCGGGGGCCCAGTGACGTCGAATCGCGCGGCGTATCGCTCGTCCATCCCCGCGGCCGCGCGCCAGCGGGTCGTGGAACGGTACCCCGAGGGCGCTAAGAAGAATGCCGAGTACCGCTTGCGCGGAAAGCTCGTGGGCGTGCGCTGGTTCCACGAGACCGGCGAACCCGATTTCGAGTACGCCCTCCGCGACGGACAGAAGCACGGTACGCAATACCGCTGGGACGTCCCCGGACATTTGCTCTCGGCCGAGCCCTTCGAAGACGGCCTCCCGCACGGCACGGCCAGACAGTGGTCACGAGACGGCCGGCAGATCGGGACCTACCGCATGCGCCGCGGTACGGGCATCGACCTGTGGCGGCAGGAGCGCGAGGACGGCTCGGTCTACCTCGCCGAAATCCTATACAAGCGGGCGGGCCGCCCGGACGGCTTCGAATGGTGGGTGAACGAGGACCAGCGAACCGTCTACATCGAGCGCCACTGGTGCGATTGCCAGTTGCACGGCATATACCGCGAGTGGAATGACCAAGGCCGCCTCCGCCACGGCTCCCCCCAATACTTTGTGAGGTCCGAGAGGGTGACGAAGCGCCAATACCTCCGGGGGGCCGCGAACGACCCGACGCTCCCGCCGTTCCGCGCCGCCGACAACCGGCCGACGCGTAGGTTCCCGGTGGACGTCGGCCGGAGCATGAATTTGCCGGGGCGCGGGTCGAAGTAGCCGTCGGAAGGGCGCGCAGGCGGCGATCGTTGTTTGGGTCGCACGCGCGACCAGCGCATGTGGACGCGCTCGCAAGCAAGGCGGCCACGAGAACCAATCGGGCGTTTCCGCGGCGCGCGGCTCGGACGGGGCCTCGCCCTCCGCTCCCCTCACGCCGCCTTCTTCGGATCCTTCTTCTCCTCCCCACCCAACTTCTTCAGAATCTCCCCCGCCTGCTTCTTGTGCCCGTCGTTCTTGGAGACCGCCCGCACCTTCTCCAGCGTCGACCTCGTCAGCGCCTTGTCCTTGTCCGCGTACTTGTCGGCGACCTTCAGCGCCGCGGCCGCCGCCTCGTTCACCAGGGCCGCGTCGTCGAGCAGGGGGGCGATCGCCGTCAGCGCCTTCACGTCCTTGATGTCGCCCAGGCCGCCCAGGACCTGCTTCTTCTCGTCCGGCCGCTTGCACGCCGCCAACGCCGCGCCGAACAGCTTGAGGTTCTCCTCCACTTTGCGCTTATCGCGGTTGATCCCGAGCAGCCGGATGTGCCCGCGGAGCGAGAGGATCGCCAGGTTCTCCTTCTTCTCTTCCTTCGCCAGCGCCAGCAGGTCCTTCAGCGGCGCATCGTCCGTCCAGTTCGTCAGGGCCCGGACGGCGGCCTCGTGCGTCTTCTCGTCCGTCGACTTCACCGCCTCCCGCACCGCCGCCAGCGCCGGCGCGCCGCCCACCTGCCCGAGCACCGCCAGGAACGCCGCCTTCGCCTCGGGCGCCGCCGCGGCCTTCATCGCGTCCACCACGGGCGTCAGCCGCGCCGCCAGGTCGTCGTTCTTCCGCACCAGCGCCGCCAGCGCCTTGCCCGCGCCGTCGCGGTCGGCGTCTTCCTTCGCCCCCTCGACCAGCTTGATCACCTGAGGCACCGCCGCGTAATCGCCCAGCAACCCGATCGACCGGTACGCCTCGTTCCGCACCGTCTGCTCGGCGTCGGCACCCGCGGCCGCGACGATCGACCCCAGCGCCGCCTTCGCGTTCCGCGCCCCCAGCGCCCGCACCGCCTCGATGCGCTCGGCCGTCGACCCCTTCGCCACAAGCGGCATCAACCCCTTATCGATCTCCTCACCCGGCAAGTTCTCCAACGCCATCCGCGCCATCACCTGCTCGTCGCCCTTCGCCTGCGCGCTCTTGAGCAGTAGCGGCAGCGCCGACGCATCCCCGGCCACGCCCAGCGCCCGCACCGCCTGGATCCGCAGCGCCTCGTCCGGGTCCGATGCCGCCGCCACGAACACCGGCAGGTGTTCCTTCCCGCCCTGGTCCGCCAGTGCCCGGATCAGCCACGGCTTGGCTTGCGCATCGGCCCCCTTCACCTTTTCCGCGATCGCGGCGGCCACCAGCTTGTCCTTGTGCCGCGCCAGCACCGAAAGCGCCGCCCCGCGTGCCTCGACGTCCGTGTGCCCCAGCAGGTCCACGAACGGACCCATCTCGCTCGCCCGCGACGTCCGCCCCAGCCCGATGATCCCCGCGTACCGGTACGGCGCGGGGCTCGTCAGGTACTCGCGGTAGATCGACGCCGCCGCGTCCTTGTCCGTCGGCGTCAGCCGGTCGGCCATGAGCAGGTACGCGTCGTTCGCCGCATGCTTAATGACCGGCGATCGATCCATCCGCGCGTCGGCCAGCGTCTTGGCCGCCGTCGCGTCCCCGGTCCGCGCCAGCGCCAACAGCGCCGGCACGCGCACCGCGTCCGGCTCGTTCGCCGTCGTCACCAGCTTCGCGAAATACGCCGCATCGCCCGGCTCGCGCCGGTACTCCAGCGCCCCGACCAGCGCGCCCTTCCACGCCGGGTCGGTCGCCTTGTCGATCGCCGCCCGCAGCGTATCGCCGGCCTCCTTCGACGGGTTCCCCGCCAGCGCCCGCCGCGCGCTCTCGCGCACGTTCGCGTCCGCGTCGCCGAGCAACCCCGCCACCGCTTGCACGACCTCCGCTCGCCCGATGCGCTGCACGTGGCGCAGCAGCACGAGTTTCAAATCCACCGGCGCGTCGGCCGTCAGCTTCCCCGCCAAGACTTTCCCCAGCGCCGCCCGCTCGACCTCGGCCCCCGGCCGCGACGCGTGGAACGCCACGTTCTGCAGCGCCAGGTCGTCCGTCGTCACCTTGTCGAGCAGCGCCGGCAGGGCCGTCGTGTACGCCGTCTCGAATTCCGCCGCCGTCTTCGCCGTCAGTGGTGTCTTGCCCTTCCCCTGCAGCTGCGCAACGAGCTCCGCCTGCGCCCCACCGCCGGCGGGCGGGTCCGCCGCGAAAACGGGCCGGCCGAACACGAGTGCAGTACCGAGAATCGCGGCGGTGAGTCGGTTCATGGGGATCACAGTTCGCGTGCGAAGTGAAGTGGAGCCCGGGTCTCCGCAGGCCCGGCGACGTGTCCGCTAGATTAGCCGAAACGCCGGCGCGCGGGAATACGGCGCGCGCTTCTCCGTCGGACGGCGAGCGGCGCCATCAGCCTCTTGTAGCCGCCCCGCTTGCGGGGCGCGTCCCGAGGCGCTGCCGTGGCGATTAGGTTCCGGACTACGAGGTGCCGCTAGACGCGCCCCGCAAGCGGGGCGGATACAAGACGTCAACGCGATCTCCCGCAAATCGATCGGCTCGGACGGAGCCTCGCCCTCCCGCAGTCGCCCTCCTTGGCGTCCCGCCCTCCTCGGTTTAACATTCCTGATCTTCCGTCGTACTGCACACTCTCACATCCGACCATCACACCGCGCGGAGGCGCCTCCCACCCCATGGCCGACCAGCCCACCCCCAGCAGCACCGGGATCGAATCCACGATGACCGAGGATCGGGTCTTCAACCCGCCCGCCGCCACCGTCGCCAAGGCCTGGATCAACTCGCGCGAGCAGTACGACCAGATGTACCGCCAGTCGATCACCGAGCCCGAGATCTTCTGGGCCAAGTGTGCGTCCGAGCTCTCGTGGTTCGCCCGCTGGGAAAAGGTCGTTGAGTGGAACCTGCCGGATGCGAAGTGGTTCGTCGGCGGCAAGACCAACGTCGCCTACAACTGCCTCGACCACCAGATCGCCCAGGGCCGCGGCGATAAGGTCGCGATCCTCTTCGAAGGCGAGCCCGAGCAGGGGGGCCAGAAGGGCAACTACGCCGTCCGCCGGATCACCTACAACCAGCTCAAGAACGACGTCTGCCAGTTCGCTAACGGCCTGAAGACGCTGGGCCTGAAGAAGGGCGACCGCGTCACGATCTACATGCCCATGATCCCCGAGGCCGCCGTCGCCATGCTCGCCTGCGCGCGGCTCGGCGTCGCCCACAGCGTGATCTTCGGCGGCTTCTCCTCCCAAGCCATCGTCGACCGCGTCGAGGACGCCGAGTCCAACGTCATCATCACCGCCGATGGCGGCTACCGCCGCGGCAGCGTCGTCCCGCTCAAGAAGAACGTCGACGAGGCCCTCACCAAGACCCAGCGCGTCAAGACCGTCGTCGTCCTCAAGCACGCCGGCAACGACGTCACCATGACCGCCGGCCGCGACGTCCTCTGGTCCGACCTGATCGCCGGCCAATCGACCGACTGCCCCGCCGAGCACATGGACGCCGAGGACCTCCTCTTCATCCTCTACACGTCCGGCTCCACCGGCAAACCCAAGGGCATCATCCACACGACCGGCGGGTACATGGTCGGCACCTACCTGACCACCAAGTACGTCTTCGACATGCACGATGAGGACGTCTACTGGTGCACCGCGGACGTCGGCTGGATCACCGGCCACTCCTACGTCGTCTACGGCCCGCTCGCCAACGGCGCGACCACCCTCATGTACGAGGGCGCCCCCAACTACCCCGACTTCAGCCGCTTCTGGGACATCATCGAGCGCCACAAGGTCACGCTCTTCTATACCGCCCCGACCGCGATCCGCGCGTTCATGCGCGCCGGCCGCGAGCTCGTCGACAAGCACGACCTCTCTTCCTTGCGCCTGCTCGGCTCCGTCGGCGAGCCGATCAATCCCGAGGCCTGGATGTGGTACCACCAGGTGATCGGCCACGGCCGCTGCCCGATCGTCGACACCTGGTGGCAGACCGAGACCGGCGCGATCATGATCACCCCGCTCGCCGGCGTCACCCCCACCAAGCCCGGCTCCGCCACACTCCCGTTCTTCGGCATCGACGCCGCCATCGTCGACAAGGACGGCAAGGAGCTCGGCCCCAACCAGGGCGGCCTGCTCGTCGTCCGCAAGCCCTGGCCCGCCATGCTCCGCGGCATCTTCAAGGACCCCGCCCGCTTCATGACCCAGTACTGGTCCGACGTCCCCGGCTTCTACTTCACCGGCGACGGCGCCCGCCGCGACCACGACGGCTACTTCTGGATCATGGGCCGCGTCGACGACGTCCTCAACGTCTCCGGCCACCGCCTCGGCACCGCCGAGATCGAGTCGGCCCTCGTCTCCCACCCGTCCGTCGCCGAGGCCGCCGTCGTCGGCATGCCCCACGAAATGAAGGGCCAGGGCGTCGCCGCGTTCGTCACCGTCAAGTCCGGCATCACCCCCGACGACCAACTCCGGAAGGAACTGATCAACGCCGTCGCGAAGGCCATCGGCGCGATCGCCAAGCCCGACCAGATCCGCTTCACCGACTCCCTCCCCAAGACCCGCAGCGGAAAAATCATGCGCCGCCTCCTAAAAGAAATCGCCGCCGGCGGCGAAGTCAAAGGCGACACCACCACCCTCGAAGACTTCAACGTCCTCGCGAAATTGCGCGCGACGGACGAGGGGTGACGCGATCACGAATGGCGCGTCCGTAGGGTGGGCACTGCCCACCGCCCGCGCGACCGGCGCGCCGGGAGGGCGAGACTCCGTCCGAGCCGTTCGTGTCTGAGGGAGCCCAGCGACTTGTCGCGGGACGGACGCCGACCGACGTGGTTCGCCGACATCCGCGCACCGGGCCGCGCAGTACTCTTCCCGTAGCGCAGGTGACGCGCGGTACCCCGGACGCGCACTCGGAACAAGCCGGGGCAGAGCGCACGGGCTTCGCCCGAAGTGCCGCCCCGGATGTCATCCGCGCGCACGCGTCACACCCGCCGACCGTACGTCCCATAACCCTGCGACAAAAAACCCCGTCGCCCCAGCGAGTTCTGCCTTGCCCGCCCCGGCCGCGCCCTCATAATCTCTGGGAAGAGCCGTACCCTTTCCCGGAGGCCGCACCCGATGCCCCATCGCTACAAGACCATCCTCCTCTTCGGCGCCCCGGGCTCCGGCAAGGGGACCCAGGGCAAGATCCTCGGCGCCATCCCGGGCTTCTTCCACTCCTCCACCGGCGACATCTTCCGCTCGCTCGACCTTCAGTCCGAGGTCGGCCGCACCGTCTGGGAATACTCGACCAAGGGCCAACTCGTCCCCGACGCCCTGACCATCAAGATCTGGAAGCAGTACATCCGCGGGATGGAACTCATCAACGGCTTCCACCCCGAGACCGAGATCGTCGTCCTCGACGGCCTCCCGCGCAGCGTCGAGCAGGCCAAGCTGCTGGAAGAGACGATCGACGTCCTGAAGGTCATCCACCTCCAGGCCGACCAGGCCAAGATGATCGAGCGCCTCCGCCGCCGGGCCCTGAAGGAGAACCGCGTCGACGACGCCAACGAGTCGGTCATCCAGCGGCGGTTCGAGGTCTACCAGCGCGAGACCAAGCCCGTCCTCGACTACTACACGGGCGACCGCATCGTCAACATCAACGCCGCCCAGTCGCAGGTGCGCGTCCTGAGCGAGATCATTCGCGTGCTGGTCCCGCTCAAGGAACAGCACGACCACTCCAACGACCAGGCGCTTGCCGCCGCCGCGGCCGGGCAAGCG
>Ga0196963_10002291_pt1 | contig 11640 bp, 14 predicted proteins | sample S1_5metaG_FD_148600 | JGI IMG/M metagenome (GOLD analysis project Ga0196963, IMG submission 148600) | Soil microbial communities from Anza Borrego desert, Southern California, United States - S1_5 | ecosystem: Environmental > Terrestrial > Soil > Desert | place: USA: California | collected... | reverse complement strand
CGAAGACACGAACGCTGGGTGAGCGCGCCTACCAAGACCGAGGCACGCGAAAAGCTCAAGAAAGAGATTCACAAGCTCGACAATAAAGGCGCGGCGAAGGTGCTCAAAGAAAAGACCACTTTCCGCGCGCTCGCTGAAGAGTATCGCGAGCAAAAGATTGTGCCCGCTGTGATGGTGAGCGGGCAGAAGGTTTCAGGCTTGCGCAACACGGTCGCGCCGACAGTCTGGCTCGATATGCTCGTTAACTACTTCGGCGACACGCCGCTTGCCCAGATTGAGCCGCGCACGCTCGAAACCTTCAAACGCGCGCGCGCCGCCAAGCCCACCAAGCAGAAACGGCAGCGCACCGTAGCAACGATCAACTTGGAATTGCTCTTTCTTCTGCGCGTGCTCAATTACGCCGTAGCGCACGGCTATCTGGACAAGAATCCATTTCACCAGCCGGGCGCAAAGGGGTTGATCCAGCGCCATAAAGAGACGCCGCGCACGCGCGTGTTGGGCTTTGGTGAAGAGATGGCGTTACTCGCAGCCTGTACGGGCCGGCGCGCGCATCTGCGGCCCATCCTGATTACCCTGGCCGACACTGGCCTGCGCCGCAACGAAGCGCGCACGCTTGAGTGGGAGCGCGATATTGATTTCACCGCCAACCGCATCACGGTGCAGGCTGAGAACGCCAAGACGAATGTTAGGCGACAAATCTCAATGACGCCGCGTGTGCGCCAGACGTTGCTCGAACTGCACGCCGCCGGGACAGGCAAAGGGCTGGTCTTCAATGGCTGGCGCGACTGCCGCGATGCGTTGGCGACGGCGCGCCGCGTGGCGGGCATTACAGATTTCACGCTACACGATCTGCGCCACACTTTCATCACGCGCGCTATCTTCGCGGGCATTCCGCTCGCTGTGGTGCTGAAGGCGAGCGGCCACGCTTCAGACGAGTGGCAACGCTATTTGAATATCACGCCTGAAGGTCTGCGCGCGTTGTTCACGCCACTGCCTGACCAGGACGAAAACGAAGTGAAGCAATTCGGCCTATCGGTATTGAAGGGCTTGAAAGAGGGAATGGGCTTTGATTGGGAATCGTGGTTGCTCGGGGCTGGGCCTGTGACTCACAACGGGCACGCCCCGGTTGATCAGCAAGCACCGGCTTTAGGCCGTAGCTTGGAGAGCATCCCCAATAGATGAGCGTTCGAAATATCGTTGGCTGCCGGTTCCGGGCGCGCGACCACGTTAGCCCAATCGTCTTCACTGACGAGCCGGGCGACCAGTGGCAGCACCTTCATTGTCTGCCGCAGCTCGTCGGCGTGCGCTTTGCCCCACAGCCGGGCGGCGTTCGTCCACACGCCTTCTTCGGACCAGGCCAGAGTGCAGGGCCAGATCTGCCGCGGATCGTCGGCGTCGGGCCGGGCCAGAGCATACAACACAACCTGCGTCAGAGAGGGAATTGCATTAGCCATGAGCAGATTTTACCTGAGTTCGGCCACTCGGAAAGATAAAAAGACACGCCCCGCATCTTCCCCGCATTGCCCCGCATAAAGCGCAATTCTAGGCAATGGTGACCAGTGGTGCTCTCACGCGGTACCGTTGGCTATTTGCTTGCGCAGGCTGGACTTTGCAATATGCCGCAAAGTGGGACAGCCTGCGCGCCCTTCCTGCAGGTAGAAGGGCGGGGAATTGGCCCGTCTGCTGATCTATCTGTCTTTTCAAGGCTTTAGCGAGTGGGCTGTAGGTGGCGTTTGGGGCGTTCCCCGCTTTCCTCCCCGCACTGTTTCACGAAAAACGTTGCGCCAGTAGCTCTAATCAGCCGATAATGGGCGCGGTGCCCGGTTCCCCTATGGTTAATGGTGCGAGAAAATTGACACTCTGTTCGAACAATAGCGACACGCGCTCCGCTCGCGCGTTTCACAGCCAACCCCAAAACCAATTAAACCCAAAACTGCTAGATTCCGCGCGCTGGAGGCGCAAAGCGCCCGACACAGACACGCGGAGAGCGGTATTTCCCCTTGTCATCCATGAACACCCAAACGTTAGAAAGACCCAGCCGCGGTATCCAGAGACTCGCGGCCATCCAAACTGAAGCCGAGCGCGTTTTGCGCTCGCTCCCATCACTATCAGACGAAGAACTGCTGGAAGCGCGCAAAGTCGCATCCACGATTGGCCGCTGCGCGTGGCTGATCGAATACGCGATTGACGCGGAGCTACTTCAGCGGCTCGGCGAGAAGCGCGGGCGCGGCAACAAAGACACGAACGAGCGCGGCTTGACGGCGCTGGCGAAAGAACGGGCCGGGGAGCTTGGTATCCACCACAGCCAGGTGTGGCGCCACGTCCAGGTGATCAACACCTTCTTTCCCGAGATTCTGGTAAAACCAGAAAATATTCTGGCCGACCAGAGTTCAATTTTGGAGCCGACCTATTACGAGTTGGCCCTACGCTCGACCGACCCGCACGCCACCATCAAAGAGTTCAAGCGTGCCAAAGCTTCGGACCCGAATTTCAGCACGCGCGAGGCCCGCAAAGCCGTTCAAACACAATCCGCGCCTGATCTATCGAGCGTGGTTGAATGCGCGCTTGATAACCCCGAGGCGCGCGCAGCGTGGGAAGCGTTCAAGCGGGCTTGCCGAGGCCTCGGCGCCCATGTGCCCATCGTGCGCGGGATTCTCAATGGTTACGTGGAAGAGTTGGAGTATGAGTTGAGCTTGCCCGCTAAACCATTGCGTGAGCGCATCCTGGCCAAGATCGCGGAAGCTGACGAGGGCGGGGTGAGCGTCGAAGACCTCGCGCAACTCACCGGCTATCACCGGGACATCTGCGCGGTGTTCTTGCAGCGGCTGAAGGCGGATGGGCATTTGGTGGAGAAATTCAGAAAGAGCGAGTACAGCAAGACGGCGGATAAGCGGGGAACGCGGCTGTATGCGCTGGCGGCGTGAGGGGGTGCGGCATGTCAGAAAAAGTCAGGAAAAAAGCCCAGCCCCACAAGCGCGACGAAGCTGCACAACTCTTAGCTGAGGACAGGCTTACGGACAGGGAGATTGCTGCGAAAGTTGGCATCACCGAAAGGCAGCTTAATCGCTGGAAAAATCTTCCCGATTTTGCCGCGCGGATTGATGAAATTCGCACCGAGACGGCCGCACGGTTGAAGGCGCAGGGTATCCGGTTGAAAGAGACCCGGCTGACCAAGCTCAACAACCTGATTGAAAGGCTTGATGTCGTGATTGACGCGCGCGCCGCGGACCTGGCTGGCATCACTGGCGGCGAGTCCGGACTGCTCGTTCGAACCGTCAAGATGATCGGGAGTGGCCACGATGCGGAACGGATTGAAGAGTACGCCGTAGACACGCGACTGCTGAAAGAGTATCGCGAGATTATGCGGCACGCGGCGGTTGAGAAGGGCGAATGGACAGAGAAATTCGAACACAGTGGCGGCGATGGGCAGCCCTTGTTTGCCGAGATCGCCGATGTGCTGAACAAGATTTATGGCGGTGCTGACCCCGAAAACGCTGGATAGCTTTCTGCGGCTCGCGCGCAGTGCTGGGATGCCGCAAGATCAGGTCGTCAACCTTTATGAGCGCGGCTACGTCCCTTTCCCCAAGCAGATTCTGTTTCACGCTGCGGCGCGCGAGTGCGATAAACCTGATGGACCTATTAAGGTGGGCTTCGGCGGCGCGCGCGGCCCGGGTAAGACCACGACCACCTTTGCGCAGATGGCCTTGGACGATTGCCAGCGCGTGCCCGGTTTGAAGTGCCTCTTTATCCGTCAAACGCAGAAATCGGCCAAAGAGAGCTTTGAGGATTTACGCCTGCGCTTGCTGAGGCGCACGCCGCACGACCACGCCGGCACAACCGGCATTCTGAAATTCCCGAACGGCTCGCGCATTCACCTGGGCGGCTTCGCCAACGATAAGGACATTGATAAATACCTCGGACTGGAATATGACCTCATTGCGATTGAGGAAGACACGCAGCTTTCCGCTTCAAAGAAACAACAACTGCTAACCTGTTTGCGCACGTCGAAACGGAACTGGCGCCCGCGCAGCTACCACACGACCAACCCCGGCGGCGTTGATCATGCCGGTTACAAAAAGACCTTTATTGAGCCTTTCAGAAAGGGCACGCAGACCGCGACGCGTTTTATTCCGTCCTTCGCTTCGGACAACCCGGCGCTGAACGCTGAATATCTCGACACGTTGAACAATCTAACCGGCTGGTTGCGCGGCGCGTGGCTCGACGGTGATTGGGACATCGCGGCGGGCCAATTCTTCACGACCTGGCGCTATGACGAGCACACTTGCGAGCCGTTCCCGATTCCAGATAACGCCGACGTGTGGGCCGCGCTCGATTACGGCTTCACTCACCCCACGGTGGCGTGCCTGGCCTTCAAGCACGATGGCACTTATTACATTGCGGCTGAGCACTGCCGGGCGAAAGCTTTGCCGCCAACGCACGCCGAAGCGATCAAGGCGATGCTCGCGCGCAAGGGCGTCACGCTCGACCGGCTCAAAGCTTTCTACGCTGGCGCAGATGTGTTTCAAATGAAGGGCGACGCGCAAGGCAAGAAGATTTCCCAGCAATATCAGGAATGCGGCATCCGGTTGCGCCCAGCGGTTGATGATCGCATTGCCGGGGCTGCCAAGCTGCTACAGTTGTTAGGAGACAAGGACAACAACATTCCATCCAAGTTCAAAATCTTTCGCGACTGTCCTTACCTGATCGAGCAAATCCCCGCGATGATCCACGACCAGCGTAGGCCAGAGGATGTGTTGAAAGTGGATGTAGACGAGGCAGGTAACGGCGGCGACGATGGCTATGATTGCGTTCGGTATGCCGTGGCTAGCGAAGGCGGCGTGGGCGTCTACATCTAGGAGAGCTTATGCAAGTTGAGGTTTACGTTGATCGTTCCGATTGGCCAATAACAGTGCAACTCGGTGAGTGCGACCGCAGGCCGCTGACTGAACATGCGGCAAGGCTCGTCGGTCAGAATGCCACGGCGGGTATATGTGCCTGGCGCTGTGATAAATGCTTTTCGCAGGATGGGGTTGCATTCTGGCACGTTGGGCCGATTACTTATCGCACAGTATTTGTGATGCCCACTCTTGCAGAGTTAGCAGAGTAAGCCAACAACCCGGCCAATCCCTACAATCCCGGCGCTATGGCAATCCGCGATTATCTGCCGTTCGCTGGCAACAGCAATCTAACGCTCACCAAGTTGGAAGCCCCGCCGCTTGAGCGCAAATCAAATGGCGCGCAGGGCTACAACTTGCTCAGCCTGCCGCTCGCGCTCTCGCGTCGCCTCTCCGGTGCTGATGTCTCAATGCGTGAGGCTGTGGCGCACGAACTGGTGTTTCGCTGCCTCGAAAAGATCGTGGATGTTGCGCAAGACGCCATCCCGACAGTTGAGCGCAAAGCCGCAAAAGAGTGGAAGGTAGATGAAGGCCATCCGCTCACCCGCCAACTGATGATGCCCAATGAAGAACAGGGCTGGCCGGAATTCTTCAAACAACTCTTGATCGAAGAGCACGTTTGGGGCCGCTGGTACGTGGAAGTGTTGCGCTCAAGCTCGAAAGGCGTGGCCGGCTTTCGCGTGATTGATACGCGCTGGATTACCGAGGTTGGCGAGTATGGCCAAGGCGGGTATCTCTACGACCTTTGGAATGACAGCCTGAATATTGGCCGCATTCGCACCTACGTGGTTGACGATACTGTGAGACAGCGCGAAGTGAGGCCGGAGAATATGATCACGTTCCGGCTTTTTGACCGCTTCAGCGTGATGGCCGGTTTGTCTGCCGTGCGTGTGGCGTTGTCGAGCGTAGGCGTCGGAGCGAGCGTTGATCGCTTCGCCGATAGGTATCTGACGAACGGTGGGCCGAAGGGCGTGCTGACCTTCAAGAATCGCACCTTGCAGACAGAGGAAGCCCAAGCCATCCAATCCAAGTGGCGCGTGACCTACGGCAGTGGCGGCACGAATGAAGGTGGCATTGCCGTGCTCGATGAAGACGGGACTTACCAGCCCATCAGCGGCGACCTTGACGAGATCGCAGCCGACGAACTTAAGCAGCACACTGGGGCTGGCATCTGTACGGCGATGGGCGTTCCGGCGATCTTGGTGGGCGCATACGTTGGCCTGCGCTGGTCGAATCAGCGGGCAGGGCAGGAAGGCGCGTTGCGCGATTTCTGGAAACTGAAGATGGGGCCGCTCATCAAACGCTACGGCCATCTGTTCAGCCGATACTTCCTGGCGCAATATGAAGACCCGGTGTTGATTGGCACGCGGATGCGCTCCGGTTGGGATTTGAGTGGATCGAGCGCGGCGAAAGAGGACATGGATGTTGTGGCCAATCGCACGGTGAAGCTCTATGCGTCTAACGTTATCAAGCAAAACGAAGCGCGCCAGGATACCGGCTATGATCCGGTGGAAGGCGGGGACAAGTTTAAGGACGAGCGCGCGGCTGAGATGATGGCGCAGCGGCAGGCAAGCCAGCCAAATAATAACCAAAACGATAACCAGGACTTAGGGAAATCGCTGGATTCTGGACGGGATAATATCCCGCAGAATTACCAGGCCAAAGCTTATGACTGGAACGGCCTCAAACTCTCACGCAAGCCGACCGAAATTGAAGAGAAGCAATTGCCCGCCATCGCTGCGGCACAGGACTCGGCTCGCGCGGCCCTGTCCAACGTCCTCAGTCACATCCGCGCGCGATTGATTACCGACGCGCTGGCGTCACTGCTCGCAAGCGACAACACCGACAACTTGAAGCTGCGGCTGACCGATAGCGAAAAGACCGACCTGCGCCTTGCGCTCGAACAGGCGTACAGTGCCGGCGTGAACACAGCACGCAGCGATGCAAAGACGCAATCGAAAGGCTTGCTCGCTCGTGTCAAACAAATGGTGAAGGCCGTCAGCGCCGCTCTCGTTGCGCGCGTGACTGGCCGCGTGGTGGACGAATACAGCCGGGCAACCTTGCGCGGGCTGGATCAGGTGACGGCGCTGAAACAAGTTGAAGAGATTTTGGCGGACGAACCGGCGGCATACGTTGAAGAGTTGGCGAGCGGGGCGGCTTATCAGGCGGTGGGTGATGGGCGGCTTGATGAGTTGGTGGCGATGATGTCGCCGGGTGATCGTTTTATCCAGTCGGGCATCTTGGATCGAAACCTCTGCAAGCGATGCAAAGAAGATGACCTGATGGAAGCTGACGACCCGCGCAGGCTGCCAGGCGCGCCGCATCCGCGCTGTGAAGGAAGATGGCGCTGCCGGTGTTCGATTGTGATTGCGAGGGACTAATGACCATTGAATTGGCCATGCTAAACAGATTGCTTGGTGTTGTTGGCCTATTGTTGATCGTTGAATGGAGCGGCGACCATCAGGAGGATGGCTCTTTTCGCTTCGACGGCGGGCCAACGAAGATACATCTGACAACGCTGCGAAGCGCCATCAAGCAAGGCTTGATTATAGTGAGAGACTAAATGAATCACGCGATGATTATTTGCCACACTGAAGAGATATTGCCGGGCCGTTACATCACGCGCTACGAATGGCAAGGTAAACCTGACGAGCCAGTGTTCATTTCCCGCCGGATACTCGAAGGTATTTTGCAAAAGCGGTTGGAACGCTGGGATGATTACCCGGAACGACTTGATTGTTTTCCCTGGCCAATGCGGCTTCTTTCAGCGCAGGAAGGCTTCGCCCGCGACGCCGGGCTTTACGTGCGCTCCGATACGCCGCTTTGGCTGTGGCACGTGGCGCGCTTCAAAGCGTCGCGTTTTTGGCAGTGGTTCTTCGTGCGCGCGGTTTATACCGCAATGGTTTGGGGGCTGGCTTACGTGCCGGAATACGAAGTGCCATCGTGGCAGCATCTCGGCAAAAAGCGTAGCTAATCAGCGCACATAAAATACAAATGCGATTGCGAGAGATTAAATAAGGAGCACGCCCCATGAGCACTGTCAAAGTCGAAATCACTGTCAACACTGACAACTTGGCTGAAGCTTTCGCCGAATGGCGCCGCCGCTACGAAGCCGACCCCGACGCTTTTATGTCCGAAATGGAGCAACGCGCAGCCGGAGCGAATAGCTATGGTCAGATGTGCGTTGACTACTTGCTTTCTTTGCTGGCAGAACAACAGCCAACCACCTAATCAGCGAACACAAACAACATTCCTTATCGTCTGCGCCCGTGAGGTAGCAGACGATGCCTGAATATAAGTCAACAGCTTACGGACTCTTCACCAAAGACGGCATGGGGCCGCGCACGCGCGCGGGCATCTTCGCCGTGCTGGGCAACCGCGACCAGGGCCGCGACCGAACGATGCCGGGCGCGTTCACCAAGACCATTACGGAGAACGCGCGCCACTTCCGTCACCTCTGGAATCACGGATTTCACGCCCCGCCGACCGCAAAAGTGGAGACCGTCTACGAAATCAGCAAAGCCGATTTGCCGGAAGCCGTCTTAGCGATGGCGCCGGACGCGTTGGGCGGCGCTGTTGTCGTGCGGACCTACCTCGACACCGACAAGGGCAACGAAATTCTGGCCGCGCTCGATGCTGGCGCGATCAATGAAATGAGCTTCGCTTACGACGCGATCAAGAAAGAGTACGTCACCGAGAACGCAGACGGCATTGAGATCGAATGCCGCGTTATCCGCGAAGTGAAGCTGTATGAAACCTCTGACGTGCTCTGGGGGATGAACCCCGCCACGCTCGCCACTCTCTCAATGCCGGTCGAAATGCTGGCAGAAAACCTAAAAAGCCTTGTCGCTGAACTAAAGGCCGGACGCCGCAACAGCGAAGCCGATATGAAGCTGATCCAGCAGATTCACGACAACTGCGCCGCGTTGGGCGCGGCGTGCGCCGAGAAGATGGCAGAGCCGGAGAAAGAAGAGGAAGAGGCCGAAGAGCCCAAAGTTTTAAGCGCTGCCGCCGCTTTGAAAGAGGCCGATGCGCTGATGGTGAGGCTGCGCCTCGCCAGTCTTGATCTTGCCGCGTGAGGCAGCCGAGCCGGGCCGTGCCCACTCACTGAGCAGCGCCGCGCCAGCCTGTGAAGGCTGAAACCGCAACACTCAACTGAGGACACACTATGAGCAACCTAAAAGGACTCAACACGCAATTGCAGCGTGTGATGAATGAAGCCAAGACCTTGCGCGCTGAGATGGCCAGCAAGAGCGAGAACGGTACGAAGGAATATGAGGGGCTGTCCGACGACCGCACCAAGTTGGCGAAGCTGGTTGATTCAGCCGAGGGGCTGAAAGGCCAAATCGAAATCGAGCAGAAGGCCGCAGAGTTGGAAACTTACGCGCAGCAGCAACCGGGCCAGGTGGAATACGTCGGCTCTGAACCGGCGGGTGATACCGTGATCGAACAGCGCAAGCAAAAAGACGGCAAGCTGAGCCTCAAGGCCATCTTTGAAGATGGCGTACCGGGCATCAGCGAAAAGCAGCTTGGCGTCATTTCAACCAAAGCCTACAAGGACGCCTTCAACCAGTATCTGCGCAAGGGCATTTACGGGATGGAGTCGTTGGGGCGCGGCGAGATCAAGACCTTGCAAGAGGGCGTAGACTCGCAGGGCGGCTTTCTTGTGCCGGAGGAATACCTGGCGCGCATCATCCAGAAGCTGGCCACGCCGACGCGCGTTGCCGGTTACGTGACGCGGCTCAACACGAGCCGAGACGCGCTCAACATCCCCAAAGTCAATTACACGACCGACGACCTGTACACGACTGGCATTCGCGTCACGTGGACGGGTGAGGTTCCGGCCTCTTCGACGGCGCACCGCGTCACTGACCCCGTGTTCGGCAATGTTCGCATCCCGGTTCACACTTCGATGCTCTCAATGCCCATCACCAATGACATGGTGGAAGACAGCGCGTTTCCGCTCGTGCCGTGGGCCACCGGCAAATTCAGCGAAACGATTGACCTGCTCTATGACAACATGATCTTGAACGGCTCCGGCATCGGCCAACCCGCCGGCATCCTGCTCAACCCTGACGGCACTGATCAGCCCGCCGTGGTGAAGTCGGGCGACGCCAACTTGATCAAGCCGGACGGCCTGATTGCATTGGCTTATGCCGTACCTGAGCAGTACGACGAGAATTGCCGCTTCGTCTTCAACAAGACCAACACTGGCAAGGCCATCGCGCAATTGAAGGACGGCAGCAACCGTTATCTCTTCAGCAGTGGCGATTACGGCGACGCGGGCTTGGTCAATGGACGCCCGAAGATGCTGGTGGGCTACCCGTATGCCTTCAGCGGCTTCATGCCTGACATTGCGGCCAACGCCTTCCCGGTGATCTTCGGTGATTTCGGCGGCTACTACCTCGTCAACCGCATCGGTTTCTCGGTGCAGGTACTGCGCGAACTGTACGCCGAGACCAACCAGATTGTGTTGCTGGGCCGCATCCGCTTCGGCGGGCAAGTGGCCGAGCCGTGGAAGCTGAAGATTCAAAAGATCGCCGCCTAAGCGTGGCTGACTGAGGACTAGAACCGGGGGCGACGTGACAATCGCCCCCGGTCAATCAATTAAAGCGAGGAACAACACATGAGCAACATTCACACTCCAACTGATCATGTCCTGGTCAAGCCGACGCTCGATCCCGAATCGCGCACCGCGAGCGCCAACGGTAAAGGCGTTGATTGCCGGGGCTTTGAAGAGGCGCTGGTCATCTTCCATCTCGGCGCGCACGACCGCACGACGGGAGACGAAGAGATCACTTTCAAAGTGCAAGAGTCCTCTGACGACGGCTCGACTGACACTTACGCCGACGTGAGCGGCGCAACTACCGGCGCTATCGGTAACGTGACGCCGGACGCGACGGCGGGCAAGACGTGGTGCATCAACATCAACCTGGCGAAGCGTGAGCGATATTTGCGCGGCGTCACGGTGGCGGCTGGCACGACCCCGGTAGACCTGTGCTCCGCCGTCATCATCCTGTTCAACCCGCGCAACGCGGCGCCGTCGCAGGAAACCACGCCCGTCACTGCCTAAGCGATGAAGCCAGGCGACACCATCATCATTGAAGCGTTTGTGCTCCGCGAGCGCGGCGATATGGTTGCGGCGCAGTTGCCGGACGGCAATTACTTGCTGATTGACCGGCAACACGTGAAGGTGAAGGCTGAGCCGGAAGCGCCGAAACCGACGCAGCCGAGACCTGAACCGCCAAAACCTGAACTGCCCAAGCCTGCGGAGAAAAAACGCAAATAAACACGCGGGCGGCTCTACATAGGGGCCGCTCGCATCTTCACACCCAAACCATTCACCCGGCGGGCACTCAAACTGCCCGCCATTTCCACAAGTGAGGACACCCGATGGACAAGGAACAAGGCGCGTTGAACGTGCCAGAGCAGTTTGAGAATTCGTTTCAGATGTGGGCCAAGCACGCGGCACCCGGTTTGGACGCTGAGGCCTTGCGCGTTGTAGCTTGGCATTTTTACAGACAAGGCTTTTTCGCGGCATCGAATAACCTAGAGGGGCAGGTTCATAAACTGCTCTACGAGATCGGCAAGCAAGCAGAATCAGTGAGGTATTAAGACATGGCGAAAGAATTCAAAGGTGAAGCGTTACCCTTCATCGCCGCACAGCAGGGCAATCCTGAAGGTCAGAGGGCTGAAGACGATGTGATCTTTGGCGGCGTCAAGGTCGTAGCGAAAGGCGAGTTCT
>Ga0196963_10002290_pt1 | contig 11641 bp, 15 predicted proteins | sample S1_5metaG_FD_148600 | JGI IMG/M metagenome (GOLD analysis project Ga0196963, IMG submission 148600) | Soil microbial communities from Anza Borrego desert, Southern California, United States - S1_5 | ecosystem: Environmental > Terrestrial > Soil > Desert | place: USA: California | collected... | reverse complement strand
TGCGATAGGTCAGGCGGTAATCAAAATCTACTTGCTGATCGGGCCGACGATTTTGCACAGTGTGTACCCGCCCTGAACCTCGAAATACATAGAACCCGTGCCATCGGCGCTTTGTAGGCGCTTACGGCTGCAGGGAGTTGGCTTGCCGTTGGTCAGAACGCTTATGCGGCCAACCTCAGCGCCGCGTCGATTGGTAGCAGTCGCCGCGTAGATTGGCCGTGTGGCGCTAGTGCCGTTCGGGGCGACGGTGATCTGCGGGGCCTGCTCAGTATCGATCTTCTGCACGAGCGCGAATTCGGTGGCCGTGCAGGCTCGTGTTTGATTGTTTTGAGCCGCGATCCCAAGTGCTTCAAGTCCAGCACGCGCGATAGCTTGCGGGAAACGCCTCACGTCACCGCAGTAATGATGACGAACTATTTCTGTCGGCGTGTCGCAGTACCACACCGCAGCTCCATCGAAAGTATTCAGCACTTCCCACCGGTACTCCAAAAAACTAGCTTTAACTCTGCATATGTAGTTGACCTGCACAAATACAGGAGCTGTAGGAACGTCCTGCAACCGATACCACCCTGTATCAGTCAGCACCCAGGAGTACTGCTGTACGCTCCCATAGCGTAGAGGCTGAGGCGTTGCGCATGACTGCGAACCAGCTGTCGATCCGCTTGAACACCAGAGCACAACGTCTGTTGCGACGAGAGAGGCTTTAGGCTTAGCTGTCCGCTGCGTGCAGGCTTGGTCAACACACACAACGACGTCGGCGCGGGCAGGCTTAAGCGCGCAGAGTGCGCATATAGACGCGTACAGCGTCGCGCAGGCAGTGATCCGAATCTTGGTGCGGAGCTTCATGGCAGCGATACTCGATTGAGGAACCAGCCATAAACAAAGGTTTCGTTCGGCGGCCGTTTTTCTGTGATCTCGATATACCGACCACCCTGCAAGGAATTCAGCGCCCTCAATAGAACACGCTCACCCGGCAGCTTTCGCTTTAGGAGGTATGTGCCAAGCGCCGCGACCGTTTCATTCCCAAGGACGCCATCTACAGGAAGATCCTTGTAATCCTCCTGCTGGCGATTTAGCGCATTGAGCGCACGCTGTAACGACTCTGCCGCAAAGTAGACACCGCAATTAACCGCGGTGTCGAACAGCTCTTCGGCGACTGCCGGCGACAGCGAATCGATTTGATTGAGCTTCAGCGCGTCCCAATAGTTTGTCCGATATATCGCTTGCGCAGTCTCAAGCGGCAAGTCCCGCATGTTGCCCTTGTATCCAAAAGCGCGCGCAACAGCGATGGTTATTCCGAACTTAGTCTCCCCGCCTCTATCAAGCGGATTGTTTGAGTAACCGCCTTCGATTCCGACGGTTCGCTCAAAGGCCGACTTGAAGCTCATGATCTCTTAAATCGAGCAACGACACGCCGAACAGTCTCGGTCTCGTAGATCCGAATGCAGCCCCAGACTATTGATACAAGTGCAGCAATCTCCGGCAGCCAACCGGCGACGGTCGCTACAACAGTGGAGATAGATGCGCCGTCAGCGACTAGCTTTACGTGGTCTTTCAATGAAGTGGTCTCAGTGGGTTCAATTCCGCGAGCAGCGTCGAGAAGGTCGCGCTCGTTCATGGGTTATACGGTGTAGCTAACGGACCAATTGGCGAAGCCCGTCGAACCAGAATTTGCCGTGAATCCATTCCCTGCCCAGGTGCGGTAGACGGTAATCACCCCAGACGTACTGATGTTTGCAACACCAGGTGAGGTTTGATCCGTGCCGTTATCACGCGTCGATACAGCTATGCTCGATTGCGTTAAGGCTGGCCACAGATAGCTAGGCAGAGCGGTGCAGGTTAAGTGCGTCGCCGTGATGTTTCCTGCGGCGAACGTGGACGGCACGGACAGAGTGACCATGCCATTTGTCCTTGACCATCTAACAGTCACGGACGTTGACGGGATGGGCCCGCTAGCCGTCAGAGCGATCGTTCCATAAGTCCCATTAACCGACTGAACGTTTGAACCTGTACACCAAACAAAGGTACGGTCCCCGTTCGCAAGGACTACGGTAGTCCCGGTGCTGTATTTGACAGTTAGTGTCTGGCCGCACTCATTGATAACGAAGTAGAGCTTCTTCTCTATAGATGCATGCAAAGTTACTGTGACAGCACTTGCAGGGGTGCCAGAGAATTTGATGTATGCCGCTCGCGACTCGCTGTCCGTTCCATTAGACAGAGCGGCTAGGGAATGTGAAGTCGCAGTCCCTAGGTCGATTTCTTCGATACCGCCCGCGAAGTCGGCCAGTAGTTCGATGGTGTCCGAGTTGAGAGTCGGCCCCCAAGTCGCGGAGCGCGTGGCGTCCTCTATCTTCCTGACTTTTCCTGCGGTAGTGTATGTATCGGCCATAAAAACCTAGTTCAAGGAGTCGAAATGGATCACGTAGAACAGCCAACAATTCAGCCGGGTCAGCGTGTCACTGTTGTCAATTTCGATATGGAGTTCTGGACGCTGGTAGCCTTCCTTGTTAAGTGTTTCTTTGCGTCCTTAGTCGCCGCTATCGTCGTGGCGCTTCCAATCGCATTCCTGTTCGTGCTATTCGCCAGGGCCTAAACAATGTTCTGCACACTTAAAGCACTAGCCGCGTGCTTTCAGCTCAGCGGCATCTACTTGAATGCATCGGCGATCTACGACGATTACAGAATCGTTCGTTACTACGAAGTTGTAGACAGTGTTGAGCTTCTGCATTCACTTCCGGCAAACGGACTACCAGGGACATTGAACCCGACAAGCTTTGGTTTTCGGCTTCACACAGAACGTGAAACAGTCGCGCAAAACCCTCTAGGAAGTGTCTCTGTGGGCTACGCCGTAGAGTTCACAAAGAGTTGGTCGGCCAACTTGTCCTACAGTCGGGAATGGAGCACGCAAACAGACTTCAAATCCAACCGCTTTGCAGCGGGGGTTACGTGGCGTCCGTTTGCCCGATGAGCTTTGTCCTCTCTTCTTCTATCTGCTCGTCGAGCCTCTTGAGCATAGGATCGTTGGCCGCAAGAAGTTCGCGAACCCTGCGATGCTGCGCAGCCTCAAGCTTTGCTATTCGAAACCGCGCGTTCTTGTCGTCTCTGATGCGCTTTCTTTCAGCAGCGCCGAACCTCCACCGCTTTCCATCCCACTCGTGAGCTTCTGATGGCTGTGGCGGGATGAAGTCAACGACTTCCCCAGTCTGAAGGTCCACGCGCCTACACCTGTGATCCTGCAGGCCTATGACGTAGGATCTGCCAAGAGTATTCCCAGGTAGCGAATCTAGTGGACAACACAATTGCTCGCCAGTGAAGAGGCCGGTCTCAGGATCGTAGAAGCTGACCGCAATCACTTTTTGATCACCTCGACGGTGAGAAGGCGAGTGTTTGCGATCAACACATCTCCAGCGTCTGCGCCGTCACCTTTCGTAATTCCACCTTGCACAACAAAGGTTCTCGCATCCGCCGGGACACTAAAGATCGCGCGGAAGCAATACGCCTCTTCTGACAGCTCTCCCGCAATTGGCTGAATCACCCCGTACTCTTGCTGCGCATTAAACGGCACGCTGGTGTATGCAGTCTGGATATTCCAGAACCATTCTGGTGTCGCCCCAGCGCTGTTGTATCTAGCTGTAATAGCGAGGGTGGCGATGACAACTACGTTGTACGGGTACCCGCCCGTGATGGTTACAGTCCCGGCAGAAGTGGTGGCCGTCCAATTTGAAGGGTCGCCACCAGTATCCTGAGTCGAAATGGTCGAGTCAGGTTTAGAGCTGGATGAGTAGGTTTCAGTCGCCGCATTTGCCGCAATATCCGTTGTCGTAACCGTAGACGTGCTAGCGGCAAGTCCACCAGTCGCACTGACGGGGAACCACTCAGAGAACAAGTCAACGCCGGGCTGTACTCTCCGAACTCGCGTCCAGTAGTACCGCGTTGCACCAGTGGCTACGTCATGAACAAAGACAGACTGCGCTCCATAACCAACGCGAGTCGCTAACGTTCTGTCATTCGATGACGCGGAGTAAAACTCTAAAACCTCACCCGGCTGTAAGTCTGCGATGGTCGCCGAGAGCGTAATCTTTCCAATGCTCCCGACAGCACTCAATGCGGTCGCGGCAGCAGGCTTCTGAGAATCCTCCTGCGGTGTCTGTACGGCGGGCAGATACTGAATGCGATAGGCCGCATTCGAGAGATTGACATCGGAGATGTACGAAGGATCGAGAAAGCCCGCGATGGGAGTTTGTAATCCGATCGCACTATTGCCAGTGCGCTCAGGCAATGGCTCGCCCAGAATCGGTGTCGTACCAGTCAGCGCCGTGAAGCTGCCGCTGACATCGGGCAGAGAAACACTGCCACCGTCGATCAGTATCAGTAGCGCGCCAGGCCCACCGCCAGCACCCGCACCTGAGTAAGCGTCTAGCGTAAGCGAGCCTGCCGTACCATTGTCGCCGGATAGATCGATAGATCCCGCACCACCAAACGCTACGCCCTTTCCGACAAGAACGAGACCCGCGCCGGAATTGCCACCCGTACCGCCGACAGCCAGTGTCGTCGCTGTTCCCATGAAATCGGTGGCAGACTTGCCGCCACCGCCGCCAGAAGTGCCGCGCAGATCCGATGGAATCCCTAGAATGTCGTTTCCGCTAACCGTTAGATCGAGATAGGGGAAAGCGCTGTACTGCCCTTCCGTGAGCGCGCACGGGACTGTGTCTAGGTAAGGATTTTGCTTTCGACCGGTCGGCAATACGCTAAGGACACCATCCATGCCGCGCGTATTACCAACGAACCCAGGCGTTCCTGCCGTGGTTGATGGATGGGAGCCTGTGTCTGCTACACCGGCCTTTCCGTTTCCTACGCCGTCAATCGCTCCGTTGATCTGGAAAAAGCCATTGTGCCGAATCTGTACGTTGTCATTGATGACCAACGTTGCCCCGGCCGCGAGCTGTAAGTCGCCGTTGTAGTAGTAGATCGCTGAGCTGTCGTTAACGTCCGCGTGGCCGTTCAGCGTGTAGCTGCCAGGCTGGATCACCCCGACGCCACCAGTTACGACAATCGTGCAAACGCTGGTGAGGTTCGTTCCTCGGTCTGTATAGAACGCGCTCGGAAGTGAGGACGTGTCAGTCGTTGTCGCGGTCGTTTCTGCTCTTGCGGTGGAGCCGAAGAGGTCAAAGCTAACAACGCCTCTTCCCCAGTCGTAGGAGCCTTGCTGTATTTCAAAACTGCGATCGATGTGATCGCCTTCCGCTGCAAAGTCTCTAACTGTCGAAAGCTGAACGCGCGCAATGTCGCCCATCTCCAACACATTGAGCGACGGGAGCACAGATACGCTGATCGTTTCCGGCGGTTGGCTGTAACGATCCCGAATCGCGTCCAGTCGCTTACGGATAATGGCGTCCGTGTGCCGCGATCCGTGTAGTCCCTTGAACTGATATGTTTTGACCGGCGCAGAACCGTGCAAAGCGATCGATGTTTCGTCGATATAGAGCGTCGTCCGTGTAAATTCCTCTCCGTTCCAGTTCCAATCGATGCGGATGCGATTGTGCATCTTGCCGTACTCGTGGTTGAGTTCTGACCACGACACGCAGTTATCTTCGTCAAGGGTCACGACACTGGCCGAGTCTGCCAGGACGTGATTCATTCGCTTAAGGCCAATCGTCCCATCAGCATAGACGCGCTGATAGCACCCGAGCAGCATGTAGATTTCGGACTCAAGGAACCGCTTGCCGGTGACCTTCTTCAATCCTTCGAAGTACCCAACGACCCCGACAGTATCGTCAGTCGTATCCCAAAGATCATCGTCGATCCCGGTGAAGTCAGCGACGCGGACAAGACTCGGCGAGATTCCAAGATGCCAATGAGGCGGCCAGCAAGTGACGCCTGTGAGCGGGTCTCTACCCGTTAGAACCTTGTACGCGAGCTTTACGCAGGGCTCCTCAAGGTAGATGTATTCCTCTACCTTCGGCCTTCGTCCTTGGTCTACAGTGCTTTCGAATGTGTGCGGAACATCCTTCGTGTTGAGCGCCCCGCGAGTGCAGCCGGTGAAACTAGATGCTGTTTTCCCGGTGTACTTAATAATTTCTTTGTCGATCTTGATATAACCGACTGTTGCGGACGGCGAGTCGCTGTAGCTCGTTCCGTGAGCAATAGGGTGAAAGTCTGAAGTATCGTAGACCTCGACCGTCGTCACGCCTGCGGCGAGTTCTTGAGCTAGGTTCGTAACCTTTGGCTCAAAGATGTCTTCGCGCTGTTCGCGCGTGATGTCCTTACACTGGATGTGATAGACGCCAGCGTCGTATTGAACGCCCGTGATGACCTGTGTTTGAAATAGACCAAAGTCGTCAAAGCTACACTCGAACGCTACATCGGGATAGGAGACTGACGCACCGCCAAAGGGACCGCTACCGTAAGGGCCAGCGCCAAAGGCAGTCCCGCTCGTCTCGGATACCGGAACCGCCACGGCATAGCCGATATACAAGCGGACTTTCTTTCCGCGCAGCCCGTAGCCATCGTCTAAAAGGCGCGTGCGGATGGCATCGGTAAACGCTTCGTCCTTGTCGATCAGCGTGAACGAGAATGCGCCAATCTCTGAGCGCGCTTCATCAGGGACGATCTTTTGTGAGGTCGCGTTCGGCTCCTGAACGACGCCTTCGATGATCACACCTGGAATGTCTTTGATTCCCGTGTGACTCGTCAAAAAGATCGACTCAACATCGAACTCGATCTTTACGACAATGCGAGGATATTTAACCGTCGCCGCATTCCTGCTGCGAAACGGTTCTGCGTCTGACCTCATACCTCGGTTACAGAAATACTCGCGCGCCAGTAGTCTTGATCAGATGTTCCCACCGGCATGAAGGGTTCTAACGCCGCCCCGTCGTCACTACGATAGACAGTGACCGGCAATGCCTCTGTCCCATATAGGAAAATCTTGAACGACTCCCCTGACTCGGTTGACGCCAGGAACTCTTGCAATTGCTTCAATCGATATCCATTGACCGGCTCGAAAGTGATGTTGTGAATCACGTCCGCGCGGTGATACAGAATCTCTCTAGCACCACCTTTCGCGCGCTTAACGTCCTTCTCGACACTGCGACTGCTCGCATAGTCAGATATCCCAACATCTAGCGACGCCAATTGGTTCGCCTGCGTGGCTCCTGTTAGCTCACGCAAAGCGGTGTAAATGATCTGCGTCATCCGTTTCTAATCGTCTGCGCTTGCTGCCCATTGGGCGAAAAGATCACATGATCGATGTCGTCAAGCTCTTTCAGGGCGTCGGCCACACTGGCCCGGAAGTCGTCCGTGTTGTAGATCGGGCCGTTGATCACAACTTGTACCGTGCGCTGTGATTGGGCTGCGTCATTGGCTTGGTTGCTGTCAAAGCTCACGTTGGAGTTTTGCGTGAATACAGGATTCACAGCACTCCCGAGCTGCGCGCCACCGTTGTTGATGCTGCGGATCTCTTCAAAACCAGTTGCCGCGATAAGTCCGACCTGCGCCGCGCCCAATGCAGCGACAGACGCAGCAGCGGCGATGTTGGCTGGATACGGAACGCTGGCTAGGGCATTGGTGTATGCGGTCGCAGTGTTCTGGATCGCCTTTGCAATGGCCTGTGCTTTATTGATCGCGACCAGGATCTTTGCAGCGGTCTTACTACGAGTCGCAAGAGCTTGCAGATATCCGACGGCAGCATTCATCGTGTTGCGCTCCATCGCGATTCGAGACTCCGAGTACGCTTGCTGATCCCTCAGTTGCAGCTCTCTGTGCTGACGCTCCTGTAATGCGATTTCTTCGTTACGCCGCGACACTGCGCGCAAATATTCTTCTGCGCCTTGATCTGCTAGGCGCTGCGATTCTTCAATGAACCGTTGCTGCTCGGCCAGCATCAGCGCGTTGGTCTCTCGCTCGAACTCGATCTGGCTTTCGGCGCGGATCTGAGCTACTTCTTGCTCGTACGTCAGATCGTCGGTGCGCCGTGCGGTAATCTCGATCTGGCCACCGGACGCCAGAAAGTTGTCGAATTCCTCGATCTGACGCTTGGCCTCTTCGATGCTGACATTGAGACGCTCAGCGACGCGAGACACAACCAAGTTCTCATCGTTCGCCCTAGCTTCTGCCTCAGCTCGAAACCTCTGAAGATTGATAAGGTTGCGTTCTTGTTCTGCAAGCTTGATTTTGACGTCTAACTCAGCAACGCCAGGCACTGCTTCCCCGTCGGAACTTTCCAGCAGTAATCTACGCCGCTGAATCAATGCATCGAGACGCGCCTGTGCGTCCGCCAACTCGTCACCGCTTCCAAAAATATCTGCTACGAGCGTTCCGAATCTATTCGCTATTACAGACCTTGCAGAAGCAGCAAGTCGATCCAGGGCTTTTGATGCTCGATCTATCCCATCGACAGCGCGACCGTTCAGCGTAATGCCAAGCTCGTCCGCGCGCCGTGTCAGTTCCGAAATACCAGCGGACCCGCGCGCAAGCAGTGGCACAAGCTCCGCGCCGCTTTTGCCGAAGAGGTCCACCGCGACACGTGTACGGTCGGCTGGGTCGCTCAACAGGTTAAAGCGATCGGCAATAATGCCGAGCTGCTGTTCGAGCCCAATGCCGCGAAGATCTGCGGCTGTAAGGTTGAGCGCGCTTAAAGAACGCTGTGCTGATCCGATACCCTGGAAGGCGTCGGATACAGTGATCTGAAACCGCTGTAACGATTTGTTGAGCGCTTCAATCTCAACGTCGGACTCTTGAGCGGCAAACTGAAGGCGAGACAGCGCTTCAACAGATACGCCAATTCGGTCGGCGACATCGCCCAACGCATCCGCCGCACTTAAAGCGGTGCGAACAAAGCTCGCAATCGCTGTTACAGAAAGAACAGGAATAAACGCACGGGCGGCAGTAGAGACAGCGGAGAACCCACTCTCCATCCCCTTCAAGCGGTCATTGACCTGCTTGAGTTGGGCCGTGAATTTTGCGGTTTCCGCCGCGAAACTTACCTCGACGGTCCCGGCGCTAGCCATCGGTTAAAGCTCCAGACAAGTAGTCTTTCTCGTATCGCGCCAAAATCTCGTATGCGTACTTAACTAAGTCGCTAGCTCGTTTCCCTTGCGGCTGAACTTTCGACCACAGCTCAAGGTTTTCAATTCTGTTGTCCGATCTATCGCCGTTCTTGTGGTGGACGTTCTCGTTCGGCAACAGCTCGCGACCGAGATGCTTCTGCATGACGATCCTGTGTTCTGCTATTGAACAGATATCGCCGCGCCCACGTCTCACACGAATCCGCTTGTACCCATTTCGGTCAACGTACCCGCTTCCTTTCTTGACGCTGAACCTACGAATAGGTTGACCGGTAAGCAGGTCGCCTTTTTTCTGAAGCCTTCGCATGTGGGCGTCGCAGAGACGATGCTTGATCGTGGCTGCACCGCCGTCGCAGCCGTCAACGCGACAAGGTGACGTTGACGAGAGCGCCTGTCTGTTTCTCTCCCACTGCCGCCTTTCGCAATCCAGGCAAATCCTTTTCCTTACACCTCTGGAGGCGTATCTAGAGCCCTTGTAGCGACCGAAGAAGGCGAAAGAATCGGGCTTCATCTCAAGGCACGCGCGGCACTGCTTATCTGGAATGTCAGGAGCCAGGTTGATCCTGGTCGCACTAGCCACGCTTCTGCTTCCTCTTTCTCTCTATGTGAGCCTGTTGCTCAGGTGTTAGGTCAGATTCTTTTCGAGTCAGGAAAAAGTCAGATGCCTTCAGCATCTTCGGACGGCGCGCACCTTTCGGTAGCGGGATCGTTGACCGAACAGCGTTGCAGATGTTTGCCGCCAACATTCCCCATCGCCACTCATCTACAGGGAAGCCAAACGGTTCAATCTGAAAGTACGCCTGCCATTCCGTGAACTGTTCGGAGTTCACGTCTTCCTGCAATGCTTCGACGGTTGGATACCCGAGCGCCAGCGCGAGCCGAAACCACATCAATCGCTCGGGCTGGCCTCTGATTTTTTTTCGGCTTCCTTGACGGATCGGCCCGCAAGTCCCGAGACTTCATAGAGCTTGAGAACAATAGCCTGGAGGTCAGCGCCATCGATTTCCTTAAGCTCGATTTCGGCTATCGCTGCGCCTTTCTCTGTGGAGCAGTCATAAAGCATGGTTCCGTCTTCTTCGCAGAGACCCAAAGCAGCGACGAGATGCAGCGGAATTCCGGTTGGCTTCTTATGAACCAAGTCCGCGTATTGCTGCCGAGCCTCGCCGCTCATCGACTTTACATGGACCGTTCCAGTGGAAATCTCGCACGGATGAACCTTCGCGCGAGACCTCTTAAGAATCTCGCGAACGCTCATGCAGTCACCGTCACATCGCCGTCAACAGTCAGAACAAAGCTCGCGCGATGCTCTTTCGCATCTTCACCGGCATCGAATGCTTCTTCCGTCCATTCAGATACGAACGCCACGAAGTCAAGGCGGCGGTTGTTGGCATCGGGATATTCGATGTACCAATTTCGTTTTCGGCCACCGGCGACAATCGAATCGGCGTACATGTTCGTGTGGACCGTTTGCGTCCAATCGATCACGAGATTGCCGGGTACAGTTCGGTCTCCCAACTTGCCACCGATAGAGCGACGGTCCGCATCGTTCAGTACATTGAAGAAGCCAACCGAAATGACATTCGCTGGCGGCGTGATGCTGCCAAGCAAAGGAACTTCGGTGAACGTATCCGAGCCCGGAGCCGGGAGCGTCGATGCAGTGCTTGCTCCCATGTAGAGTTTTGCGCTGACATTTGCGCCGTAAATAGCCATAGATCACCTCAGGAGTGCATGAACAAAAAGCTGGATGCGACCCAGCGAATCACCTTGTCGCCGTCGATCTCGCTCTGATCGGTTGGGAATTGCGTGCAGCGCCCGCTCTTGATGGACGTGGAGCCCATCGCGCCGGTGTATCCGTGGAGCGCGTCGCGAATTGAATTAGCCGTGGGATATGCGTCTGTGTAGTTGTCCGCTATGACGTTGACGGAAAACTCGGAGCGCTCGAACAGCGAGACGCCGCCGAGTGTTTTCGGTACAGATCCGCCGGTACGACGAACAACAACGAACGGTTTCAGCTTGTCTTGCGGGGCGTTGCCCAAATACACGCGCGCAGCAGCCGCCGTACCTAGTCCTGCTAGGTAAGCAACTAAGTCCTGGTCGATCACTTGATTTCCAGTTCGCAAAGAGCGGCCCGTACAGCCGCGCGAAAGTCATCCAAGTTGTAGATGCTTCCTGTGACAACGACAGACACGGCTCTCTCTGCTTTCCGTTTGTTGAACGGCCGCATAAGGAATCGAACCAATTTGGAAATCATTTCTTTGCGGTTTGCTTTAAGTGCCGCGCGATGCGTGCACGCAGTTGATCAGCGAGCGTCGAGACTGCCTGCGATCCACGAGAATCAAGCGCAGGCTTTAGGAACGGTCGTGCAGGGACGCTCTTGCCAGCTCTATCTGCGTGGCCAAATTCCAAGAGGTGCCCGTAAAAGATCCCTCGGCGCTTCCTGCCGTAGAAAAGGTTATGCAGAGCAACCGCGACACGATTGCGCTTGATGGGAGCAATCGAAACCGTAAATCGCCCACCCATATTCGGCACTTGCGAATCGTCAGCAACGTTTCGTGCGCCCGCGTAGAACCGAGAAC
>Ga0196963_10002288_pt1 | contig 11652 bp, 12 predicted proteins | sample S1_5metaG_FD_148600 | JGI IMG/M metagenome (GOLD analysis project Ga0196963, IMG submission 148600) | Soil microbial communities from Anza Borrego desert, Southern California, United States - S1_5 | ecosystem: Environmental > Terrestrial > Soil > Desert | place: USA: California | collected... | reverse complement strand
GTCCATCGGCCTGTCCCCCGGCGCCCGCCGCCGGCACGACGCCTCCGCGCTGGACCGGCTGGCCGGGCGCTACGGGGTGGAGTCCTCCTACCGCGACGCCCACGGCCGCACGGTGGAGACCAGCGCTGAAACCAAGCGCCGCCTGCTGGCCGCCATGGGTGTCGCGGTGGAGGACGAACGGGCGGCGGAGGCGGAGCTGCTGGCGCTGGACCGGCAGGACTGGAACCGGCCGCTGCCGCCGGTCCTGGTGCTGCGGACGGACGAGCCGCCGCGGGTGCCCCTGACCCTGCCGTCCGGCACCGGCACCGTCTCCTGGCGGCTGGTCACCGAGGAGGGGGAGGAGCGCAGCGGCGAGGCCGCCTTCGCCGAGCTGCCGCCGCTGGAGGAGCGCGACCTCGACGGCCGCACGCTGGAGCGCCGGCACCTGGACCTGGGGGCCGCCCTGCCGCCGGGATACCATCGGCTGGAGGCGGGGCGGGCCGTCATGTCCCTCATCGTCTCTCCCGGGCGTTGCTGGCTGCCGGAGCCGCTGGAGCGCGGCGAGCGCCTCTGGGGCCTGGCGGTGCAGCTCTACACGCTGCGCTCGTCCCGCGACTGGGGCATCGGCGACTTCGGCGACCTCAGGCGGCTGGTGCAGATCGCCGCCGGCAAGGGGGCCGACGTGATCGGGCTGAACCCGCTGCACGCCCTGTTCCCGGACAACCCGGAGCATGCCAGCCCCTATTCCCCGGCCAGCCGCCTGCTGCTGAACGTGCTGAACATCGACGTGGCCTGCCTGCCGGAGTTCCGGGCCTGCCGGGAGGCGCGCGACATGGTGGCGTCGGCCGATTTCTGGGGCCGGCTGGAGGATTGCCGGGCCGAGACGATGGTCGCCTACGCCGAGGTGGCCGACCTGAAGATGCAGGTGCTGGCGACGCTTCACCACGCCTGCCGCGACAGCGCCGAACCGGAGCGCTGGCGCGCCTTCGAGGCGTTCCGGCAGGAGCAGGGGGAGGTGCTGGAGCGCACCTGCCTGTTCCTGGCGCTGCGCGAGCACTTCGCCGCCCGCGACCCCGCCAAGGCCGACTGGCACGCCTGGCCGGAGGAATACCGCGACCCGTCCTCGCCGGCGGTCGCGCGCTTCGCGGAAACGCACCGCAGCCACGTCGATTTCCTCGCCTGGCTGCAATGGGTGGCGGACGACCAGCTGCGCGCCGCGGCGGCGGAGGCGAAGTCGGCCGGGATGGCGGTCGGGCTCTACCGCGACCTGGCGGTGGGCGCCGACCGGGCCGGGGCGGAGACCTGGGCCAACCCGAAGGCGGTGGTGGACGGCGCCCATGTCGGCGCGCCGCCGGACATCTTCAACCCGGCCGGCCAGGACTGGGGCCTGCCGCCCTTCAACCCGCGGCGCCTGCGCGAGGAGGGCTACCGCAGCTTCGTGGAGCTGCTGCGCGCCAACATGCGGCACGCCGGGGGCCTGCGCATCGACCACGTCATGGCGCTGCAGCACCTCTACTGGATACCGGAGGGCGAGCCGGCCTCGGCCGGCGCCTACGTCGCCTATCCGATGGAGGACCTGATCGGCATCCTGGCGCTGGAGAGCCACCGCAACCGCTGCTTGGTGGTGGGCGAGGATCTCGGCACCGTGCCGGACGGCTTCCGCGAGCGGATGGCGGCGGCGAACGTGCTCTCCTACCGCGTCCTGTTCTTCGAGCAGGACGCGGAGAGCGGGGACTACCTGCCGCCCGACGCCTACCCGCCGCTGGCCGTCGCCATGGCCGGCAGCCACGACCTGCCGACGTTGCGCGGCTGGTGGGACGGCACCGACGTGGGGCTGAAGGCGCGGCTGGGGCTGCTGCCCGGGGAGGGCGAGGAGGACCGCCAAAAGGAGCGCCGCGACCGCGACCGCGCCTGCTTGGCCGACGCCCTGCGGCGCGAGGGGCTGCTGGAGGGCGATGCCCCCGCCGCGGTCCCGTGGGAGGCCGCGCACCGCTTCCTCGCCCGCAGCCGGGCCGCCCTGGCGCTGGTGCAGATCGACGACGTCACCGGCGAGGCCGATCCGGTCAACGTGCCCGGCACCTCGACCCAGCACCCGAACTGGCGCCGCAAGCTCTCCCGCACCATCGAGGAGATCGGCGCCGGCACGCGCTTCCGGACCATCGCCGCCATCATGGCCGAGGAACGCTGACGGCGCCCGCCGCGCCCGCCATGATGTTCCGAGTCCCCCGGTCCCGCCACCCCGCGGGGCGGTGCTACGACGTGAGTCCGTGCCGGCGACTCGCGTTGCCGGCCTTTCGCGCGGCGCGCATGACGTCGCTTTCACGTCCCGAATCCGGTGCGCCGGCCCCTGAAAAGCCGTCCATTCGATGGGAACGAAGTCCTTGGCTTTCAACCGATATTAGACTTCCCTGGCTTGCGGATTCGCAAACTGTTAACCATACGTAGCATTGGGCTCCCCCTATCATCTTCAGGACGCAAGCAAGAGGCGGCCTCCTTCCGCAGTTGCATCCCTGTTCATATGCCGTTTACACTGCGAGTCGGCGTCCTGATCTTGGACGCAGTTCAATTACTCGCCGGACCAATCGGATGCCGCGGAAATCGAAGAACTCGGAAGCTAACGCCATCGACGCCCTGATCGAGAACCATGTCGCCGGCCGCATCCGGCTGCGCCGCGGTCTCCTGGGCATGAGCCAGTCCGACCTGGCGCGGGCGCTGGGGATCACCTTCCAGCAGGTGCAGAAGTACGAGCGCGGCACCAACCGCGTCTCGACCGCCAAGCTGTACCGGCTGGGCGAGATCCTGGACGTGCCGCTGTCCTTCTTCTTCGACGACCTGGAGGTGCCGGGCCTCGGCAAGCCCCGCCAGGACTTCGACACGCAGGGCGCGGAGTCCCTCGACCTCACCCGGCGCGAGCTGGACCTGCTGCGCGCCTGGCGCGCCGCGCCGCCGGCGGTGGCCGATGCGGTCGCGGCCCTGGTGCGCCGCGTCGGCGGCACCGACGACGAGGAGACGGGCCCGGACGCGGAGGAAACTCGCTCCGCCATGATGGCCAGCATGGAGGGCGACAACGACGACGGCAAGCCGCGCCGCCGCCGCGGCGCCGTCTGGGACCCCGCGGACATCCGCCCCAAGCGCCGCTGACGGCATCCGGCGCCTTGGCCCTTCGGCGACCGGCGTGGTAACAGGATTGTCACAATCCGCGCCACGCCGGGACGCCCATGCCGCAGCACCGCCGCCTTTCCCCGTTTCTCGCCCTCCTGCTGCTGGCCGGCTGCGCCGCGGCGCCCGCGGGCCGGGACCCCGTCTCCGGTTCCGAGCCGGCCAATCTCGGCGTCCTCAAGCGCGAGCTCGTCGCCTACCATGACGGCGGCGCCTACGAGCGCGACATCGCCGCCGTGGCGTCCCGCGCCGCCGCCTGGATCGAGGAGCGCGCCGGCAAGGTCGCGCGCCCCGCCCTGGTGCTGGACATCGACGAGACCTCGATCAGCAACTGGCCGCAGATGCGGGTCAACGACTTCGGCTACTTCAAGTCGGGTCCCTGCGACCTTGAGAAGGGGCCCTGCGGGGCGCTCGCCTGGGAGGACATGGGCCGCGGCGAGCCGATCCGCCCGGTGCTGGACCTCTACCGCAAGGCGCGCGCGCTGGGCGTCGCCGTCTTCTTCGTGACCGGCCGGCAGGAGGCGCAGCGCGCCGGGACCGAGCGCAACCTGCGCGCCGCCGGCTACGAGGGCTGGGAGGGCGTCGTGCTGCGCCCCGAGGGCCCGCGCCAGCCCACCGCCGAGTACAAGTCCGGCGCCCGCGCCGCCATCGAGGCCAAGGGCTACACCATCGTCGCCAACGTCGGCGACCAGGACACCGACCTCGCCGGCGGCCACGCGGAGAAGGGCTTCAAGCTGCCCAACCCGTTCTACTGGATTCCGTGAGGGGAGGCGGTTCCCGCGGGCGGGTGCGGCTGTGAGGCTGTGCGGGCTTCGACAGGCTCAGCCTGAGGGAGGGTGGATGCCAGGCCCGGTGTAGCCTGGGGCCGCACAGGCTACTCGGGGAGCATCAACACAACCCTCAGCCTGAGCCTGTCGAAGCCCGCACGCCGCCCCCGCTGCCGATCGCGGGGCGCCACATGCCGCCCCTCCCGCGGCGGCATCGGACCACCGGCCCGACGACCGCGGAGGCGGGGCGCCCGGCCCCGCCCCGCCGGCCCTCAGCGCGCCAGGCCCAGCCGCTCGCGCGCGGCGGCGTATTCGCGCTTCAGCCGGTCGATCATCTCGCCGGCGCCTTCCACCGCCTTGACCGCGCCGATGCCCTGGCCGCAGCCCCAGATGTCGCGCCAGGCCTTGGCGGCGCTGGTGCCGCCGCTGCCGAAGTTCATCTTGGAGGGGTCGGCCTGGGGCAGGTTGTCCGGGTCGAGCCCGGCCGCGACGATGGAGGGCCGCAGGTAGTTGCCGTGCACGCCGGTGAAGAGGTTGGTGTAGACGATGTCCTCCGCCCCGTTGCCGACGATGGCCTCCTTGTAGGCCTGGGTCGCGTTGGCTTCCTTCGCGGCGATGAACATGGAGCCGATGTAGGCGAGGTCGGCGCCCATGGCCTGGGCCGCCAGGACGGCGCCGCCGGTGGCGATGGCGCCCGACAGCACCAGCGGGCCGTCGAACCACTCCCGGATCTCCTGGATCAGGGCGAAGGGCGACAGGGTGCTGGCGTGGCCGCCGGCGCCCGCGGCCACGGCGATCAGGCCGTCGGCGCCCTTCTCGATGGCCTTGCGGGCGAACATGTTGTTGATGATGTCGTGCAGCACGACGCCGCCGTAGGAGTGGACGGCCTGGTTGACGTCCTCGCGCGCGCCCAGCGACGTGATGATGACCGGGACCTTGTACTTCACGCAGAGCTCCAGGTCGTGCATCAGCCGGTCGTTCGACTTGTGCACGATCTGGTTCACCGCGAAGGGCGCGGCGGGGCGGTCCGGGTTCTTCTGGTTGTGGGCGTCCAGCTCCTCGTTGATGCGGACCAGCCACTGCTCCAGCACCTCCGCCGGGCGCGCGTTCAGCGCCGGGAAGCTGCCGACGATCCCCGCCTTGCACTGGGCGATGACGAGGTCGGGGCTGGAGACGATGAACATCGGCGAGGCGATGACCGGCAGCTGCAGACGGTCCTTGAGCTGGGCGGGAATGGGCATGGTGGCTCCGGGTGGGGGACGGGGATGGGGAAGGGATCAGGCCAGCGCTTCGGCGACGAAGTCCAATCGATCCTGGCCGAAGAACATCTCCTTGCCAACGAGGAAGGTCGGCACGCCGAACAGGCCGCGGGCGACCGCCGCCTCCGTGTCGGCCTTCAGCCGGTCCTTGACCTCCTGGTCGGAGGCGAGCGCCAGGATTTCGCGCGGGTCGAGGCCGGCGCCGGCCAGCACCCCGCCCACCACGGCCGGGTCGCCCATGTCGGCGGCGTCGGCCCAGAAGGCGCGGAACACGGCGTCCAGGTACGTCTCCAGCGCGTCCGGCCGGCGCATCTGAAGGCCGGTGGCGCCCCGCATCAGGGTCAGGGTGTTGATCGGGAACTTCGGGTTGAAGGTGAAGGGCACGCCGTAGCGGGCGGCGTAGCGGGCGAGGTCGCGCAGCATGTACTTCGCCTTGGCCGGCACGGTGACCGGCGAGGCGTTGCCGGTCGCCTGGAAGACGGCGCCGACCAGCACGGGCCGCCAGGCGACCTCCGCCCCGGCACGTTCGGCGATGGCCCGGATCTGGGTCCAGGCGAGGTAGGAGGTGGGGCTTCCCACGTCGAAGAAGAACTCGACCGTCTTGCTCATGCTCGTCAGGTTTCCTTGCTGTGCGCGCGTCACCAGCTCTCCGACCAGGGGCGGAGGTCCAGCTCGTGGGTCCAGGCGTCGCGGGGCTGGGTGTGGATCTGCCAGTAGGTCTCGGCGATGTGGTCCGGGTTCAGGATGCCGTCGCGCTCCTTCAGCGCGTAGGCGGCGGGGAAGTTCTCCCGGATGAACTCGGTGTCGATGGCGCCGTCGACGATCACGTGGGCGACGTGGATGCCCTGGGGGCCCAGCTCGCGCGCCATGCTCTGCGCCAGGGCCCTGAGCGCGTGCTTGGCCCCGGCGAAGGCGCCGAAGTTGGCGCGGCCGCGCAGGCTGGCGGTGGCGCCGGTGAAGATGATGGTGCCGCGCCCGCGCGGGACCATGCGCCGCGCCGCCTCCCGGCCGGTCAGGAAGCCCGCCATGCAGGCCATCTCCCAGACCTTGAAGTAGCGCCGCGCCGTCTCCTCCAGGATGGGGGAGGGGACGTTGGCGCCGATGTTGAAGACCATCGCCTCGATGGGACCGACGTCGCGCTCGATCTCCTCGACCAGCGCCGCGACCTCCTCCTCCCGCCGCGCGTCGCGGCCGAAGGGCACGGCGCGGCCGCCGTCCGCCTCGATGGCGCGGACCAGGGGCTCCAGCTTGTCGGCGGTGCGGCGCACCGGGCACGCGGTGAGGCCGCCGCGGGCGAAGCGGCGGGCGATGGCCCCGCCGGTGGCGTCCCCCGCCCCGATGACCAGGGCGACGCCCGGACGTGCGTCGGCGCTTCCCATTCCCCGCTGCTCCCCCCGTGCCGCATGGTCTCGTGCCATGCCTGTTTCGCGAACGATCGTTCGGTAACGCGGCGGGCGAGTCAAGGGGGAACGGTGCCGCCCCTTCATCCCGCGTTAACGATTGCGGGCGGACGCTTCCATCGTTGCGGGACTATCGAGCCATCGCCGCCGCGGCGTGACGGTCCCGCCGATGGAGGGGCGCCATGATCATGGACAGCGTGCCGGCCCGGGCGGAGGTCCCGGCGGAAGCGGGCTTCTTCGCCGACCTTCTCCGCGTCACCGGCAACCTCGGCGAGGCGTCGGTGTTCCAGGCGTCGGCCTGCCGGAACCTGGCGGACGGGATCGAGCGCTTCTCCGCCGACTGCGCCGACGCCGTGGCGCGGCTGACCCGCTTCCGCGCCTGGCAGGACGAGGTGGCGGCGGCGATGGAGCTGGCGCTGCGCGACCCCGACGCCGCCGCGGCCCTGCGCGCCACCCTGAAGGAGCGGCTGGGACGGCTGACGGCGGCGCCCGGCTGAGCGGGCGCCGCCCCGGTCCGGCGATGCGCGCCCTGCGGGCGTCAGGCGGCGCGGATGCCGGCGAGGAAGCCCTCGATCTCCCGCCGCAGCGCGCCCGCCTGGCGGCCGAGCTCGCCCGCCGCCGACAGCACCTGCGCCGCCGCGGCACCGGTCTCCCCCGCCGCCTGGGTGACGCCGCCGATGTTGGCGGAGACATCCTGGGTGCCGACGGCGGCCTGCTGCACGTTGCGGCTGATCTCCGAGGTGGTCGCGTTCTGCTCCTCCACCGCGGAGGAGATGGTCGTGGTGATCTCGCTGATCGTGCCGATGGTGCCGGTGATGCTGCGGATCGCCTCCACCGCGCCGCCCGTCGCCGACTGCATGGACTGGATCTGGGTGGATATCTCCTCGGTCGCGCGGGCCGTCTGGTTGGCCAGGCTCTTGACCTCCGAGGCGACGACGGCGAAGCCCTTGCCGGCCTCGCCCGCGCGCGCCGCCTCGATGGTGGCGTTCAGCGCCAGCAGGTTGGTCTGGCCGGCAATGTCCTGGATCAGCTGCACCACGGTGCCGATGCGCGCCGCCGCCTCCGCCAGCATCATCACGGTGGCGTTCGTCCGCTCCGCCTCGGCCACCGCATGGCCGGCGACCTCGGCCGACTTGGCGACCTGGCGGGAGATTTCGGCGATGGAGCTGGTCATCTCCTCCGCCGCGGCGGCCACGGTCTGGACGTTGGCGGCGGTCTGCTCGGCCGCGGCCGCGGTCGCGGTGGCCTGGTGGCGCGTCTGCCCGGCGACGGCGCTCATGCCCTCCGCGGTGGCGTTCAGCTGCTCCGCGGCGCTGGCGACCGTCTTCAGGATGCCGGCGACGCTGCCGTCGAAGCCCGTGATGAGCGTCTCCACGGCCTGGGCGCGGCGCTGCTTGGCCTCCTGCTCCCGCGCCTGCTCCGCCGCCAGCTGGTCGGCCTCGACGGCGTTCTTCTTGAAGACCTCCACGGCCGCGGCCATGGCGCCGACCTCGTCCCCGCGCCCCAGTCCCTGCACCTGGACCGAGCGGTCGCCGCCGGCCAGCTGGCGCATCAGCTCCGCCATGGAAAGGATGGGGCTGGCGATGCCCCGGCTCAGTACCAGCGCCGCGGCGACCGCGAACAGCAGCGACGCGGCACCGCCGGCGAAGGTCGTCAGGAAGGCGGTGGAGAAGGCCTCGTCCTGCGCCGTGCGGCGCGCCGCCAGCAGGCTTTCCTCCGCCCCGGCGATCTCGCCCACCAGGGCGCGGATGGTGTCCATCTGCTGCTTGCCGCCGCCGGCCTTCGTCCCCTCGCGGACCTGCTCCGCCCCGCCCGGCTGGCGCATCGCGGCGATCTGCCGCTCCGCATACTCCACCCAGGCGTCGGCGGCGCGGTCCAGCGCCGCCAGCCGGCGCTGCTGCTCCGCGTTGTCCGCGGTCAGGGACTTGGCGCGGGCGAACGCCTCGGTGTAGGCGGACTGGCCGGCCTTGTAGGGCTCCAGGAAGCGGTCGTCGGCGGTCAGCGCGAAGCCGCGCACGCCGGTCTCCTTGTCCACCATGGAGGCCATGACGTCGTTGATGGCGTCCAGCACCTCGTAGGTGTGGCGTGTCCAGCCCGAGGACTCCTGGATGAAGCTGAGCCGCCCGTAGGTGACGGTGCCGACGCCCAGCATCAGGGCGATCAGGACGGCGAAGGCTCCCGCGAGCTTCCGGGAGATGGGGAGATTGTCGAGGAACCGCATGGCACACCTTTCGAACGGGGTAGGCCCTGCTGATACGCCATGCATGTGAACCCGGATTTGCGGCGGGCCACTATCTTCGGGCATAAGCTCTAAGGTGTAGTCACGAAACTGTAACAATTCAGCGGTGTATATGGCCCCGTTTCCGACCCCGGCACCGTTGCGATGCCGGCCGCGACTTGTTGTAATCCCGGGGGTCGGGGAAACGTCCCCGGGGCGGGAGCGGCGCATTGGCCGAGGCGGCGGGGACACTGGCGGACTGGATCGCGGCGGTCGCGCAGGCGCGCGACCGGACGGCCTTCGCCTGCCTGTTCCGCCACTTCGCCCCGCGCATCGCCGCCTTCGCAGCCCGCTTCGGCGTGCCGGCCGGGGCCCGGGAGGAGCTGGCGCAGGAGGTCATGCTGGCCGTCTGGCTGAAGGCGGAGAGCTTCGATCCCGCTTTGTCCAGCCCCGCCACCTGGGTCTTCAGCATCGCCCGCAACCGCGCCATCGACCGGTTCCGGCGGGAGGCGCGGCCGGAACTGGACCCCGACGACCCGGCGCTGGTGCCGGCCGCCGCCGCCGACCCGGAGGAGAACGCCAGCCTGGCGCAGGAGGAGCGCGGCGTGCGCGCGGCGCTTAAATCATTGCCGCCGGAACAATCCGACCTACTTCGCCTCTCGTACTACGAGGACAAGTCGCACAGTGAGATCGCAGCGGCGCTGGGACTGCCCCTCGGCACCGTCAAGTCGCGCATCAGGGCGGCCATGCGCTGCCTGGAACGAACCATGAGGACGCCGGCGTGAGCCTGCCGAGCCATCATCCCGCGGACGACCACCTGTTCTCCTACGCCTCCGGGCGGATGGGGGAGGTGAAGGCCGTGCTCGTGGCAACGCACCTGGCCTACTGCCCGGTGTGCCGCGCCCGGGTGGCCGCGTTCGAGGCGCAGTGCGGCGACTGGTTCGAGGAGCTGGCACCGAGCCCCGAGCTGCTGGGCTCGCTGGACGATATGCTGTCGAAGCTGGATGCCCAGCTGGACGCCCTGGAGCGCGACGCGCCCGCCGCTGCCGCAGCCGACGCCGTGAGGAAGCCGCCGCCTTCCGTGCCGGTCTCCCCGCCGGGCCACCCGCTGGTGCCGCTGCCGCTCCGGGACTGGAGCGGCTTCCGCATCGACACGGCCGATTGGAACCCGCTGGCGCCGGGCGTCGCCCTGTCGCAATGGTCGGTGGAGAAGGGCGGCAGCTCCGTCTGCCTGCTGCGCATGGGCCCCGGCGCCGCCGTGCCCGCCCATCGCCACACCGCGGAAGAGCTGCTGCTGGTCCTGCAGGGAAGCTTCTCCGACGAGTACGGCCGATACCGGGTGGGCGACGTCGCCACCTACGCCGCGTGGTCGGACCACCACGCCACGGGCGACCCGGGGGCGGGGGACTGCATCTGCCTGTTCCTGCTGGACGGCGAGCTGCAGTTCCTCGACTGAGGCGGGCCGCGGGGGGCGACCTTCGCCGCGCCGGGCTGTTGATGCGGTCCCGACCGGAGACAGGAGCCACGCCATGCCGGACCCGAACACCCGCCACCGCAAGGACGCCGACCCGCGCTTCCCCGACAAGGCCGGCCAGCCCGAGATACCCGACACGCCGGCGACCCCGGCCGCCGGCGCCGCGCAGCCCTCGCCCAGCGCCGTGCTGAACCAGGGCGACGTCGGCATGGTCAGCCAGGCCGACATGGACGACCGCCCCGGCGAGCGCGAGAGGGCGCAGCGCCGCGAGAACGTGAACCCCAGCCGCGAGCGGGAGGAGCCGGCGGAGGACTGACGGCTCCTCCCTAACCGCGACCGGCCCAACCGCGACCGGCCCGGGCGCCTTCGGTCAGGCGCCCGACCTGCCGGGCCCGGCATTGCCGCCGCCGCCGCCCGGGCCGGTGCTGCCGCCGCCGTCGCCCAGGCTGCCCATGCCGCCGCGGCGCCCGGCCGCCGGCGTCGTGCCGCCGGGCTGGTGGCCGGAGGCGACGCCGCCCGGCCCGGCCGGCATGTCGCCGCCCGATTGGCCGGCTGCCTGGCCCCGCCGGGTGGCGGCCTCCTTGGGGTTCTCCGCCGGCGTGCGCTCCACCGGCGTGCCGGAACCGCTGCCGGTGCCGCTGCCCTGCATGCCCTGCTGCTTGCGCCGCAGATCGTCGTCCGGCACCACGACGGGCGGGGTGTCCGGGTGCTGGGTGCGGGTGCCGGATTTGTCGAGCTTGTTCCTGTCGGGCCTGTTCTCGTCCATGGGACCGGGTCTCCTCGATGGGGGACCGGGACAACAGCGGCGGCCGTCCGGCGTCGCGCAACATGGGCGCCCCGGGCGGGTTTCCCCTGCGGGGACGGCGGAGGGGAGGCAAGCCATGGGCGGGATGCCCGACTGGATGGCGGGGGCGGCGGGCGGCTTCGTCGCCACCGCGCCGATGACGGCGGCGATGGTGGCGATGCACCGTGACCTGCCGGACCGGCTGGCCTGGCCGCTGCCGCCGCGCCCGCTGACCCGCCGCGCGACCCGCGCCGCCGGCCTGCCCTGGCCCCGCCACCCGGCCCTGCGCACGGGCGAGACGATGGCGGCCCATTTCGGCTACGGCGCCTTCGCCGGCACCGGCTACGCCGCCTGGCGGGCGCATGTGGGCGGCGGGCCGCTGTCCGGCGTCGGCTACGGCCTGGCGGTCTGGGCCGGCAGCTACCTGGGCTGGATACCGGCGGTGGGGCTGCTGCCCCCAGCCACCCGCCACCCGGCCCGCCGCGTCGGGCTGATGCTGGCCGCGCACGTCGTCTGGGGGGCGGCCACGGCGCTGACGGCCGACCTGCTGTCGCCGCCGCGGCGCTAGCGCAAAGGGACTGGCCCAAAAGGGGCGGGCGTCTATAGTGGACC
>Ga0196963_10002287_pt1 | contig 11658 bp, 11 predicted proteins | sample S1_5metaG_FD_148600 | JGI IMG/M metagenome (GOLD analysis project Ga0196963, IMG submission 148600) | Soil microbial communities from Anza Borrego desert, Southern California, United States - S1_5 | ecosystem: Environmental > Terrestrial > Soil > Desert | place: USA: California | collected... | reverse complement strand
CGCAGCGCACCGGATACGGTAGGTCCAAGGTGTGGGTTAGCGACGCCGGAAGGCCGATCTTTCGCGCAACCTCTGCTTCCTGCTCTACGATGGCGCCAGCTTTCTCGCTCTCGGCGTACACATAGGCCGGCTTACGCACAAAATCGCAGTCGATGCGCATCTCGCGCACTTGGGTGGCCATCCATTCCAATGCCGCCTGTTGCGCCTCCCCATAGATGCGCGCGCCTTCTTCGCCGAACCGCTTCTCCAGGTCGGCGTAGATGATCGCGTGCTGCGAGGTGATCTTTGCAGTTGTGTGGCCGGTGGCCTGGCGTCCGAGCCGCCGCGCCTCAACCACAGCTACAGATTTTCCGGCGCGGGCGAGCAACAGGGCGGAGGTAAGGCCACATAGCCCGCCGCCGACGATAGCGACGTCAACAGCAAGATCACCATTAACGGACGGAAATGGGAGAAGTTCGGCGGACGAATTCCAGTAGGAGGTTAACGCGCCGGGCGCTGATGGAGGGTGTGCACTGCGTGTGCGGACTCCGAGGCTCTGGAAATCGGTGGCCATTGAACACTCCTGAGCAACAAGTGGCCTTGACGCCCCGTGGTTCCGATCAAGCCATAAGCAGCAAGCTCATGGTGCCGTTCGGATGCACCAGCCTAGATGAGAAGGCCACGCACCGCTAAACTACGTCCGCAATCAGTCTGTACTGGAGAGCTTCCTGTGCAGAGAGATACCAGTTGGCGCGAGCTCGAGTCCTGATCTCATCCAAACTTATTTCTGTGCCCTCAACAAGCGTTTGGAAGCCCCCGTCTTCGATGTCAATCCCGTTCTCCATCTCTGCAACGAGCTCGCGTGCCCGTTGCAGGTTCGCGCTCAACGGTCCGGAAAACTTCACTTCCTTGTCTAGGCGCCGTTCGTGGACCAGCAGGCGGGTTTCACGCGTCAGGTAGCGATGTTCGCGACGGAATGCGGACATGATTGTCACGCCAGCTGAATAGACGAAGGCCTTGCCAATAAAGAGGGGAGTAAGTCCGCGCTCCTCGCGGAGCAAGCGTATTTCCACGGCTATGCGTCGCGCGATGTCTGCGTCGCCGCCAAGCGTACTCAGCTCGAGGACCGGGACTTTTTCCCGTTCGAGTGCCCTTGAGAGATTTCGCGTAAAGCAACTATAAAGCTCGTCATCGATATCGCCGAAAAGGCGGATCGTGGGTTGCCGCAGCAGTATGGCAGCATTCATTGGGAGGATCGGAACAGGCGAGCCTGGTGGTTGGGCAGGGGCCCGCCTGCGCCGAAAACCTGTTGAAAGCTTCCCCTATTCTTTTTCCCGCTGGCGCTGCTCCTGCCCACCCTGAGGCTGCTCTTGGCCCTGTCCGCCTTGGCGCTGGCGCTGCTCTTCCTGGCGCTGGCGGGCTTCGTCCTGGCGCTGCTGCTCCTGATCCTGACGCTGTTCCTGGCCCTGACCACCCTGGCGCTGGCGCTCCTGGTCCTGACGCTGGCGTTCTTCAGCCATAGCTCTCTCCTTTTGTTGAGGCATGCCAGCACAACGGGCGCCGTCAATTTAAGTTCAGCGTTAGCGTCCTCCTTCGAAAGCCTTTACTCGAAAGAGGCATCGGCGCTCAGCAACCGGCAAGATTATCTATCGTTCCTGAGCTACCGCTCCTGTATTGACCAATTTGGGACGAGTGCTGGCTGAGATGATTCACGATTGCCTAATCGTCGGCGGAGGGCCGGCCGGCCTAACTTGCGGGATTTTTCTTGCTCGCTTTCGACGCAGCTTCGTGCTCGCTGACGAAGGACAAAGCAGAGCTGCGTGGATTCCCGCCTCGCACAACCATCCCGCCTTTCCCCACGGAATAAACGGCTGCGATCTACTAGCCCGAATGGGTTCTCAGCTCACGCGGTTCGGAGGTTTTCGCCGCATCGCACATGTCAGCTCAGTATCTCGTCAACCCGACGGACTATTCTACGCCACGCTCGACAATCAAACTTTGATTTCCCGCACCGTCGTTTTAGCAAGTGGCGTTATCGATAAGGAGCCGCCCTTGCCTGACGCGCCCGATTGGGTACGTCGCGGCCTTATCCGCCAATGCCCGATTTGCGATGGCTATGAAGCCATTGACCGTCAGATCGTGGTGATCGGCCACGGGCAGCAAGGAATCGGAGAGGCGCTTTTCATGCGGACTTACACGGCTAAAATAACTCTCGTCACATTGGGCATTGATCCGGATGCAGTGGCGAGACAGCGACATGCTCTCATGGCTGGCGGGATCAAGGTGGTGGAATGTAAGCTGGAATCGATCGCCGTTGGCGCGGACCGACTGGCAAGACTCTGCTTCGCAGACGGAACAGTCCTGAGAAGCGATACGGTATATTCCGCGTTGGGCGTTATACCGCGGTCAGAGTTCGCGGCCGCGCTTTCGCTTGCGATGGAAGAAGGCCGTATCATCACGGACAAACATCAACGCACGTCGGTTGACGGTTGCTATGCCGCCGGGGATATCGTGACAGGGCTGAACCAGCTAGCTGTTGCCATGGCTCAAGGCGAAATCGCTGCAGTGGACATCCACAACCGTTTGCGTCGCGACAGATAGAGCATGAGAGTACAACGGAACTACCAGGCTGAATTTCTTTTAGTCACATGTGGTGACTAAACGAAGCCCTGAGGAATGGCGGCAGCGAGCGAAGGAGTATCGGTCCCTGGCGCTTAGGTGCCCAATCTCTGCTTCCAGAGATGCGCTTGCATGGCTTGCGGACTGTGCTGAAGAGATGGCAGTCCGGTCGGAAACCGAGCGGAACAGCAGTGTCGAGTGATCTGTCGATCGGCTTATCTCATTCCGCCATAGACTATGCGGGGTGCAACTATTTTTCCCACTGCTAGGATAAACGCACAGTCAAAAGGAGTGCAGTGAACGAGCGGCGCGATGATGTACTGGACCGGACGGCGGGGCGCCTGCTTGAGAAGGAGACGCTGGACGAATATGAGCTAAAAGCACTAGTGGAATACGCGCCTGATAACCCAGCCGATCATGCTGCGGCGCGCAGATAGGCAGTCTTGAGGGATCGACCGGTTCGGCCGCGGCATAGTCGCCGCTGAGGAGCTGACCGCATCAGGTCTGCGGCCTCGTTTCCTTGTAGCCGCAACGTGCCCTCCGGCAAACAGCCCCCTCGTCCGAAACGCTTCAGGTATCGCCAAATTTCGGGCCTTGGCTTGGAACTTTGCTGTTGCACAGCCGTAGCTCTATGGCCCGCCCTCAGGAGTTCCAATGAAGCAATTTGCCCGAGACAACGGCCTGGTGCTCACCCTACTCGCCATGTTTGCGATAAGCCTGATCGGACAGGCCGTTTCAGGCTGGCACGCGTATTCCGAGGAATTGAGCCAGCATCGACAACCTGCACTTCTCTTCGGTCAGTACCTAACCAGCGGGCACTTCCTGTCGGCGCTGTTTGAGAACTGGGAAAGTGAGTTCCTGCAGATGGCGGCCTACGTGCTCCTCACTGTTTTCCTGTTCCAGAAAGGGTCGCCGGAGTCGCGAAAGATTGACGAGCACAACCCGCAAGACGACATTCCGGCTAGCGCTTCGCGGAAGCGGAGCTCGCCGTGGCCGGTGCGCAAAGGAGGCCTCTACCTTTGGGTCTACTCCCATTCTCTGGGCATCGCGCTGGGCCTCCTTTTTCTCGGAAGCTTTTTGGGGCACTTATATGCGAGTAACCGGCTCGCCAACGATGAGGCAGTCCGTCATGGAGGACCGCTGCACGCGGTCGGCGACACCCTCGGCAGTGCCGAGTTTTGGTTTGAGAGCTTCCAGAACTGGCAGAGCGAGTTCCTGTCCGTGGCCGTGCTTCTTTTGCTGAGCATTTATCTGCGGGAAAAGGGCTCTCCCGAGTCCAAACCTGTCATGGCTCCTCACGCCGAGACTGGGCATTAGGCCCGGTACAGGACGCTCCCGCCTCGGGGAAGAAGCGTGTTTGGCGGCCGACACCGCGACATAGCTGATACCGAAAGCTTCGCAGACAGATTTCATAAAGCTCGAGACCTCCACCCTGGACGCGTAGACGCCTTGCAGGCGGAACCTTTAGGAGTAGCGCCGGAACCGTCAGGGTGCGCTCCCGCTTATAGGAATCCGCACACTTCGGAGGATTCCCCATGTCTCACGTCCGTATTCTGCTTTCTTCTGCTGCGATGTCCGTCATCGTCCTGGGGCTGAGCCTCGACCCGGCGGTCGCTCAGCAGCAGCCCACCCAACAACGCGAGAAAGATATCCACCGCAACGCCAACGACCGCAATGCCGGCGCCGGCAGAGTCGACTCGACAAGGTTCGTCAAGGACGCTGCCATGACCGATGCCTTCGAAATCGAGGCGGCCAAAATTGCTCTTGAGAAGTCGCGCAACGACGGTGTGCGACGCTTTGCTCAGCACATGATCGATGAGCATACCAAGATGTCGGCCGAACTTAAGTCGGCAGCGGTAAACCAGCGCGCGGCGACGGGTGAGCCGGCAGCGGAGATGGACCGTGCACACCGTCAGAAGCTAGAAGATCTACGCAAAGAAAGCGGTGCCAACTTCGACCGCAGGTACATCCAGATGCAGGTCGAAGGACACCAGCAGGCGCTGAAGCTGCATGAAGGCTATGCCAAGGGCGGTGACGATGCAGGCCTCAAGAAGGTCGCCAGCGAGGCTGTCCCGCACGTGCAGGCCCATCTGCGCGAGGCGCAGAGCCTGCAGCGCCAGACGGCCGCAGCGCCGGCTGGCTCGCGTCCGGCGGATTCCCGCCCGGCCGAACAGCGGCGCTAGACTGCTCATGCCAATAGGCCGGGCCCTCCGCCCGGCCTTATTTCCGTTCCCGGTCCTCCCATTCACATCGCAGAGCCTACCGGCGCCTACTCCCGTGCTGGGCGGCTCCAGCGTGGACGCAGACCTCCCCGTCGCCACAGGTGATCAACGTTACCAGTGCCCGGCCTGCCACGGCCTCAGCCCTATAAAGCCATTCGACAAGCGCGTAGCCGAGAAGCGGCGCCGCAACGGCAACGGGGATGAAGATTACGACTCGAGAGATCGGATATGGTCCGTGGCGGCCAAGCTTTGCCGTCGCATTCGATGCCGCACATGACACACGAGCGGATCTGCCCGATATCTCCGTTGTCTTCGCCCGTTCCGCTGCCGCCCTCCATCAGCTGCGGGTTGATCTCCTCCTCAGCGAGCTTGGATAGCAAGACAAGGGCCACACAGACTGGTGGGCCCGGGCCCCTATTCCGTTGGCTCCCTGGATCAATGAGTAGTGGCTAGCGAAGGGAGTCCACGGAACCTTTGCGTAAGAAGCGGATTTCGAGAAGGAGTGTGCGGATTGGCGAGCGAAAGGGCAGACCATGTTCAATCCACAACTGGCAGTCAAAATCGGAAGCTGGCGGATGAGAGCAGATAGGTACCGTGCGCAAGCTGATGGCTCCTCAGCGCCGGCCGTACGAGATACCTATGAACAACTTGCTTGCAACTGTGAAATGGTTGCCGAATGGCTCGAGGAACGCTTTTTAACACGGCACGAAGACTAGCAGGACGCTCCATTAGTCTTGCGGCCGACTATCCGCACAGACACATGCTCAGTGCAAGAGGCAAACTGAACAGTGGAAGTTGTGGGCCGAGTCAGTATGAAGAGGATCGCCTGGCCGCCTCCTTTGCTTTGGTGCGCCGTTACAACCTACGCACCGGTCATCCTTTCGGGCCAATCATGAAGCGGCAGCAGCGAGACTAGGCAGTAAGCCACGGCTGCGATATCTCTCGTGAGACTGCTATTCTCGTCGCCGGCGCCAAAAATACCCAGCGGGGCAGTTGGCTGAGCCATGAGCTAGGCGGTTCGGCGTACTAACCAGCCATCCGAGGGGAACTCAAACAGCCTCCATACGGTTTGATCGATTAGCAAACAACGGACCGGGTTAAACGTGTCCGAAGTACTGGACGCCACTATCATCTCGTCCAACGCTCCTCCAATTGGCGGTTCGCTTGGCGCCAGCTTTCTGCCAGGACGCGGCGTTAGCGCGCGTGTTTGGGCGCCCCTATTTGAAGAGCTAAACTTAGTCATCGATGGCATTGAGATGCCGATGACGGCGACCGGCGGCGGCTATTTCGAAACATGGGCCTGCAGCGCCCGCGTCGGATCGCGTTATGGCTTTCGTCCTCCCGGGAACAAGACAATTCTCCCTGATCCCGCCTCCAGGTATCAACCGGAAGGACCATTTGCGCTCAGTGCGATTGTAGATCCCTCTTCCTATGACTGGGCCGGCCACAACTGGTCAGGTCCCGACTCTGGTCCGCAACTTATCTACGAATTGAATGTCGGCACCTTCACGCGCGAGGGTACTTGGGCCGCGGCGGCGGGTCGATTACAACACCTGGCCGAACTGGGTGTCACTATTATTGAAATCATGCCAATCGCCGAGTTTCCGGGCCGGTTCGGCTGGAGCTATGACGGTGTATTTCCTTTCGCTCCTTCTCATCTCTACGGCACACCAGATGACTTACGTAGATTCGTCGATGCGGCCCACCGCTATGCCCTCGCCGTCATTCTGGACGTCAACTATAACCACTACGGTCCGAATGGAAATATTCTCCCAGCGTTTTCTGAAGACTATGTAACGCATCGTTATAAAAACGAATGGGGCGATGCGGTTAACTTCGATGGGCCTAGTTCAGAAAACGTCCGAGCATTCATCTTAGCAAACGCTGCATACTGGATTCGTGAGTTTCATTTTGATGGGCTGCGGCTCGATGCCACTCAACAGATTTTCGACCAGTCTCCGACGAACATCATTGCGGAAATCGCTGAAACCGTACGCTCCGCGGCCGGTTCGCGCCGCACATACATCGTCGCCGAGAATGAGTCCCAGGATGTTACGCTCGTTCGGTCTACGGCCGATGGGGGCTATGGACTCAATGCGATCTGGAACGAAGATTTTCATCATTCCGCGCGTATCGCCCTGACGGGCCGTCTAGAAGCCTACTACTCTGACTATACCGGGCAGGTACGAGAACTCTTGTCTTGTACCCGGCATGGCTTTCTTTATCAGGGGCAGCGATCTCGTTGGCAATCAAAACCTCGCGGCTTTTGGGCAAGAGGGCTGCCCCTTTCTCGAACCATCGCCTTTCTGGAAAACCACGATCAAATAGCAAACACGCGCGGAGGGGCTCGGCTTGCCGCCACGACTGATCGCGGCCTTTGGCGAGCTCTCATGCTCTTCCAAGGTCAAGAGTTCGCCAGCTCACGCCCGTTCACTTACTTTGCGGATCACCACGCACCGTTATCTGACGCCGTAGCACGTGGCAGGGACGAATTTCTTCGACAGTTTCCGAGTCTTTCTGCAGGAACCCTTCCACGGCCAGATGACATCGCCGCATTTGAAAATTGCAAGCTCGATTGGACCGAGTGTGACCGGAATACCTGGTCGCTGCGCCTCTATAAAGATTTGGGCGAACTGCGACGTTGCGATGGCGTGCTGGGTATGGATGGGGAGATCGATGGCGCCATGCTCAGTGAGCAGGCATTCCTCGTGCGCTTTTTTGGAGGGGTGCGCGGGGACCGCCTGCTAATTGTCAACCTGGGGAGTGATGTACGACTGGGTGCTTGCCCCGAGCCACTGACGGCCCCTTCGTTGCGATCACGCTGGCAATTGCTTTGGTCAAGCGAGGATCCCTGTTATGGCGGCGAAGGCACACCAGACATCGATCCGAACGGCACCTGGTACTTGCCTGGCCGCGCCGCTGTTGTGCTCACATCGCGCCCTGCATAGTTTTCCACGAGGTATTCATGACTGCGAAACTGTGGTGGCAGAAGGCTGTTGTTTATCAAATTTATCCCCGCTCGTTTCAGGACAGCGACGGCGACGGGGTCGGCGATCTGAGAGGTATCATCGCGAGGCTCGACTACCTCGCTGACCTAGGGATCGATGCCGTTTGGCTTTCACCAATATTCCCCTCACCCATGGCGGATTTTGGATACGACATTGCTGACTATGTCGGAATCGATCCACTTTTCGGATCGCTGGAGGACTTTGATGACCTTATAGGGGAGGCTCATGGGCGCGGCCTCAGGGTAATTCTCGATTTCGTGCCTAACCATACTTCCGACAGGCACGCCTGGTTCGCGGAGAGCCGATCATCGCGAGATAACCCTCGCCGCGACTGGTACATATGGCGAGATCCGGCTCCCGACGGAGGCCCTCCAAATAACTGGCTATCGGAATTCGGCGGTTCGGCCTGGGAGCATGATCCACTGACCGGGCAGTACTTCTACCACGCGTTTCTCGCATCGCAGCCGGACCTCAATTGGCGCAATCCCCAGGTTCAGGAGGCCATGCATGATGTCCTGCGATTCTGGTTTCGTCGCGGGGTCGACGGTTTTCGCGTCGATGCCTTATGGCATCTCCTGAAAGATGACCGCTTTCGCGACAACCCGCCTAACCCGGACTATGAAGAAACCCAAGCTCCGTACCGACGCTTGCAGCCCGTCTACACTACCGATCTGCCCGAGATTCACGAGACGATTCGTGGCATAAGAAGCATCGCTGACGAATTTCCCGACCGTCTGCTGATCGGTGAGCTCTATCTCCCCATTGAGCGATTGATGGCCTACTACGGTCGCGACTTGTCGGGGATGCATTTGCCTTTCAATTTCGCGCTGCTCAACACAGCCTGGGAAGCGAAAAACTTGGCTCAGCTGATCGGAGAGTATGAGGCCGCGCTGCCAACTGGTGGGTGGCCGAACTGGGTTTTGGGAAACCACGATCGTCCACGCATCGCTTCGCGCATCGGACGCGGTCAGGCCCGCGTCGCTGCAATGCTCCTCTTATCGCTACGAGGCACACTCACTGTCTACTACGGTGAGGAGATTGGCATGCTGCAGGTCGCAATTCCGCAGGAATTCGTTCGCGATCCGTTTGAGCGCAACGTTCCGGGCCTGGGCCTTGGCCGCGACGGCGCAAGGACGCCGATGCAATGGGATGCTGCCCCAGGTGCCGGTTTCAGCGACGCTACTCCTTGGCTACCCTTGGGTCCGGACGCCGCCTCTGAGAACGTGGCCAATCAGAAAGCCCAGGGTACGTCAATGCTGAATCTTTATCGTCGTTTGCTGCGACAGCGCCGGGAGACCAGTGCCCTGAGCAGTGGACCTTACGAACTGATAACCGCCATCGAGAATGTTCTACTTCTGGTACGCAGATCCTCGGACGAGATTGTCCTGGTGGCGCTCAATCTAAGTGAACTTCCCGCTGCTTTGCGTTTCGCAGATGCATCTCTCGAGGGCAAGGTGCGTGTCTCTACAGTGGGTGATCGTGAAGGCGAGGAGGTAGGCAACTGTATTGATCTAAGAGGCGATGAAGGCCTCATCGTGCAACTTGATCCAGACTGCGTCCTTCCGCCCGTGCTATCGGAGCCGCTCGCGGCCTGAAAGTCAAACCTCAGCACCGTCTGGAAGCGAAGGCATGCTGGAGACAGGCTCTGCGAAACGTTCGCCCACGACGGAGAATACAAAAGGGCAGTGAGTCCTCCCACGGATACTTCGTCATTATCAAGGCCGCACCCACGGAGCGAGAGTCTGAAGACCTCAGCAAACGCGTCCCATAGGCCTATACCGTTGCTTCGGGTGCGCGGGGGCGCATGGGGCTGTAAAATACCTTAGACACGACCCGGCAATACTCTAGACCTTCAGCCAACGTGAGTTCGTACGTCGGAGTCCCGACCATCGTAATGGTGGCGGAATCAATAGAGTTGCTTTAGGGCCTTAAAACCCTAGTCGTCGAGGACGACGACTCGCATTCCTCATCAAGCAAATGCTTCACCAATTGGGAATGGTGCCCCTCGGCATCGTTGCGACCATGCGTGACGCGCTCATTGCGATAGCGGGACCGGCGGCCCGATATCGTCGTTGTGGACTCAAACCTTCATGGCGAGCCCGCTTTCCGGGTTGTCCAAATCCTGGACGCGACCGCCATCCCGTTCGTCGTGATCACCGGTTGCAAGCCGCATACCCTGGCGACGGCCTTTCAGATGACCGCCATCCTGCCCAAGCCTTTCCGCCTCGACGCACTGGCATCCCGGGCAGCGTGTCAGGAACGTCGATAAAGTCGGAACCAACCGCCGAGTTCGTAGCCATCGCGGCCCCTGACGGACCAACGTGGCCATTTAACTTCTCACCGCGGCGTGGCGCTTCAACATCAAGCTGCATGGTGGAACCTGGGATGGCCGGCGGGGTTACATAATTTTGGTGCACCGTTGGGGATGATCACCATGAGCGACCTGCGCGGCCCCGGTAGTTCAATGACGCATCCGGTTATCGATGACCCTCTCGATCTCAACGGGGCGAGCGAGGAGGAACTGGCCGCCATCCCCGGCGTAGGCGTCGGCCGCGCACGCCGTATCGTGGAATGGCGCCATATGCACGGCCCGTACGAAACAGTCGATGATTTGCAGCATGTTCCCGAAGTCGGCGGTGAGGGTCTCCAAGAATTTCGAAACTTCGTCACCGTGCTTCCGTTGGAGCAGCGCTGACAATAAGGGGGCGTCGAGCCGAGCAGGGCTCTCTCAAACGGATTTGTGAGCGAAGCCGTTGGCAAATTGCTCCGTACTATGGCCGGCTCGAATGAGCGCTATCCCCCTCAAACTCGTGCAGCTATTCCTCGATCTCGATGGGGTGCTCGCAGATTTCGACCGCGGCGTTGAAGCGATCCTAGGCCGGCGGCCCGATCAGGTTCCGCCCGGCGTGATGTGAGCGGTCCTGGCGAAGTCGCCTACGTTCTACGACACGCTCGAGATGACGGCAGATGCTCAAGCTCTTTGGGATTTCGCTAAGCCGTACAGGCCGAAGATTCTGCCGGCCTGCCGCGCGGTAAGTGGGCCGAACCTCAAAAGCGCAAATGGGTGGCCAACATGCTGGGGCGCGATGTCGACGTCATCAGTACCATGTCCCGCGACAAGCACAAATTCTCCGGGCCCCGGCCATGTGCTCATCGACGATAGGAAGACGCTTAAGGACGCTTGGGAAAGGGCGGGCGGCAGGTTTATCCATCACGTCTCGGCGGAAGCCTCGATCAAGCAGCTGCAGAAGCTCATCGGACGGTTCCGCCTGCCCGGAAGCTCTAGCCGTCCGCCGGCATGACAATGTGGCGCGTATTCAGCTTGATTCGCCAGCGGGTTTACTGAGATATGCCAGCCGCGCCTCGATTTGCTCGGCTATCGATTCATATTTAGTCGCGATTTCCAGCATGGTATTTGCGGCCATAGTGTCCATCATTTCGCCGGAAATCGCCCGCGCTTCTCCGGCTCGGCGCCGCCAATGTTTCGGATCATCCATGAGCTTGGACATTGGATTAACTTAGCCTGTCTAGGGTCTGCTGGCTACTTGCCGCTTCCTCTTTTGGCTGCACGATCTCGTGGAGGCTCTACAACGGCGCGCTTTCATCCGCCAAACGCGAGCTTCATGAATTTCTCGTGTGCGTTGCGTTTGGAGGACTTTGAGCGCCGCCCTCCGGCAAGTGACGGCGCTCGATCCGCAAACGCACACATCTTCGTCCACTGGGCGGAGCTATCAAAGCGCGGAGCCAGGCAGCGCGTACTTCGCTCGCCGCAGAAAATTGAGCAGCGCTTGGCCGGCATTCCCGCCCTCTCCGGACAGAACCGTGACGCC
>Ga0196963_10002286_pt1 | contig 11664 bp, 10 predicted proteins | sample S1_5metaG_FD_148600 | JGI IMG/M metagenome (GOLD analysis project Ga0196963, IMG submission 148600) | Soil microbial communities from Anza Borrego desert, Southern California, United States - S1_5 | ecosystem: Environmental > Terrestrial > Soil > Desert | place: USA: California | collected... | reverse complement strand
ATTGTGGACACAGTGGATCAGATCAGGTTGTTAGTGCTGTTTTTATGGCCTCCCGAAAAGATGATGGTCGATGAGCAGGACCCCAGAGCAATTGCTCTCATGGCGTGATGAAGAGCCGGAATTTTAATTTTTGTCGTGTACAGAGCGCATAAATAATGATTCTCTAGGTCACGATCCCATGCGCGTGGGCATGGCCATGACGGAGGAAGCCTTCAAAGAATATCTGCGGTCGCAATTGGGATCGACTTTAAAGCCCGGCGATATTGTGATCTGTGCCGACCTGTCAGTGCATAAGGTGGCATAAATGCAGTCTATTATTGAAGCGCATGGGGCGACGATCAAATATCTACAGCCCCGACCTGAATCCGATCAAGCAGTATTCTCCAAGCGGAAGGCGCTCCTGCGCAAGACAGAGGAAAGTGAACCCCTCTAGTGCACGGTCGCCCGATTCATGGGGCGTTTTCATATTGTGTTTTCAACTAAAAGATAAGTTCTCTAAATGGGATTCTCTAAAAGGTCTTCCGAAAGCATGACGCAAACGGCGCGAAATTCATAACCGATCGCAGGGCATCGGTTATGGGTATTTGGCATATTTTGGATAAAAGGCTCTGGCCGGTAAAAGACATTGAGTTTTACCGCCAAAATCCGGCGTTTCTTTGGCAAGTGGCTGACGATAAGAGAGTTAGCCGATGACTGGACAAAAAAATCCTGTTTCCCATCTATTGAAAGCTGTTTAATGGTCCGTCGATTGTCTCGATCGAACCGCCGGATTCACCGTGCACATCCACCCATAAATGCGGCAGGCCTAGGCTTTCCAGCCAGGCAGGCCCGCTCGCTTCCTTGAGCATGGCGATCGTGGAGGCGCTGCCGGCGACGACGCAGAAATCGGCGATCACGCTGACCGCGGCCAGATGGCGCACCGGCCAGCCGGTTTTGGGATTGAGTATATGGCCGTAGCGGACGCCGTCCACGATGAGGCAGCGTTCGTAATCGCCGCTGCTGGCCAGTGCGCCCTCCTTCAACAAGATCGTCCGCATGACGGCCTCCTTGTGCCGTGGGTGGCGTATGCCGATGCGCCATGGACTGCCATCGGCGCGAGGGCCGATGACTTTGATGTCGCCGCCCAGGTTGATCACGCCGTGCCGGACGCCGGCGCCCTGGCACAGCGCCGCCGCGCGGTCGACCGCATACTCCTTGACGATGCCGCCGAAATCGATCTCCATGCCGGACGTAGGGAACTCAAGCACCGGAGATTGCCAGCGCAGTTTGTGCCAGCCCACTTTTTCCAGCAGCTCCTGAATCTGTGCGGAGTCCGGCAGTTCGCCCCGGTCGAAGCGCCAGGCGCGGCGCAGAATGCCGGACGTGATATCGAACAGGCCGTCGCTCTGCTCATGGCAGGTCGCCGCGTAATTCAGCAGCCCGGCCGTTTCTTCGTCTACCGTAATGCGCCCGCCTGCGGCCGCCACGCGATTGATGGCGGACAGGAAGCTGTCGTCGCGGTAGCGGGAATAAAGCGCTTCCAGCCGGTGGACGTCGGCGATGACCGCGTCCGCAGCCTGCCTGGCCTTCGCCTGCGTTTTGGCGTAGAGCTGGATGTCGCACGGCGTGCCCATGGCCTTGAATGTGCAGTGATGGAGCTTCATGCCGTCAACCTTTCAAAGCCATTCGAAATACGCCAGCGATCCGGATTAAAACGCGTAGCTCCAGGTGGCCGATAGCGCGCCGTCGCGCGGCAGTTGATAGCCGTTGACGTCGTCATCGACGGGCTGGAGCCACTCGACGCCGAGCCGGTTGCCGGCAAGGCTGCCGCTGGGCACGACGGCGTTGACGCCGAAGCCGACGTCCCAGTATCGCCCGCCCTGACTGGACGGGTAGTCCATCGGTCCCAGCGGATTGAACGGCTCGATGAATTCGCCCCGTACCGAGCCCTGAACGGTGTACACGCCGCGTACCGAGGCCGAGAGCCAGTCCAGCAGGTTGTAGCTGCCCCAGGCCGTGGACTGGAAGATGTCGCCGAACGCGAAGCCCGAATCGTTCTTGTCCTCGAGGCGTTTGGTGCCGTTGAGCTGCGCGCCCCAGGACCACCGATCCATCTGTCCCGTGTAAGTGATGCTCGGCTTGAAATCCCAGGTGCCGCTGCCCAGCTGCATGCCGTAATGGATAAAGCCGGCCTCTATGCGGTGGGTGTCCCTGAGCCTGATGCCGACATCGCCGGTCGGCGCGCTGATGCCTAGGGTGGCATGCAGGTGATGGTTGGGGGTGTCGAAAAGCTTGAACATCGCATACAGGCCCGTGTCGCCGACGCCGCCTGTCTCGCTTTCGTGCAAGGTGTGATGCGTGATGAGTTCGCGCTCGGTTTCATTAGACGGCGCCGGCGCGCCGCCCAGTCTGCGCATGGTCATGTCCATGTCGACGAACTGGGGCATGAGCATCAGGTTCAGCCAGTCGGTCGGCGCATACATGAGGTCGAGCATGTGCATGTGCATGTTCATGCCGCTGGGCGCCAGAAAACAGGGATTGCCTTCGCAGCCGTTGCTGACGATGACCGGGTCGCTGATTTCGCTCGTGCCGTGCAGCATGTCGCCGGCCTGCGTGCTGTACATGTAACGGTAGCCGATCATGAAGTCGCCGGCTTTGCTCAGCATGTGGTCGAACATGACGCCGGCCGGCGCATGGCCGCCGTGATGAGCATGGTGATGGTGGACGTGCTCGTCGCCGCCGGTCGGAGCGAGCGCCGACAAATCCAACTTCAGCGCCGCGTTGACCATGTAAAAGTCGAAGTCCGCATAGTCGCCTTCGCCGCCTCCGCCCAGCTTCAATGAGCCGGCGTGGGTATAGTATTCGGCGCCCGCCTCAAGGGTGACGCCTTTAGCGAATTGCTTGCTGACGGTGATGCCGCCGCTCAAGGCGCCATAGCCCGACAGGCGATGGTCGCTGCTGTAATGGCTGGGCAGCTTGTTAGGATCGAAGTAGGCGGTTTTGGGCAGCGGGTTAAACTGGGTTTCATGGATCCGCCCGCCGTTCTGGTCGACGTAATTGCCGCTGCCGGGATCATAGACATACTCCAGCCCATTGTTGGGCGCATCGGCGTTCAGCACTATCCTGTTGCCGTTCGCGTCGACGGCGGGCCTGCTGTAGCTCTGCTGGGAGATCAGGTAGGGCGTGTAGAAGTCGGCCGCATCCTGCGAGTAATAGCGTATCCTGGGCGTAACGGTCCAGCCGTGGCCCAAAGGTTGGCTCCAGTCGGCTTCGAAGGTGTGGGCGTTGATGCCCCAGTCGTCGTGAAAAAAACGGTAGTCGAAATGCACCGCCGCGTCCAGAGGCTCGATGTACTGGACGTAACGCATGTTGGCCGTCAATTGATTACGCTCATCGGGGCGCTTTTCAAGCAGGCCGATGGCGAGCCCGCTCAATATATCGCCCGTTTGCTCGGGATTGATAAACACGGTTTCCACGGCTTTGTAGGGGTTAGCCAGATATCCGGTGCTGCGCGTATAACCCACGCCGGTCTCAATCAGGGCATTCTTGTTCAGCACCTGGGTCAGGCCAAGGGTCGTGGCCCAATCCTGCCGGTTGCCGGTCAGGACTTTATTGCCGCCTTCGAGCTCGATCTGGCTGTTGGTGGAGGTGCTGTTGTAGGCACGCAGCCCGGAGGACGTATCGTAGATATAGGGCGTGGCATCGTGATCGAGTATGGCGTTGGTGTCGCTGTTGGTGTAGCTCAGGCCCAGGTTCAGGCTGGTGAGCTTCTGGTTGAAGTCCAGGCGTCCCGACAGGCTGCCGAAGCGGGATTCATAGTCTCTTTCCGTGGAAATGCCGCCGCCTATGTCCAGCGCCGCCTCATCCCACTCATAACCCAGCTTGAAGTCTCCCTGCTTGCGGGTCTCCGGCGAGGCGGTGGAAAGCGTGTGCACTAATTGCGTGTCTTTTGTGACTTGGCCGGTCAATGGGTCCCGCTTGAGCGGGTTCAGTTGCCTGTCAAAGAAGACGGTATCGTTTTGCAGAAGGGGAGTCGCCCCGGCAATGATTCCGTTTTCCCTATTGCCGCCGAAAGACAGCGGCGCGGTTGCAATCGGCGTGGCGCCGCTCCAGGTATCCTGGAGGTAGTTGAAGGCAAACCTGATCCGGTCGGATAGCCGGATTTTGCCGCTGCCTTGTATGGTGTCCACTTCAATAGGATTGAACCGGCTGTTCACGCCGGCAAGATCGCGATCCCCCTCCTGGTAGTGGCCATATTGAAAGCTGATCTCTTCATCCGCCGCGGCGGCCGGGGCGGGCATCAGTCCTGGCAGGGACAGGGCTGCCGCGGTTAATGCTTGCAGCGAGGCGCTTATGGGGGTTGAGGGCCTGCGCTGCTTTTGGCGTGTATTCTTGCTGGATTTGGGTTTAATAACAGCCACAGCCGCCTCCCTCAGCGGAGCCGCTGCCCGATGCGGCTTCGCGGCTGCCGTAGGTATGAGCCCGGAAGGCGCTTTGCAAAGGATAAGGATCCAACGCCATGTGCGATTTGGCCAGATTGCCGCGCTCCCACGGCGCCACCGGCGAGCAGCCCGATACGCAGGCACTCGCGGCGAGAAATAGCGCTGGCAACGCTGGTTTTATAATTTTCATTTTTTATTTCTCATCCGATCGGTATTGCTGATCAAACTTTACAAACCACATTGCCATCGGTTTATAAAAACAGTGAAGGTTTATATTCAGCTATACCGCGATACCAGGAGGACATAGAAGACGATCAGCCTGTAATGAAGGTCGTTACGTAACGTTAAAATTATTCTTATTTATTGTCTTCGTTATTTCCGCTCTGGGCTTTCCGCCAGCAACTGTTCTGCCAGAGCTCGAAGTTCCTTGGCTTCTCCTGGCCGGAAACCCAACTGGATATGGCGAATGATGCCGTTGCGGTCGATCAGGTAGGAGGAGGGCATGGCCTGGACATCGAAGTTTCTGGCGCACTGCTCGTTTGAATCGGCCGCGACAATGAACTGTGCCGGGGTTTTGGCGAGAAACGCCTTGGCATCCTCGGATGACTCGTCCAGATTGATGGCTATGACTTGCAGCCCTTGGTCTTTGAGATCCTGTTCCAATTCATTCAGGAAGGGAAAGGATTTCAGGCAGGGCGGGCACCAGGAAGCCCAGAAATCGATGTAAAGGACCTTGCCTTGGAATTGTTGCAAGTTATAGCTTTTACCATCGCCGATCGATGCCAAGGTGCAGTCAGGCGCTTTGCTGCCGGCTTCGGCTGCTATAACTTTTTGAACGGGGTTGAACGCCAGCATGGCGCAGAGTAGGGTTAATATCCGCTGGTTCATCTGTCTGTTGATTTTTGCTTTATAGGCGTTGGGACAATTTTTCAGGCAGGCATTGAATTAATTGCAGGCGGCGCCGGCGATCGGGCAGGTGCCGCCAAATTCAGCAATTATTCGACTTGATATATTTGGACGCTTGATTCTGGATGTGTCCCATCATTAGCTTTGCAATGATAGTTCAGATCGAACAATCTTGTCCCCGCTTTGGTTGTAGTGGCCGCCATATAGTATAAGCCTGAGCCGCCGTTAACCCGGATGAAAGGAGAATAAGCGTTATCTCCGGACACGGTATCCGCTACGGTTTTCATTTGAGAGCCTTTGGCAATCAGAACATTAACCAATAATCCAGGCTCAGGGCTGGATTTGTCTTTTATCTGGGCTTCAAGATAATCCGTGCCGGGATCGCAAATGATGGCAACCAGGTCGGATGAGCCTGTAGTAGTGCTACCATTACCTATTAATATATCGCGATATTCATGAGCTAAAGCGAGGTCCATGTGGCCTGCCGCGATTAAAATTGATGCCGTTACAAAAGCTTTTCTTAAAGGTGCAAATTTCATATATCCTCCTCATGCCGCTAGATCTAGCGTACATATTAATTAAACAAGGCTGCTTATCGTTACCGGGCTGTTAGTTTGGACAATTGGAATTTAATCTTTTTGCCCTTTTAACTCATTCCTTACTGTAAGAAATGTTAGTGCCAGTGATCCACTATCAACAGCTGCCAGCTAAAATTTAATAATTATTGGCGGTTCTTTTTATTTATTATCAGCTTGTCAGGACTTGTACGCAGTTTGTCTGTTCCCGTCGAAACAAGCGGTTTAAAATCTGTTTATTTTTGAGTTAGCAGGTTAATGCAATAACCTCAAAAATAAATGCCCCTGTTTTTACAACCATCGCGCCTTAAGATAGAAGGCATGGGTAAACAAGGGATTCTACCCTATTTTGTTTCTCTTCTCCTACGTGAATTTCCAGCATGAGTGATTGGTCTGTTTGTGCACAAGCATTCAGAAAAGATCAGGCTCGTCTCATGGCGGTAGTCACTGTGAAGCCTCTGTTTTCGAGACCGAATTCAGTCGTATTGCAGCCAGTTTACGCACCATTTCTGATTCGTCCGTCAGTGCCTGCTGGAGTAGCGCGACATCGTCTCCAGCCCGGTCGACAGCTGCCAGCCGGACCCTTTCATCCTTATCGTGAATCGCTTCCCGTACTGCCGTGGCCGCATCGGCGCCTTCCCGATACGATAGGCTGGTAAGGGCCCGCACTCTTACCGTTGCATTTTCATCCGTTAGCGCAGCTTCCAGCGCTTCTTTGACGGCCGGGTCGTCTTTCTGTCCGGCGGCCAACAGACGTCCGGCAGCTTCGGCCCGTTCCGCGGGGTTTTCCGATTTTGCCATCTTCATCAGTTCATCGGTTTCATCCGGCTCGGTCTGGCTGGTATTTGCTTTAGCGTCAACTATTTTTTGAATTGTTTGCTGCTGGGCTCCAGTCGATATGCACGTCCCGGAATTCATCTGCTCGAGGTCGAATTTTACTCCGAGCACCCATACTTCCTCCGGCTGCTTAGGCGAAGCGGTTTTTGCCGCCTGTGAGGGATACCGGAAAATAAGATCCGCCTTGCGGGCCAGCAGGCATTCCAGGACCTGTTTTACGGTTGGGCCTACACAGGTCGCCGTCACCAGGCCTTCAGGCAGAACCGAATAATTTATCCGCACGCCTGTTTGGTTCGCGATATAGTTAAGCACCTGAGCCAATGGCGCCTGCCTGGCTTCCAGTTGTAGCTCGGCCCCTATGTCTTCGGTCATGACTACCCGGATGTTTTGCTCTTTCAGCCTGTTGGTGTTTCTGGCGGCTGATAAGATTCCGGGCATCAGCAGGAACAGGCAAGTTATCCAGATTTTAGTTGAATTCAAGGCAGCCTCTCGCGAAATATACGATAAACACACAGCGCTCTATTCTCGTCAATGAGTAAATGCCTATTATATAAGGGGCGTAAAGCACGGGAATAAAATCATAACATCCTGTGCTTACTGCTAATTTGGCATGGTGAGCCGCGGGATTGGGCTCTTTCCTTTGGGTTAGGGTAAGTTCAACCCATTTCAAAAAAAGGACATTACCTTAATTTGAAATGGAAATCTACGGCGATGTCCGTCGCCGTAGATTGAAAAGTTCAGGTTCCCTGCCATAAAAGAACTGAACCGTATTGTTGCAAGTAATTAGGATATTACTTGGACGGCCTTATTGTGCGGGCCACACTTGTACGCCGTTTTCTATGGCCGGCATGTCGCGGTTAAGCTGTTCGGCAGTTGGCGTAACGGTTATGTCAAGCCCTTCGCCGCATTCTGCCGGCAGGGGATTGGCAGGAATCGCTGCGGTAGTCGCAGTTGCCGGAATTTCTTCAGTGTTCCTGACCACTTTCAATGTGGCCGGTGTATAGTGGTCTGCCGTGCCGTCATAATTAGAACCAACAATAGGCGACCAGAGGTTGGCAGTTGCCTCGCTGAATCCGTTGATGGGAGTCAGTTTGCAGACATCGGCGATAGACACTATGAAAGTGACGGTTTTGGCGCAAGATGCGGGTTGAATCTTGATAGGATCTGTTCTGAAGGGAACCAGCCCGACATAGTCGTGAGCCGGCAGAGCGCCGCCACCTGTCCAGAAGCCAACGGTATTGCCCCGCGAGCTGGTTTTCTGGCCTTCGGCTGCAAAGAGTTCCTTGCTATAGACTTTTTTAGCATAACCCTCTCCGGCTCCTTCTATCCACTCCGTTACGGCACCGGCATCTGTAGGTGTGGCATTCGCGTTGCCGGCTGGTTTTGAGGTAACGGTAGCTGTAGAGTCTGGGAATACTACGCTCGTGCCCATCACTGGGTCCTCGCCGCAACCGTGCCCAATCACTACGTTATTGTAGACTCTGGTGTTTTCGAGGATAGTCGAGGTTTGTAGCCGGGTATGGGCAAAGCCGCTTTGGCTGGCAGCCAATAGGGCAGTTGTCATTGAGCAAAGGGCCAGTTTTTTAAAAGATGTCGAGCTTAGCATTCAGTCCTCCAAGGACATTTTATTGTTGTTAAAAGTATTTTTAGCGAGGAGCGCAAGTACAAAACGCTCCGTCAGCCTTTTTGTTTAAAACAGTTCAATAAAATATGCACAAAATATGCCATAAAATTCTTTACGCAAATGGGCACGTCAATTGAGTGGATTGCCATAATCCCTGAAATTTAGTCATTGACATGCCAGGATTGCTGCATTTCTGGCGCATATATGGAAACAGTCATTTTTCAATGACGTAAGGGGAAGTTTACAAAAACGGCCTGGGTATTCTGCTAAATGTAAGAACTTTTGCGTGATATGCCCTGATTTTCAGTGACTGCCTGGGCTGGAGGGTGAATTCTGGCTAGCATCAAATAAGAATGCGGTATATAACACAGAAAAAATAAGTTATATAACACAGTTTAATTAAGATGAATGCATTGCCTTGTTTTAAATCCAGGCGTCGCTTCCGCGAAGATTCGTAATCGTGGTCGGCAAAAAACAGACCCATCCTGAAGATTGCTACCGGGATGTTGTCTTGAACCCAGTCCTGAGCAGTTTTTTATGCTATTAATATGGAATGGCCGGACCTCGGAAGAAACCAGGAAGCCGCTACGACGGCAAATCAGGAAATTGTAGGCGTGAATTCACTTGTACCCTGCAGGACATCGGCGCCGGCATGGGAAAATCATCCGTACATTTGAGACAGTTGGTTCATGCTTGTTCCTAAGATTCCTTGCACTGATTGGGTCCAGGATAAGTTATTTGGAAATAGTGGTTTACGGATAAACAATGCTGGCCTGAGGGCCGAGATCATTTTCTTCTTCCACAAAGCGAACTGTACTGCCCACCTCTAATTGATCAAATCCTCCCACCACGCTATTTCTGTGGAAATAAATCTCACGGCCATCCACTGTTTCGATAAAGCCATGATTTTTTTCAGGCAGCAGGCGCGCGACTGTTCCCGTATTCTGTAAGCTATGGGTCTTGACTTCGCCCCGTTGAACACGGGCGTAATCCTCCAGTTGCCTTATTGCCGCCTTAAAGGCATCGCGTATGGCAACATAAATGTCTTCATGGGCCTGCTTATCATGATGTTCCCGACTGATGACCAGCTCTTTGCGGGGCGTGGTGATATCGATACGAATATGGTATTGATTGCCCTGGTGATGGTGCTGGTGCTCTGACTCTACGGCGACCCGACAGCTCATGATATGGGTATGGAATCTTTCTAGTTTTGCCACTTTCTCGCGGATTCTGGCTTCTACGGCATCAGAATGAGGTATGCCGCGAAAAGTAATTTGTAATGGGATTTGCATGATAACTCACCTGCTCAGATAAGATATGAATGATTGAAACGGCCACTATGTGATTGGGCTATAAAGATGCCTGTAGTCTGGCTTGAGTCCCGTGGAGCACTGGATGATCTGCCAGAAGCGGGTTGGATGAGCAGTAGGAGTACATGAACAGACAGCGGTATCAAGATCAACCAGACAATTATAATAACGCTGAAGTGTTTGATGTCACTCCATATCCGGGTCTTCGGGAAGGCAGACCGCAACAGTTCCACTATTAAAACGGCATCCATGGCGCTGCCCAGCAGCAGGGTACAGAGGGCAAAAAATTGATTTTGATTGATCAGCAGGGCGGTAAGCGGCGTACGGCCCCCGCTCGCCATCATGAAGATAAACCAAATGCAGGCCATCAGCAGAAAGCTTCTACGCACTTCACTCATTGAGTCAATGTATTGGTTTATATTTATGAATCGTCGCTCTGTTATTTTCATAACCGGATTCCTTAATTATTAAACCAACTGTCTGTATTTCTGATTAGGGAAGAGGCTAGTATTGATCAACTGTCCTTTTTTTATTTTTGGGTTTTGCAATTCGGGTTTCTATGGTTTTCTCCTGGCCTTTACGGAAGATATGAAGAATGACCTTTTCGCCTACTCTCAGTAATGCAATGCTATTGCTGAGTTTGGTTGAGTTATCCACCGGTTGACCGTTAATGGCGGTGACGACATCTCCTTTTTTCAATCCTGCTCTATCCGCTGGAGAGCCGGGAACAATGCCCGAAATAACAGCGCCTTCTTGCCGATCGATGTTAAACGCCCGAGCCAGGTTCGGGGTGAGATTCTGAATCTGAATGCCTAGCTGTCCCCGCTCTATATTGCCGTATTGGATGATTTGTTTGACAACGTGATTAGCCATATTTATAGGGATGGCGAAGCCAATGCCAACATTGCTGCCGTTAGGACCGACAATGGCTGTATTGATGCCGATCAATTCACCTTGCATATTAACAAGTGCGCCGCCTGAGTTTCCGGGATTGATTGACGCGTCGGTTTGAATAAAGTCTTCGTAGCCTTCAAGGCCCAGACTGGAACGGCCCAATGCGCTGACTATGCCGGAGGTGACTGTCTGGCCAAGACCGAAAGGGCTGCCTATCGCGACGACAATGTCGCCGACCTGTAAGGCATCTGAGTTGCCTTGGGGAAGTTCAACCAATTTGCCGGTTTTAATTTTGATTAAGGCTATTTCCGTGTTCGGATCACTGCCTACCACTGTCGCTTCATAGCTTTGATTATCCTGTAGTGTTACTGTTATTTGATCTGCCTTGTCGATGACATGATGGTTGGTAATGACGTAGCCTTTACTGGCATCGATAACGACTCCCGAGCCGAGATTTTGGACCTCCCATTCCATTGCCCTGTTTGATTTGTCAAATAACTGACGGTAGGCAGGGTCTTTCATTAAAGGGTTTTCTATATGGCTGAATCGTGTACGAGTGGAGATATTGACGACGGCTGGAATTACTTTTTTTAGCATTTCCGGCAGCGGGTTATTGGACATGGGTATTTGAGCCCATGCATTCACTGTCAATAAATTGGTTGATATTGCCGTTGTTAGAGCAATTGCCAGGAAATATATGAAAACCTGTTTTTTCATAGTTGCTCCGTACCTCATTGCTAGTGGCAAGTATGTTCTAAGTTGAAAATTAGAACCGGTATTCGGGCAAAAAATTCTAAATAATTATGCTTTTTCTTTAGAATTTATGCATTGATTCAACTCAGGCGAGTGATATTTAACCTGACAGCTAACGAGAGACGCTTCCACGCGCAGGAAAGAATCGGCCAAGACAGAATTCTTTATTAGTCAGAGGAGCGAGTCTTTAAGGAGAATCAGTTTTTGCTGAATATTATATAGTGGTCCCCGAAATCCGGACATTAGTTTAAGCTATGCTCTGAGCCAAATTAGAGACCGAAAATGAGTGAAAAGAAACGGAAGATTTTTACCGGAAAGCAAAAAGCCAAGGTTGCCTTAGAAGC
>Ga0196963_10002285_pt1 | contig 11665 bp, 8 predicted proteins | sample S1_5metaG_FD_148600 | JGI IMG/M metagenome (GOLD analysis project Ga0196963, IMG submission 148600) | Soil microbial communities from Anza Borrego desert, Southern California, United States - S1_5 | ecosystem: Environmental > Terrestrial > Soil > Desert | place: USA: California | collected... | reverse complement strand
AATACCGGCTCGGTCTCCTGGGACTTCGACTACCTCGGCATGATCGAAGCCGAGGCACGCGAGGCCGGCGCCGACCCGGAAATGGCGGCGATTGAGTCGGGCGCGCAGGATCTGGTCGTCGATGACGACGGCGTGGTGTTCCTCACCGCCCCCACCGACCTCGATGCCGTGCAGAAGGCGCTCCCCGGCTTCGGCTTCGAGGTGCAGAAGGCCTATCTTGGCTACCGCCCCAAGAACCCGGTCAGCCTCGGCCCAGCGGAGCGCGAGGAAGTCGAAGCCTTCCTGCAGGCGATCGACGAGGACGACGACGTACAGACGGTGTACGCGGGGCTGGCCTGATCGGCCCAGGCCACGCCGACGGCGGCCCAATGAGCGCGTCCCTCTCGCTTGGACAAGCAGGGGGACGCGCTAGTCGGCACCAATCCGTACGTCGCCAAACCACAACTGCCGCCAGCGGGCGACCTTGTCGGCCGCGGCCAGCAACCGCGGTGACACCGCCACCGCCGGTGGCAAACGCTCGTATTCGCGCAGCACGCGTGCGTTGATCGCCGCATGCGCGCCGCCGGCGTCGCGGTACACCACCGCAACCAGCATCGCGCATCCGGCGCAGCACAGGAACTCCGCCAGCTCGTCGCCCTGTCGCTCCCAGTGCGCGTCGGCAGCGTCAGCGAGCCGGACCACGAGCCTGCCGTTAGGGTCCGACAGGTACGCGGCGCCATGGCGACGACAGTAGGGGCAATCACAGGCGCGCGGCTGCAGCGCGGTCATCGGGCCCGTGAATTTCGCCTGCAGACTGATTCGCCCACAGGCACAGCCGCCATCGAGCCGTTCGTGCTGATCGCCGCTCATCTGCATCCCCACCCGTTTGCATCAAAGCACGATCAATAGACACGACAGCGCGGTCAAGACGGCCATGCCGCGGCCGACCCGCCGCGCCCAGCGCGGCTCGGCGAGCAGGTTGCGGAAGGCGGCGCCGAACGCGGCCCAGCTCGCGGTCGAAGGCATGCCGAGCAGCATGAACAGGCCCGCGAGCATCGCCACCGACGGCCAGTAATCATCGCCGTGCAGCGTGTACGCGCTGGCCGCACCCACGGTCATCATCCAGGCTTTGGGATTGACCCACTGGAACAGCGCGCCGCGCATGAAGCCGAGCGGTTCGGCCAGCCGGCTATCGCCCGCCGCGCTCGACTGCCACAGCCGCCAGGCGAGATACAGCAGATAAGCGGCACCGACGCCCTTGAGCACGACGTGCATCGCCGGCCAGGCTTCGAACACGCGGCCGAGGCCGAGCGCCACGCCGAACAGCAAGCATTGAAAGCCGACACTGATGCCGAGCCACAGCGGCAGCGTGCGACGGAAGCCGAAGGTCAGCCCGGACGCGGCCAGCATCAAGTTGTTGGGGCCCGGCGTGATGCTCGAGACCAGGGCAAACAGCGCAGCAGCAAGAATCAGACTGGTATCCATGTGATCCCTCGATCGATATGACCGGCGCTTGCCGGCGGCGGCGATTGGACCGATCATCCGACTAGCTCAATTCGTCTTGAAGTGAACAATGAACCAGTCCAATGCTGACGCGCGAACATGGCGCCCGCGCGTGGCGGACGGCCCGGCGCCGTATTACCAGCGCATCGCCGACGCTTTGCAGGAGGACATCCGCCGCGGCGCACTCGACATCGGCGCGCGATTGCCGACCCAGCGCAAGCTGGCCGACGCACTCGACATCAGCGTCGGTACCGCCACCAGTGCCTACATCGAGGCGGAACGACGCGGCCTGGTACGGCGGCACGTCGGCCGCGGCACTTTCGTCGCCAGTCCCGGCACGCGCACGGCGGCCAGCGGCGGGCGGATCAATCTCGCGGTCAATCAGCCGCCGTTCCATGCCGCCGCCGCGCTGATCCGCGGCCTGTTCGCGCAGCTGATCGAGGACGCCGACACCGCCGACCTGCTCGGCTATCCGTTGTTCAACGACAACGGCCGCTACCTGCGCGCGGTGGCCGACTGGCTCGGCCGCAGCGGCCGCTTCGCCGCGCTCGATGCGGCGGCGATCCTGCCCTGCCAGGGCGCGACGCAGGGGCTGCTGGCGACCCTGGAGCTGCTGCTGCGTCCAGACGACGTGCTGCTGTGCGAGGCGATCACCTACGCCGGATTCAAGGTCGCGGCACGGCAGTTGGGGGTGCGCCTGGAACCGGTCGCGCTCGATGCCGAGGGCATGCTTCCGGACGCGCTGGACGAAGCCGCGCAACGCAGCGGCGCGCGCGTGGTGGTGCTCTGCCCGAGCCTGCAGAACCCGACCGGCGCGGTCGCGTCGAAGCCGCGCCGGCAGGCACTGGTCCGCGTCGCCCAGAAGCGGCGGCTATGGATCGTCGAAGACGATGTCTATGGCGGCCTGCTCGAGCAACCCGCCACGACGCCGCCGCTCGCGAGCCTGGCGCCGGACATCACGTTCCATGTCGGCAGCGCGTCCAAGATCATCGCGCCCGGCCTGCGTGCCGGCTGGATCGTCACACCGCGTGCGCAGCGCGACGCCCTGGCCCAGGTGCTGCAACGGCGCACCGCGGCCGCCGCGCCGTTCGGCTGTCCGATGATGACCGCCGGCGCGACCCCGTTCGGCTTCCTCGCGTTCGCCAAGCTGTGCGAGACGCGCCGCGCCGACGAAATCGCCACCCTGATCCGCAGCGAGGCCGAGCGGCGGCTCGACTGCGCGCGCCGCGTGCTCGGCCCGCATATGCAGGCACCCGGCGGCCGCCGCAGCCTGCACGTCTGGCTGCCGCTCGATGCGATGCGCGCCGAGGCGCTGCAGCAGGCGCTGAGCCTGCAGGAGATCCACCTCACCCCGCCAGGCGCACCGATGGTCGCGGCGCCGCCGTCGGGACTCCGGCTATGTCTCGGCGGCCCGGAAAACCTGCAGGCGCTCGACGAAGCCCTGCATGTAATTGCCGGCGAGCTGGCGCGCGGCGACGCCGGGATCGAGCGCTGGCATCCCTAACCAGACGGTCGGCGACGCATCCGAACAACTCATCGCAGGGCCTGCCAAACCCTAACGACAGATCCGGTCGACACAGCACATGCTTCGTCCCAATCCGGGACGATCGGGGCGCTGTAGCATGGCAGCGATAAGGGCGCTCCAGGATTGGGCAACAGACCCGTCCCCTGCTTAGCGCTCGACATCGAAGCGAAGCACTTCGGTAAACGAGTACTGCCGTCGATTGCCCACCTTGTCGATCAATGTCATTTCGGCGACGCCCCAGGTGCCGGGCGCCGAACCGCGCGGCAACACCACTTGAAAAACGTATTGCACCGGGGTGGTCGCATTGCAGCCAGGATCAGTGTTCAACACCGCTGTTGGACAGGAGAAATAGCGCCGGCGATCGGGAGACCGCTCGCGCGGACCGTTCTCGACCTCGGTGTGGTAGTAGTGGAACTCCTGCCCTTGCGGATTGCGCAGCAGCACGGTCGCCATGTTCAAGCCCGACGCGAAGGCCAAGGGTTGGTCCTCGTATGCCCAATAGCTCAGCCTTACCAGCGTCTCGCCATCGGGCGCGCCGGGGTTGAGCGGCTGCGCCTGCAGGCGCAGGCAACGCTCGGCCGGGTCGGTGCCTCGGCATACGCCGCTATCGAGCACCGGCGCCACCGTGTCGCCGGTAGCGCTGTCGATCCGTACCGAAGGTGGCGCCTCACGACTCGGGTGATCGGGCGAGAAATTTAATCCGCTGTAGTTGCGGGCGCGGTCACTCATCGTGAGATAGGCAGGGAAATACTCGCCGGAAGGCACGTAACGAGTGATGCGCCAGCGCGCTTCGCAGCTGCCGGTCGCCCCGTCGGCTTGCCCCGGAGCGAACGGGCGGTAGCCGAGGCCCAGATAGTCCGCTCCCGAGGGTCCGTAAACGCCAACCGAATACGGGTTGAAACTACCTCCGTCGGGCCTGGATGCAATGGTCACATAGCACTCGCCGAACGGCGTTTCGTGCTCGATCGCCCGCCAGCGCAGCAAAAGCTCGCGCTCGTCCGCGAGCAGATCCAGCGGCGCGGCAGCATCTCCCTGGCGCAACACGGTCGCCGTCAGCGAGTTGGCCACGTAGGCCGGGGCCGTGGTATCGGGGAAGTGGTTGTTCACATAGAGCTTCCAGCCGAAATCGCCACTGCTCGCCTTTTCGATCCGGGTATTGCCCACCGCATCGGTGATCACGATGGCGCGGGGTGCCCACCAGCCTGCCGCGGCCTGCGCCGGCAATACGAAGCGTGCACCGAGCGAATCGCCGCGCGCGGTTTCCGCGGCCAGGTGCACATCGACATAGGTGCCGGCAGGACTGAACAAGCGCAGGAAGCCGTGGCTGGCGCGATCCAGGCAGGCTGGATGGGCGTCGCTGCTGCAACTCGAGGTATGCAAGCCGATCGAGAGCGTGACCGTCTTGTCCTGTTCGGGCGCCCCGCCGACGCTGATATCGACGCGGTTGATCTTGCCAGGGTAGACGTAGTCCGGATACAGGTTCAGTACCTGGAAGGTGAGATCGGGGCGGATCAGCGAGAGGTAGATGCTGCCCTGCATGATCCGGTCGCGGATGAACTCGTACTTCGGCAAGGCACGCGAACGCAGCAGGTCGGGGTTGGTCATGAAGAAGGCGATGCTCTCGGCCATGTCCTCGTTCGGATCGAACACCGCCGCATAGACGCTGACGAACTGCGTGGTGCTGCACGAGGCCCATTCGCCAGCAGGCACGATAGGCCCGTCGCCACCGGCGGGGTCGTGCCGATGCGGCGGCGTGCGTAAGCTGAGGTCATGCGGCTGGACATTCGGCGGCGACCAGCGTTCGCGATCGCTGCGCCAGGATGCGCAATCACCATCGCTGCCCCCTACCGCGCGATACCAGCCACTGAGCTTGAGCCAGTCGTACTTGAGCGCCGGCGTGAACAACCATTCCCACAAGAAATGCGCCTTCTCGTGCAGGATCAGGCGCTGCGTGTAGCTCCACCACGGATTGCTGAAAGCGGATTCCATGAATTCGATGTAGCCCGCTCGCGTCCAGGCGATCGCGGGGGCACTGGGATAGTGCGGACTTGCGTTGCCATCCAAACGGCGCAGCAAATAGCGCAATCCACCGGCGCGATCCGGAAAGCTGATGTCGCGCATGCCCGGCGGAAACTCCTCGAGCGCGCCGGCGAGCCGGATCAGCTCATCCGGCCGAAAGCGGCGCCAGCTTGCCGGCGTGCGATCTTCCTCGTGCACCGGCAGCGTGAGATAGCGCCCGGCAAAGCTGTCGTCGATGGCGATTTCGAGCCCGTAGGACTGCCGCAGCAACTGCGCCATGCGCTGCAGATCGCGCCCCTCGTCGGTTAGATAACGGATCACCGCTTGAAACAAGCGGTTGGAGTAGAAACGCCCGCGCTTGCCTTCGACCCGCGCCAACACCGGCGCAGCATAGACGAAGGCCTGCTGCGCGATGCGCACCTGCTGCACGCCATCCGCACCGCGGAGGATCTGAATGTCATCGGGCAGCGCGTGCTCGCTCAGTCGCCAACGGCTCTGCCGCTGCTGCAGCCGGGAGCTCAAGTCCTGGTAAGGAACGGACTCCTGCCCCTCCAGCCGGTCGAGCATCTCCAGCAGTCGATAAGCGTGCTCGGCTGACCAGGGCAACTCTGCATCCTGCAACACGATGCCATAGCGCTCGAGCAGCGCGATCGCCGCTTGGTGCTCGGCAGGCGCCGAACCTGCGTCGAGGACTTCGACGGCCAGCGGGGCGTTCACATAGGACGCATATTCGGCCCCGGCGACATTCACGTTTTCGCGCCAGGCGTAGACGAAGCGGTGCGGGTCCGCCGTGGCCAACGGCGTGGCGACGAATTCGACGTGGTCGCCCGGACGCAGTTCCTGCACCGAGCCGCCCTGCACCGGGGCAGCGGCCGTGCCCGGGTCTTCGGATTTCAATCGTGTCAGGGCGCGTTTGGACAACGCCCGCGTGCGCAGCACGCTGCCCTCGAAGCGATAGCCACTCTGGGCAATGGCCACCGTGTATTCGGTGTCGGGTCGCAGCCCTTCGAAACGAAAATAGCCGGCCGCGTCAGGTCTGACCGCGCGAAGCTCCGACCAGTCGTCGCGTGTCGTCAAAGTGAGCTCGAGGCGACGCTGAGTATCGCCGCCGATGACCCGCCCGGTGATCGCGGTCGCCGTGCTCCCGCCGCGTTCGAAGCCGTCAAGAAACCCGGCTGCCGCAGCGGTGGTCGCCAGCCACGCCAGCACGACCAGCCCCAAGCGCCCGCCCCCAGCGCCAAGCCGATGCCTGTCCATCGCTTCATCCCCTTCGGGCCAGCCTCGCGCCACGTCGCCGCAGCGGATGGCCATTCCCAAAACCCGCTGTCCCGAAGGATACGCCCACGACCGGGTTCGTACCTGCATCGGGCGACGACTACGGCCGCGACGCGAGATGAGCGATCGACGCGAGCATCCGGGTCATGAGTTCACTCGCGCCGGGGGCTCCGCGCGCGGGGCGACGTGATGACCCACGCATGGCGGCTAGCTAATCGAGCCATTAGCTCGAACCATATTGCGACTCATTCGCATTTGCGTTTACGATTGCGCCGCGCACGGCTGCCAGCACAGCGGCCAGCGCCTTAATCACCCGATTGCTACAAGGAAGAAGCTCAGTGTTCCAGCGTACCCACAATAAGAAGATCGCCCCGCTCTGCGTCGCGCTGTTCAGCGCCGCGGTCCTGCCGCTGCATGCCCAGGCCGCCGGCCATGACGGCGAGGGACAGCGTCAGCGCAGGCACGACAAGTCCCGGGTCCTGGACAAAGTGAAGGTCAACGGTCACGAGATCCCGTTCAAGGCCGATGAATCCAGCACCGGGATGAAAGGCAAGGCCGCGCTGCGCGACATCCCGCAGACCGTCAATGTCGTGCCGCAGGCGCTGATCGAGACGCAAGGGGCGGTGTCGATCAACGATGCGCTGCGCAACGTCGCCGGTATCACCCTCGCCTCCGGCGAAGGCGGCTTCCGCGGCGACAACATCTCCATCCGCGGCTTTTCGGCGCGCTCGGACCGCTACGTCGACGGCGTGCGCGACAACGGCATGTACACCCGCGACACGTTCAATGTCGAGCGCGTCGAGGTGCTGCAAGGCGCCTCGTCGATGCTGTTCGGTCGCGGTGGCACCGGCGGCGTGGTCAACACCATTACCAAGCGTCCCAGCGGCTACCCCACCGCCACGCTCGGCGCGACCTACGGCACTTGGGACTTCAAGCGCATCGTCGCCGACATCGATCAGCCCGTGGGCGAAGCGGCCGGCTTCCGTGTCGCTGCGCTGTGGCACGACGCGGCGAGCTTCCGCGACGTGGTCGAAACCGAGCGCCGCGGCCTGGCGCCCAGCCTGCTGCTCGAGCCGAGCGACGCCACCCGCATCGATCTCGCCCTGCTTTGGCAGGAACAACGCGGCATCGCCGACTACGGCATCCCCTGGAACAACGCCACGAACCGCCCGGTCGACGTGCCGCGCGAGACCTTCTACGGCCCTGGCAAGCAGGCATTCGAGGACTTCGACGTGCGCGGCGGGCGTATCACCGTCAACCACGAATTCAGCGATACGCTGGCGCTGCGCAATACGACCGGCTACGACCATGTCGAACGCCTGACCCAGTACGCGCGCCCGGTCGCGGTCACGGCCGAGACAGCCGCCACCCGCGTCGCCCTGACCGGCAACCAGCTACGCGGCAACGGCCAGATCAACCTCAACAATCAGACCGATCTGATGTTCGATTTCCGCGCCGGCGGTGTCGATCACCACGTCACCACGGGCCTGGAACTGGCCTGGGAAGACTTCAGCGCGCGCGCCATCGCCTGCAACAATAATCCGGCGCTCTCACCGCTGCGCTGTCTGCTCCCGGTACCGTTGCACGATCCGCGCTCGCAAGCGCAGCCACGCCTGATTGAATCCTTCACCGGTCACCGGCTCAGCAGCTATAGCAAGACCGACACCGAGTCGACCGCCGTCTACCTTCAGGATCGTGCCGTCCTCAGCGAGCACTGGAGCCTCGTCGGCGGCCTGCGCTGGGATCGCTTCGAAGCCGAGCAGCGCAATTTCCTCACCGGCGCCGTCTTGGATCGCACCGATCGCATGGCCAGCTACCGGGTCGGCACGGTTTACCAGCCGAGTGCGGAACAGTCCTGGTATTTCAGTGCCTCGACCTCGTTCAATCCGTCGGCGGAAACCTTCAGCCTCAGCGAGGCGACCGCGCCGCTGGATCCGGAAGAGAACCGCAACCTCGAGTTAGGCGCGAAGCTGACCCCGTGGGGCGACGACTTCGGCCTCAACCTCGCCGTATTCGATCTGACCAAAACCAATGCCCGCACGGTCGATCCCAACAACACGAGCGTGCAGGTGCTCGACGGCGAGCAGCGCACGCGCGGCTTCCAGGTCGATTTCCAGGGCAACCTCAGCGACCAATGGCTGATCAGCGCCGGCGCCGCCTGGATGGATCCCGAGGTAACCAAGTCGAATACGGTGACCTCGGGCATTCGGATCGAAGGCACCACGCCGGTCAACGCACCTCGCTCGCAAGCCAACCTCTGGACCGTGTACGAATTCGGCAACGGCTTCGAACTCGGCGGCGGCGCGTTCTACACCGGCAAACGCTATGCCGATGCCACCAATCTGAAGGAAGTCGACGCCTACACCCGCTGGGATGCCTATCTCGCATGGCGCCAGAACGGTCTGCGCGTGGCGCTGAATGCCTATAACCTCGGCGACCGCCATTACATCGACTTCGCGCATTCGGCATTCGTTACCTACGGCGAGCCGCGCAATGTGCGGTTGAGCATCAGCTACAGCTTCTGACGGATCGAATCGAGCTGAACGCCACGCCGCAGGGCGCGCTCCGCTTCACTCACCGGACCTACGGTCACGGAACCCGAATACGCATGCTGTTACCCATCGAAAACCTGCTGAGCGCCGCTGAAGTCACCGACTTCCGCCGCGTGCTGGAACGCGCCGACTGGCACGACGGCCGCATGACCGCCGGCCATCAGTCGGCGCGGGTCAAACACAATCTGCAACTCGCTCAGGACGATCCGCTCGCGCAGGAGCTGGCGACGTCGCTGATGCAACGCCTGTCGGCGCATCCGCTGTTCATCACCGCGGCACTTCCGCACAAGCTGTTCCCGCCATTGTTCAATGCCTATCGCGAAGGCATGGACTTCGGCCTGCATATCGACAACGCGATCCGCGGTGACGAGGAACGGCTGCGCACCGACATCTCTTGCACCGTCTTCCTCAGCGCGCCGGAGGAATACGACGGCGGCGAGCTGATCATCGAGGATCTCTACGGCAGGCAATCGATCAAGCTCGCGGCCGGCTCGATGGTGCTGTATCCGGCCAGCAGCCTGCACCGCGTCGCGCCGGTCACCCGCGGCACGCGTTTCGCCGCGTTCTTCTGGGTGCAGAGCCTGGTCCGCGATCCGCTCAAGCGGCGCATGCTGCTCGACCTCGACCTGGCCATCCAGGGCTTGCGCCGCGCGCACGGCGAGTCATCCGAGTTGCTGAGCCTGTCCGGGCTGTACCACAACCTGCTGCGACAGTGGGCGGACCTGTGAGCGCCCGGCCTCATCCGCTGAGGCGGCTGCTGTTCCGCCTGCACTGGCTGCTCGGCCTCGGCGCCGGCCTGGTACTGGCCGTGGTCGGCGTCACCGGCGCCCTGCTGAGCTTCGAGGCCGAACTGCTCGACGCGCTGAATCCACAGTACCGCCTCGATGCGCAGGGTCGTCCGCGCTTGCCGATCGACCAGCTGGTGAGGACGGCGCAAGCGCGACATCCCGGCCTGGCGCTGCTCAGCGTCGCCGGCGACACCGACCCATCGGCGCCGATCGAGCTGCGCCTCGGTCAGATCGGCCAACGCGGCGGAACGCAGGTGCGGCTCGACCCTTACACCGGGATGGTGCTGCCCGAGCCGCGCGGCGGCGACTTTTTCCACGTCACCGAGGAGCTGCACCGGTTTCTCGCCGCCGGCCCGGTCGGCAAACAGCTCGTCGGCGCCAGCACCGTCGCGTTGATCGTGCTGGCGATCAGCGGCATCGTGCTGCGTTGGCCGCGCCGCTGGCGCTCGCCACGCGCCTGGCTGCGCCTGGACCTCAAGCTGCGCGGCCGCGCCCTGCTCTGGCATCTCCATGCGGTACTCGGCACCTGGCTGATGGGCGTCTATCTGGTTTCGGCATCGACCGGTCTGTGGTGGTCGTACGAGTTCTATCGCGGCGCGGTGAACGCGTTGGCCGGACTGCCGGCGCAACCGCCGCGCGTCGAGGCGCCCGTCACCGCGAGCGCGCCGCCGCCGGCGCCAAGCCTCGACGCGGCCTTCGCCGGATTTCTCGCCGCCGCGCCCGAGGCGCGACGCTTCGTGCTGCAGGTGCCCGTCGCGGGCGACGCGCCGCTGGACTGGCGCTATCTCACCGCGGCGTCCGCGCATTCCCGTGCCTTCGACAGCCTGCGCACCGACCGCGCCGGGCGCGTACTGCAGCGCCAGGCCTACGCCGAGCTGCCGCGCGGCCGCCGTTTCGTCGCCTCGATCTTCCCGCTGCACAGCGGCGATTGGTGGGGGACGCCCGGTCGCGTGGTGATGGCACTGGCGGCGCTGTTGATGCCGATGTTCGCGGTGATCGGCTGCATGCTGTGGCTGCAGCGCCGTGCGCGTGCACCGCGCACTCTGCCTGTCGCGGCGCCGGCGAGATAGTCGCCGCAGCGCTGCGGGGGGCGGCACGTGCCGGCCGTCCAGTTGAACCGCCAGCCCGGATGCAACGGTCAGCGCGGCGCGCCGCGTTCCGACGATTGACCTGTGGCGTGCTGCTGCGCAGGATGCGACGGCTCACCCTGGGAACGATATCGATGTGCCGGATGCTCGTCGCTGCGCTGCTCTTCGCCGGAACCGCCTCGGCGGCCGAGGTTTATCGTTGGAAGGACGAGAACGGGGTGACCCATTACGGCGATCGCAACGCGGCGACGGACCAGGCAGAACCGATTGAAGTCCGTGATCGCTCGGCCGGTCTCGGCGGTCATGTCGTACCGGCGTCGTCGGTGTCCGAGCCCCAGACTGCCAGCCCGGCGTTCGTCGCGCCGGACATACTGATGTACGACAATCCCGCCTGCGGCTATTGCCGCAAGGCGAAACGCTGGTTCAACGCGAACGGCCTGCGGTTTCGCACGATCGACATCACCGCCAGCAAAAGTAATCACGACCAGTTCATCCGTGATGGCGGTCGTGGCACGCCACTGATCTTCGTCGACGGCGTGGCGGTGCGCGGCTTCAACGAGCAGCGCCTGCAGCAGCTCGTATTCGGTCGCTGACCGGGCGCATGCAGCGGTCCGACGCGCAGAAGCGGACGAAGCCTGCCTCACCACCGTGACTGCTGCCGCCCCCGCCGCTGCGGCGGCGATTCGCCCGCCTAACTACTGCATCCATCGCAGCGGGTGCAGCGCGCCGCGCACGCCGTGACGACCGGCCGCGGCGCCAAGCGCTTCGCCAGTGCCGCCCGCCAGCCGGGATGTGCCGCCAACCAGCGGTTCAAGCGCCATTGCCAGCGCCAGACGAGGCTCGGCGCGACGCGGCGCAACACCTGCAGCGCGGCGATCGACACGATGATGGCGACGATTACACCTTGCATCAGGCCAAGCGCCACGCGATCTGGTA
>Ga0196963_10002284_pt1 | contig 11667 bp, 14 predicted proteins | sample S1_5metaG_FD_148600 | JGI IMG/M metagenome (GOLD analysis project Ga0196963, IMG submission 148600) | Soil microbial communities from Anza Borrego desert, Southern California, United States - S1_5 | ecosystem: Environmental > Terrestrial > Soil > Desert | place: USA: California | collected... | reverse complement strand
CATTGCAGGCAGCGCTCGACCGGGTGACCGCGGAGAGCCGGCAGGCGCTGGCCGCCGAGCTGGGCCGGGTCGCCGCCGCCGCCCCGGCCGACGCCACCCTGGTCACGGTGAAGCTGAACGCGCTGTTCGGCCATGTCCGGGCGAACGCCGCGGCGCTGGGCTTCCGCGACATCGACCGGCCCTGCCTGGACCCGGAGACGGGTGCCGTGTGCTCGCCCGACCCGGCGGAGCAGAACCGCCACCTCTTCTTCGACGGGCTGCACCTGACAACCCGGGCGCAGGAGCTGGAGAGCCGCTACTACGCCACGCTCCTGGACCAGCTCGGGGGCGGCGCCAACCGGCGGGCGGGCCGGCTGGCGGATGCCGGGGCCGCGGCCGGCGACATGGCGGGCCGGCTGGGCTCGGCTGCCCTGGACGGGGTGCCCGACGCCGGCCTGGTGCCCGTCGCCGGGGGTGCCTGGGCCCGGCGCGACCATGAAGCCGGCCCGGATGCGGCCGCCGGCCGGGTCACGCTGAAGGGCGCTGCCGGCGGCATCGGCTACGGCGACGGGAAGGGCTGGCGCGTCGCCGTCGGCATCGGGGCGCTGGACGGGAGGATACGCTTCGACGCCGGCGGCGGGGCGCGGCTGGAGGGGCATCTCGCCACCGCGGCGGGGGAGCGGGCCTTCGGCCGCTGGTTCCTGGCGTCCTCCGTCGCCAGCGCCTGGTTCGATTTGAACCGGGTGGAGCGGCCGGGCGGCCTGCCCACCCTGACGGTGCGGGGCGGAACGGAGGGCGACGCGCATCACGCCGACCTGCGCCTCGGCGCCCGCGTCCGGCTGGACGGCTGGACGGCGGAGCCCAGCCTGTCGCTGGCCTGGAGCACCGTCGAGGTGGACGGCTTCACCGAACGCGCCGGCGCCGGGCTGGAGATGGCGTTCGACCGCTTCGGCCGCGACGGCTGGACCGCCGGCGCCCGGCTCTCCCTGTCGCACGATGGGATCGCCCTTGCCGACGGCGTGGCCCTGCGGCCGGCGCTGGCGCTCGCCTGGGAGCGGGCGCTGGAGGCGCCGGCGACGTCGGTGACCGCCCGGCTGGTGGACAACACCGCGCGGCCGGTGACGGCGCTCGCCTCCGGGGGGCCGCGCGGCCGGGTGGAGGTGGCGCCCTCCCTGGCGCTGGACCTGGGCGGCGCGGTGACCGCCACCGCCGGCTACGCGCGGCGCTTCGGCGACGCGGCGGAGGACCGGGTCCGGCTGGGGCTGGGCCTCCGCTTCTAGGAGAAGATCTCCTCCAGCAACCAGTCCCGGAACCGCTCCAGCAGGGGCGTCATCGGCCCCTGCGGGCAGACCAGCCAGTAGGCGTTGCGCACCGGCAGCGCCTCCTGGACCGGGCGCACCAGGCGCCCGGCGCGCAGGTCGGCGCGCACCAGGACCGAGCGGGCCAGCGCCACCCCGTGGCCGTCGCAGGCCGCCTGCAGCAGCATCGCGCTCTCGGTGAAGATGGTGCCCGACGGCGGCGGCGGCTCCACCCCGAAGGAGGTGAGCCACTCCTCCCACGCCACCTCGCCGACGTCGTGCAGCAGGGGCAGGCGCACCAGGTCGGCGGGCGTCAGCCGCGCCTGGGCGGAGCCCAGCAGCGCCGGGGCGCAGACCGGGAAGACCGCCTCCGGCGCCAGCCGCTCCGCCGCCACCCCGGCCCAGCCGCCCTCGCCGTAGCGGATGCAGCAGTCGATGCCGCCGCGCCCGGGCACCGCGCGCTCGTACCCGGCGGCGATGCGCAGGTCGATGCCGGGCAGCCGCGCCCGGAAGGAGGCGAGGTTGGGCACCAGGCAGCGCGTCCCGAAGGAGGGCAGCACGCTGACCGACAGCACGCCGGCCCGCGGCGGCTGCGGCCGCACCCTGAGCGTGGCCGCGGCCAGCCGCTGCAGCGCCGGGCGCACGTCGGCCAGGTAGCGCATGCCGTCCTCGGTCAGGACCAGCGCCCGGTTCAGCCGGTGGAACAGCGGCGTCGCCAGGAACTCCTCCAGCCGCTTGATCTCGTAGCTGACCGCCGAGGGGGTGAGCCCCAGCTCGTCCGCCGCCTGCTTGAAGCTGAGGTGGCGGGCGGCGGCCTCGAAGAAGCGCAGCGCGTTCAGGGGCGGCAGCTCGCTAAGCATCAAAAATCCTGATCCGACGATGACGGATTTCCCGGTTGTGCCGGACCTCGGGACGGGCGTCAATGGGGCACACCGGGACCCGCCCCGGCCCGCTTCACCGGAATCTTCCCATGACAAACGCCGCGCCGACCCTCGGCCTCGCCGGCCGCGACGACGGCCCCTCCCCGCTCCTGCTCGCGACCGCCTTCGCCACAGTATACCTTGTCTGGGGATCGACCTTCCTGGCGATCCGCGTGATCGTGGAGACGGTGCCGCCCATCAGCTTCGTCGGCGTCCGCTCGCTGGTGGCGGGCGTGCTCCTGCTGGGCCTGGCCCGGCTGTCGGGGGCCGCCCTGCCGGACCGGGCGGGCTGGCTGCAGGGCCTGGTCACCGGCGGGCTGATGTTCATGGTCGGCCAGGGCGCGCTGGCCTGGGCGGAGCAGCGCGTCGCCTCCGGCCTCGCCGCGGTGATGCTGGCGACCACGCCGCTCTGGGTGGCGCTGATCGGCTGGACGCTGGGCGGCGGCCGGCCGACCGGGCGGGTCGCGGCCGGCCTCGGGCTGGGCTTCGCCGGCGTGGTGCTGCTGACCGGCGTCGACGGCATGGGCGGCGGGCTGGACGTGGCCGGCGTCGCCGTGCTGCAGCTGGGGGCGGCCGCCTGGGCGCTGGGCACCATCCTGACCAAGCGGCGGGCCCCCGCCTCCTCCCCGGCCATGACCGGGGCGGTGCAGCTGCTGGGCGGCGGCGTGCTGGCCCTGCCCGCCGGCGGCCTGATGGGGGAGTGGCCGGGGCTGCCGATGCTGCTGCACGACGGCGACGCGCTGGCCGCCTTCGCCTACCTCGTGGTGTTCGGCACGCTGGTCGGCTTCGGCGCCTTCTCCTGGCTGGTGAAGAACTGCCCGGCGGAGCGGGTGGCGACCTACGCCTATGTGAACCCGGTCGTCGCCATCGCCCTGGGCTGGATGGTGCTGGGCGAGACCATCGGCCCGCGCGAGGGCATCGCCGCCGCCGTCGTGCTGGCCGGGGTCGCCGTCGTGCTGACGGGGAAGAAGCCATGAGATCCGGCATGGCTGACGCCGACGCCCGCGGGGTGGTGCCGGGCCGCGATCCGGGGCAAGGTTGCCCGTCCCCGGCACCGGAGCCCGCGACCATGAGAGAATCCGCCTCCCTCTGGCGGCGCGCCTTCCTGCTTAGCATCCCCATCCTGATCGGCTACGTGCCGATCGGCATCGGCTTCGGCGTGCTGTGGGTGCAGCAGGGGCTGGACCCGCTGGGCGCACCCCTGCTGGGGCTGGTCGTCTATGCCGGCGCCTCGCAGTTCCTGGCGGCCGGCATGCTGGCGGCGGGCCAGGGGCCGGTGGAGATCGCGCTGGCGACCCTGACCCTGAACGCCCGCCACGCCCTCTACGGCCTCGCCTTCCTCGACCGCTTCCGGGGCTGGAGCGCCGCCAAGGCCTATTTCGCCTTCGCGCTCACCGACGAGACCTATGCCGTGCTGGCCGCCGCGGGACCGTCGGACGAGGACCGGCGCGACGGGGCGCTGCTGTGGCGGGTGGCGCTGCTGAACCAGTCCTACTGGGTGGCGGGGTGCGCCGTCGGCGCCGCCGCGGGCGGGCTGGTGCCCAGCGACGCGGAGGGGCTGGACTTCGCGCTGACCGCCCTCTTCATCGTGCTGCTGCTGGAGCAGGCGCGCACCCGGCCCAAGGCGGTGGCGGCGCTGGTCGCGGCCCTGGCGGCGGCGGCCGGCATGGCCGCCTTCGGCACCGCCAACACGCTGCTGCCCATCATGGCCGCGGCGCTGGCGGCGGTGGCGCTGGTCGACCGGCGGACGGGGGCGGCGGCATGAGCGGCACCATCGTCCTGACCGCGCTGCTGATGGCGCTGGCGACCGCACCCGCGCGCTTCCTGCCCTTCCTGATCGGCGACCGGCTGGGCGGCGAGCGGCTGCGGCGGCTGTTCGTGGAGCTGTTCCCGCCGGCGGTGCTGGCGGTGCTGATCGTGCACCTGGGCTGGAGCGTCGCCGGCGGCGCGGCGGCACCCGTCCAGGCGGCCCAGGCGCTCGGCGCCGCCGTCACCGTGGCGGTGCACCTGCTGTTCCGCAACCTGCTGGCCTCGGTCGCGTCCGGCACCGCCGCCTGCATGCTGGTGCAGAACCTCTGGGGGTAGGGCGGGAAGGCGGCCGGCAGGCATAGCCCCTGCGTCGACCCACCGTGCCGGCCACTTTGAGCGTTCCCTGCGACCGCTCCCCGTAACCGTCATTCCGGCGAAAGCCGGAATCCAGGAGCCGTCCTTTGCGGCGCCTGTGGACCCCTGGACCCCGGCTTTCGCCGGGGTGACGATGAAAGAGTAGCGCCAGGGCCAAAATCGGAGCAGGGAGGCTACTGGGGCGTCCCTTCCCCGTACCGCTCCGAGGGTCACCCCTGAGACCACCCCCCTATGACCGTCATTCCGGCGAAAGCCGGAATCCAGGAACCGTCCGCTGTGGCGCCCGTGGCCCCTGGACCCCGGCTTTGTCAGGGGTGACGAAGAAGGACCGGGTGGAACCCGAAGAGACGATGCCGCCCCTCGGCCCCTCAGCCCTGCTTCATCACCAGCGGGCCCAGCTTGCGGCCGCCCAGGATGTGGACGTGCAGGTGCGGGACCTCCTGGTGGCTGTCCGGGCCGTGGTTGGCCAGCAGCCGGTAGCCGGTCTCCTCCACCCCCGCCTCGCGGGCGATGCGGCCGACGGCGCGGGTGAAGGCGGCGATCTCCGCGTCCGACGCCGTCGCGCTGAAGTCGGCGAAGCTGACATAGGCGCCCTTGGGGATGACCAGGATATGGGTCGGCGCCTGCGGGTGGATGTCGTGGAAGGCCAGGACGTGCTCGTCCTCGAAGACCTTCTTGCAGGGGATCTCGCCCCGCAGGATGCGCGCGAAGATGTTGTTCGGATCGTAGGCCATCGGTCGGTCCCCTTCCCTCTTCCGTCTCAGCGCTTGCGGTTCTTCTTCTCCTCGACGCCGCTGACGCCGCGGCGGCCGTCGAGGATGGCGTAGACCTCGGCCGGCTCCACCCCGGCGTCGGCCCACAGCACCAGCAGGTGGTACAGCAGGTCGGCGGATTCCTCGGCCAGCTTGGCGCGGTCGCCGCGGATGGCCTCGATGACCGTCTCCACCGCCTCCTCGCCCACCTTCTGGGCGATCTTGGCGCGGCCGCGGGCGAACAGCCGCGCGGTGTGCGAGCTCTCCGGGTCGGCGCCGCGGCGCGACAGGATGGTGCGGTGGAGCAGGTCCAGCACCTCCGGCCCCGGCTTCTCCTCCCGGCCCTGCTCTTCCCGGCCCTGCTCCTCCCGGCCCTTGCCGTCCCGGCTCATCGCGCCGCCCCCGATCCTGTGTCCCGCATGGGGATCCCGGCCGCCATCATGTGCGCCTTGGCCTCGGCGATGGAATAGGTGCCGAAGTGGAAGATGCTGGCGGCCAGCACGGCGGAGGCGTGGCCGTCGCGCACCCCCTCCACCAGGTGGTCCAGCGTGCCGACCCCGCCCGAGGCGATGACCGGCACCGGCACCGCGTCGGCCACCGCCCGGGTTAGGGCCACGTCGAAGCCGCTGCGGGTGCCGTCGCGGTCCATGCTGGTCAGCAGGATCTCCCCCGCCCCCATCTCCGCCAGGCGCACGCACCACTCCACCGCGTCCAGCCCGGTCTCGCGCCGGCCGCCATGGGTGAAGACGCCCCAGCGCCCGTCGCCGGTGCGCTTGGCGTCCACCGCCACGACCACGCACTGGGCGCCGAACTTCTCCGCGGCCTCGCGCACCAGCTCCGGCCGGGCGACGGCGGCGGTGTTGATGGAGACCTTGTCGGCGCCGGCCAGCAGCAGCCGGCGGATGTCCTCCACCGCGCGCACGCCGCCGCCGACGGTCAGCGGCATGAACAGCTGCTCGGCGGTGCGGCGGACCACGTCGTAGAGCGTCTCGCGCCCCTCGTGGCTGGCGGCGATGTCGAGGAAGCAGAGCTCGTCCGCGCCGGCGGCGTCGTAGACGCGCGCCTGCTCCACCGGGTCGCCCGCGTCGACCAGGTCGACGAAGTTGACGCCCTTGACGACGCGCCCGTCCTTCACGTCCAGGCAGGGGATCAGCCGGCGCTTCAGCATCAGGCGCGCTCCCCCGCGGCAGGGGCAGCCAGCAGCCGGAGCGCCGCCGCCGGGTCGATGCGGCCGTCGTAGAGCGCCCGGCCGGAGATGACGCCGGCGATGCCGGTGTGCTCCTCCCGCTTCAGCGCCTCCAGGTCGGCCAGCGACGACACGCCGCCGGACGCGATGACCGGCGTCGTCAGGTGGAAGGCCAGGTCGGCGGTCGCGTCCACGTTGACCCCGCCCATGGCGCCGTCGCGGTTGATGTCGGTGTAGATGATGGCGGCGACGCCGGCGTCCTCGAACTTCAGCGCCAGGTCCAGCGCGGTCAGGCTGGAGGTCTCCGCCCAGCCCTCCACCGCCACCTGCCCGTCGCGGGCGTCGATGCCGACGGCGACCTTGCCGGGGAACCGGCGGCAGGCCTCCTTCACCAGGGCGGGGTCGCGCACCGCCACCGTGCCCAGGATGACGCGGGCGACGCCGCGGGACAGCCAGTCCTCGATGGTCTTCAGATCGCGGATGCCGCCGCCCAGCTGCGCCGGGATGGTCACCGCCTTCAGGATGGCCTCCACCGCGGCGGCGTTGACCGGCTTGCCGGCGAAGGCGCCGTTGAGGTCGACCAGGTGCAGCCACTGGAAGCCCTGGGCCTGGAACCGCGCCGCCTGGTCGGCCGGGTCGGCGTTGAAGACGGTGGCCTGGTCCATGTCGCCGCGCACCAGCCGCACGCAGGCGCCGTCCTTCAGGTCGATGGCGGGGTAGAGGATCATCGTCGGCGGTCCCCGGGTGTCTGTGGCGTCAGCGCGTGGCGGTGGGATCGAGGCTGGGCATCGGCGCCTCCTCCAGGTCCTTGTAGTAGAACAGGCCGGCGAAGGTGCGGCCGTGCGCCCGGGCATAGGCCGGGTGCGTGCCCCAGCGCCGGTAGCCCAGGGACTCGTACAGCGCGATGGCCGCCTTCTGGCTGTCGCGCACGTCGAGGTTCAGCACCGTGAAGCCGGCCTTGCGCGCCTCCGCCTCCACCGCCAGCGTCAGCCGGCGGGCCAGCCCGTGGCCGCGCGCCCAGGGGGCGACGAAGCTGGTGGTCAGCTGGCAGGCGAAGGCCTGGGACTCGTTGTTGCGGGTCGGGCGGACCAGCTGGGCGGAGCCGGCGATGGTGCCGTCCAGCCGGCCGACGAACAGGGTGCGCTCCGGCACCGCCAGCACGCCGCGCCAGTAGCGCTCCATCACCTCGCGCGCCGGCGGCTCCACCCAGCCGAAGCCGCCGCCGTCGCGGATCGCCAGGTCGGCGGCGTCGCAGAGGTCGTCCAGGTCGCCCGGGCGCAGCTTCTCGATGATCTCGACCGAGGGTACGGCCTCGATGGTGTCCATGGGTCAGGGCCGCCAGGTCAGGAAGTTGGAGATGAGGCGGAGACCGGCCGACTGGCTCTTCTCCGGGTGGAACTGGGTGCCCGCGACGTTGTCGCGCCCGACCACCGCCGGCACCTCGCCGCCATAGTCGGCGGCGGCCAGGGTCAGCGCCGGGTCGGCGGGCGCGATGCGGTAGGAATGGACGAAGTAGGCGTGGTCGCCGTCGGCGATGCCGGCCAGCAGCGGGTGGCCGGGCGCGCGCACCGACAGCTCGTTCCAGCCCATGTGCGGGATCTTCAGCGACGGGTCGGACGGCGCCAGCGGCACCACCTCGGCGTCCAGCCAGCCCAGGCCCCGGTGGTCCCCGTGCTCGCGGCCCACGCGCGCCATCAGCTGCATGCCGACGCAGATGCCGAGGAACGGCGTGCCGCGGCGGATCACCGCCTCCTCCAGCGCGTCGCGCAGGCCCGGCACGGCGCAAAGGCCGCGCATGCAGTCGGCGAAGGCGCCGACGCCCGGCAGCACGATGCGCCCGGCCGCCAGCACGGCGTCGGGGTCCGCGGTCACCGCGACGGAGAGGGAGGAAAGCCCGGCGTCGGCCGCCGACCGCTCCACCGCCTTGGCGGCGGAGCGCAGGTTGCCGGACCCGTAATCGATCAGGACGACGCCGCCCGGCGCCGGATTGGCTTCGGCCATGACAGGCACCTCGGGATCAGAGGGAGCCGCCCAGCACGCCCTTGGTGGACGGCACGGCGTCGGCCTTGCGGGGGTCGATCTCCACGGCCGCGCGCAGCGCGCGGGCGAGCGCCTTGTAGCAGCTCTCCACGATGTGGTGGTTGTTCTCGCCGTACAGGGTCTCGACGTGCAGGGTGGCGCCGGCCGCCTGGGCGAAGGCCTGGAACCACTCCTTGAACAGCTCGGTGTCCATCTGCCCCAGCTTGTCGCGGGTGAAGGCGACCTTCCAGATCAGGTAGGGGCGGTTCGACAGGTCGATGGCGCAGCGGGTCAGCGTCTCGTCCATCGGGATGTAGGCGTGGCCGTAGCGCGTGATGCCCTTGCGCTCGCCCAGCGCCTTCGCCACCGCCTCGCCGATGGCGATGCCGGTGTCCTCGGTCGTATGGTGGAAGTCGATGTGCAGGTCGCCCTCCGCCCGGACCGTCAGGTCGATGAGCGAATGGCGCGACAGCTGCTCCAGCATGTGGTCGAGGAATCCGACGCCCGTCGACACGTCGTACCGGCCGGAGCCGTCGAGGTCCACGGACACGCTGATGCGGGTCTCCTTGGTGGTGCGGTCCACCGAGGCGCGCCGCGGCTGGGTCACGAGATTTCCTTCCATGGGGGTTATCTAGCAGGAAGGTTGCGGCTTTGCCAGATGCGGGGGGTGCAATCCCCATGCACGCCCCACGCACGGCAGCCTCGCCCGTGCCTCATGTCAGGCGGCTTGGGGGTGGCCCTGGGGCGGCGGAGAACATGGCGCCTGCCTCCTTCCAGCCTTCTCTCACCATTGAGGACCTGGAATCTGTCGACAAGGCCAGCACCTGAATCTAACAGTATACAGTTGCAAGACCATATGGGTTGCGCACGTAATACACTAGAATGGAATGGGGTGAGGGATGGAGCACGGGGATCTAATGCAACCGCCGGCGCGGCGCCGCGCCATCGTCGCGTTCTGCCTTTTCTGGGCCGTCTGGTTCGCACCCGAAATCTGGGACTGGATCATTGCGGAACAGCCGAACATAGCTGCCAAGGGCTGGAACGCTCTCTCAAAGGCCGGGGACGCCGTCTCGGAATTTGGTGCCAGACAGGCGACCTCGAGTGTCGTCGGCTTCGACACGGCGTGGCTGTTTCCCATTTTCAAGTTCTGGATGGCCGCCTGGACGGCTTACCAAATCTACTACAAGTGGCCGCGCTGGGCCGCTCGGTTTCACCAAGTCCGGGGGATGCTGACCCGTCGTGCCGCTCACTGACGGGCTGGCGAATGTCCCCGCGCGGGTAGAGCTGCTAAGAGAAGCTCGAACTGCCGGCGCGATCGAGAGGACGGGTGACGTGCCCGAGATGTGATGATGGATGGATCGGGGCGGGGCAATCCGTCGCCCCGCTTGACCCATCGGGGCGCCTGCCCACATAGCAGTCACCTCCCGGGCCGCCCCGTACGGGCGCCCCCTCCCCCGAACGGCGCAGCATGTCCGACAGCAATCCCCACGATCCCATCAAGTGGCACGGCACCACCATCCTGTCGGTCCGCAAGGACGGGCAGGTCGTCATCGCCGGCGACGGCCAGGTCTCGGTCGGCCAGACCGTCATGAAGTCGAACGCGCGCAAGGTGCGCTGGCTGGCCGGCGGCACCGTCATGGCGGGCTTCGCCGGCGCCACCGCCGACGCGCTGACCCTGTTCGAGCGGCTGGAGGCCAAGCTGGAGCAGCATCCGGGCCAGCTCACCCGCGCCTGCGTGGAGATGGCCAAGGACTGGCGCACCGACCGGTACCTCCGGCGCCTGGAGGCGATGATGGCGGTCGCCGACAAGAACGTCAGCCTGGTGCTGACCGGCAACGGCGACGTGCTGGAGCCGGAGGACGGGCTGATCGGCATCGGCTCCGGCGGCGCCTTCGCGCTGTCGGCGGCCCGCGCCCTGGTCGACATCCCCGGCATGGACGCCGAGGCCATCGCCCGCAAGGCCATGGGCATCGCCGCCGACATCTGCGTCTACACCAACCGCAACCTCACCCTGGAAAAGCTATGACCGCCGCCTTCTCCCCGCGGGAGATCGTCTCCGAACTCGACCGCTTCATCGTCGGGCAGCACGACGCCAAGCGCGCCGTCGCCGTGGCGCTGCGCAACCGGTGGCGGCGCCAGCAGCTGCCGGAGGCGCTGCGCGAGGAGGTGCTGCCCAAGAACATCCTGATGATCGGCCCCACCGGCGTCGGCAAGACCGAGATCGCGCGCCGCCTCGCCCGGCTGGCGCAGGCGCCCTTCCTGAAGGTGGAGGCGACCAAGTTCACCGAGGTCGGCTATGTCGGCCGGGACGTGGAGCAGATCGTCCGCGACCTCGTGGAGATCGCCATCGGCCTCACCCGCGAGCGGCTGCGCAAGGAGGTGGCCGCGCGCGCCGAGCTGAACGCCGAGGAGCGCGTGCTGACGGCACTGGTCGGCGAGGGCGCCTCCCAGGACACCCGCGCCAAGTTCCGCAAGATGCTGCGCGAGGGCACGCTGAACGACAAGGAGATCGAGATCCAGGTCGCCGACACCAGCACGCCGGGCCTGCCCACCTTCGAGGTGCCGGGCATGCCGGGCGCCTCCATGGGCATGGTCAACCTGGGCGACATCTTCGGCAAGGCCTTCGGCGGCCGCACCAAGACCCGCCGCATGACGGTGTCGGAGAGCTACGGCGTGCTGCTGGCGGAGGAGTCCGACAAGCTGCTGGACCAGGAGAAGGTCGTCGCCGAGGCGATCAACGCGGTGGAGCAGAACGGCATCGTCTTCATCGACGAGATCGACAAGATCACCGCCCGCTCCGACCACCGCGGCGGCGCCGACGTCAGCCGCGAGGGCGTGCAGCGCGACCTGCTGCCGCTGATCGAGGGCACGACCGTCAACACCAAGCACGGGCCGGTGAAGACCGACCACGTCCTGTTCATCGCGTCGGGCGCCTTCCACATCGCCAAGCCGTCGGACCTGCTGCCGGAGCTGCAGGGCCGCCTGCCCATCCGGGTGGAGCTGAAGCCGCTCAGCCAGGAGGACTTCCGCCGCATCCTGACCGAGCCGGAGGCCAGCCTCATCACCCAGTACGAGGCGCTGATGAAGACGGAGGAGGTGGAGCTGGTCTTCACCGAGGACGCCATCGACGAGCTGGCCCGCCTGGCGGTCGAGATCAACTCCACCGTCGAGAACATCGGCGCCCGGCGCCTGCACACGGTGCTGGAACGCGTGCTGGAGGAGATCAGCTTCGACGCCGGCGACAAGACCTCCGGCACGGTGACGGTGGACGCCGCCTATGTGAAGGAGCGGGTGGGCGCGCTGGCGAAGAACGCCGACCTCAGCAAGTTCATCCTGTAGCGAGGTCGGCGGGGCTGGGTTCCATCCGGCCCCGCCGTCCCACCCCAGGC
>Ga0196963_10002283_pt1 | contig 11677 bp, 7 predicted proteins | sample S1_5metaG_FD_148600 | JGI IMG/M metagenome (GOLD analysis project Ga0196963, IMG submission 148600) | Soil microbial communities from Anza Borrego desert, Southern California, United States - S1_5 | ecosystem: Environmental > Terrestrial > Soil > Desert | place: USA: California | collected... | reverse complement strand
GATCGGGGCCGCGGAAGATCGCGATGCTGGCGGGCGCCTGCATGAAGATCGACCGCAGGCGCTCGCGCTCCTCGGTCAGGCGCCGCTCGCTCTGCACGCGTTGGGTGGTCTCGGCGAAGGTGACCAGGACGCCGGCGACCTCGCCGCGCTCGTCGCGCACCGGGCTGTACGAGAAGTTGAACCAGCAGTCCTCGTCGTAGCCGAAGCGGCGGATGGTCAGGCGGAAGTCGTCGAAGCCGATCGGCTTGCCCGCCCACACCTCCTGCCACATCGGACCGATCGTCGGCCAGATCTCGTCCCAGGTCTGCCGCGCGGCGCGGCCGAGCGCCGGGTGCTTGTCGCCGAGGATGGGTCGATAGGCGTCGTTGTAGAACTGGATGTGCTCGCGACCCCACGCCAGGTACATCGGCAGCCGGCACTCGAGCAGGGTGCGGACCGTGGTGCGCAGCGATTGCGGCCAGCGGTCGACCGGGCCGACGGGCGTCGCCGCCCAGTCGACGGCGCGCATCAGCGCGCCCATCTCACCGCCGTGCGCGAAGAGGTCGTCGGGGACCGATGCCGGCGCGTTCGACGCGGTCATGGCGACCGGCGCCGCGCCGGCTCGACGAGATCGAGGCGCAGCTGCTTGCCGACCGCCGCCGCCGCCGCGACCAGCGTCGGCAGCGAGGTGTCGGTCGCCGGATCGAGCAGCCGGTTGACCAGCGAGCGGCTGGTCCGCATGCGCCGCGCGAGCTCGGACTTGGTGATGCCCGCGTCGCTCATCGCGCTGGAGATCGCCGTGATGACGGGCTCCTTGGCGCGCGTCAGCGCGTCGACGCTCAGGGTGCGCTTCGCGGCCATGCACGGAGGGTGGATCACCGATGATACGGGCAAGGCGGCTCGACCCGGGGTTCCACACGCGGGCAGGCGCGCGTGCGCGTGTCCGGTACCGCCACACCTCCCGCGGCGCGGACGATGACGACCCCCGGTATCGGCGCGCGGCGCGACCTGCGGGCGGAGCTCCGTGGGCGTCGCGGTCAGCGCGTGCCGCCCGCGGCGCGCGCGCTCAGAGCCACCAGCGTGGCCAGCGCTGCCCACGCGAGGAGTTGAGGTTGTTGAAGATCAGCGCGAGGGCGACGAGCGCGACCGCGCCGACCAGCACCGGCGACCACAGGAAGTGCCAGGCGGGCGGCGCCAGGAACACCAGGATCGGGTCGGCGCCCGCCGGCGGATGCGTGGTGCGGGTCAGCTGCATGACGCCGATCGACACGCCGACCGCCACGCCCATCGCCCACAGCGACGGGCCGAACACGCTGAGCATCGCCAGCGCGATCGCGGTCGCGACCAGGTGGCCGCCGATGACGTTGCGCGGCTGGGCGAGCGGCGAGTCCTTCGCCGCGAAGAGCAGCACGGTCGTCGCGCCGAACGGCGCGATCAGCAGCGAGTGCCCGCTCATGCGCGTCAGCCAGACCAGCCACAGGATCGCGAGCGTGCCGCCGACCAGGCTGGCGACCGCCGGACCGACTGCCGCCGGAGCGGGCTTCTCGCCGGCGCCCTTGCACTTGCGGAGGAACAGGCGCGCGTGACGGGAGACGACTTCCATGGGAGCATCGATGATGTCGCGTCGCCCGGCGATGCCAGCGCCCGTGACCGGTAACGCGCCGGCGTCGACGCACCGTGGCGGCGACCGCGCTCAGCCGGACTGGGCGAACATCTGCTCGGCGCCGCGGGCGAGATCGTCCTCCGTCGGATCCTTGACGTGGGTGGCGATCGTCCAGGTCAGCCCGAACGGGTCCTCGACCGTCCCGATGCGGTCCCCCCAGAACATGTCGGCGAGCGGCATGCGCACGGTGGCGCCGGCACCGGTCGCGCGGTCGAACAGCGCGTCGACGTCCTCGACGTAGAGGTAGAAGGCGATCGGCGACCCGCCGAGGCTCTCGGCGCTGCGGCAGCGCTCGTCGGGCGACTCGTCGCCGAACATGATCGTCGAGTCGCCGATGCGGATCGTCGCGTGCGCGACGCCGCCATCCGGGCGTTCCATCAGGAAGGTCCGCACGGCGCCGAAGGCGCGCTCGTAGAACGCGATGGCGCGACGCGTGTCGCGCATCGTCACCATGGTGTTGACGGTGTGGTAGCCCTCGGGGATGGGCTTGGTCGGGGCATCGCTCATGGCTCCTCCATCGGCGCGCGAGGCGTGCGCGCCCGATGCACCATCATCCGCCGCGGCGTGTCATCTCAACGCGGCGGCGCGGGCCGCTGCCACAACCAGCGGCGTACGATCCATGGAGGTACGCGTCACCGATACGCGCGGCGGCTGCGCCTCAGGCGAGCTCGATGTGCGTCAGCGCCAGCCAGCGATCGTCGCGGCGCCGCTGGTTGGCGAACAGCACGCGCGCCTCGTCGGCCGCGTCGATCAGGCCGAGGTCGATCGCCGCCACGCCGGGCCGCAGCGTCGGCGGCACGCGCGTCGCGCCGTCGAGCACCGCGTCGCCGGGCAGCCACTCGCGCGGATCGGCGTCGAGCGCGACGACCGCCGCCGTATCTCCCTGGCGGTAGCGCAGCGCCAGCCGGTACGGCCGGTAGAGCGGCGCGACGCCGACGTTCTCGACCGTCAGCGACCACGCCAGCGATGCGCCGCGCCGCGCGGCCATCGGCAGCATCGCCTGGCGCACGACGAGGCGGTAGCCGAGGCGGCGATCGAAGGCGTCGATCTTGTCGCGCCACTCGTCGGGGATGGACGACGACTTGGGCATGAACACCGACGCGTGGTACTTCAGGCCCTGGGCGAGGATCCAGTCGAGGTCCCAACCCTGCTTGTGCCAGTAGCCGACCGTCCAGCAGGTCTCGAGCGTCACCGGCGCGGTCTTCCAGGTCTCGGCGACGCCGCAGTCGCGGACCTCGCGCGGATAGAGGTCGTGCATGTGGTTCCAGTTGAGCCCGTCGGGCACGCGGCCCAGGCCCTCCGGATGCAGGTCGCCGAAGCAGTCGGCGCGCCAGCCGACGCGGCGATGACGCGCCGCGTGGCGGCAGCCGGGCGTGCCGAGCATGCTCATCAGCGGCGTGCGGCGGAAGGCGTCGAGGTAGATGTCGACCAGCCGCGCCGCGGTGTCGGGCGTGGCGTTGCCGCCGCCCTCGCCGCAGCCGCCGCCGTAGGCGATGTCGAAGCTCTCGAGATCGGGATGGCCGTCGAAGCGCTCGCCGAACGCGCGGATGAAGCCGCCGAAGTGCTCCAGGTACGCGGGGTGGTTGTGATCGGGCTCCGCATCCGTGCCGGGCGCGCCGAACGGACCGGGGTCGGCGACCACGACCGGCTCGGGACGCGGCTGCGCCTGGCCGCCGAGCTCCCAGTACCACGCCGGGATGTCGCCGCCGATGTACGGCTGGACGCGCATCTGCACGGTCTGGCCGCGCGCGCGGCCGGCGGCGAGCGCCTGCTCGATGACGTCCCAGCGGTGCTCGCCGCGGCGCGGCTCGAGCACCGACCACAACCAGCGGCAATACGACAGCGTGGTGTCGGGATAGCGCTCGTTGCCGAGCCGCCCGTCGAACGGCTTGAACACCAGCGGCCCCTCGCGGTCGCTCCAGGCGAGGCCGGGGTAGAGCTTGTCGCCATTGAAGCGCTGGAACGTCGTCGTGCCGCGGTGCGGGTTCGGCAGCCAGCCGTGGTCCTCGGCCGGACGCACGCGCTGGATCGTCTGATCGGGGCTGAAGCCGGCGCGCCAGCTGCGGTCGTTCGGGGTCGAGGTCGGCGATTCGCTCATGCGCGCGACTCGAATCGCCGAGGCAGGTGACGCAATCGACGAGTCCGCGCTCCCGGGCTGCCAGCGGCATACGACGAGGGGCGGCGACGCGTCGCAGCAGCGATCGTCGTCCTCTCGTTCCGGCGTCCTGCGTCGCCCGCGGCGCGTTGTGCGGCAGCGCGCGGACCCATCCTCGCAGGATGGCGCGACCGACCATGGCCGAGATCGCCGCGGAACTGGGCCTCAGCCGCCGGACGATCTCCTCGGTGGTCAACGGTCGCGCGCGCCGGCTGGGCCATGCGCAGGAGACGATCGTCCGGGTCGAGCGCTACCTGGCGGAGCGCGGGTACGTGCCGTCGCAGGCGGCGACCGACCTGCATCGACCAACTCTCGAGCGCATCGGGCTCATCCACCTCGGCCACCTCTACACGCATCTGCAGACCGCGTACGACGACATCGTCGCGCGCCTGGCGGAAGGGCAGGACCTGCTCGAGCTGGCGGTGGTCCCGCACCGGCGCCTGCTCGACGGCGTCAAGGCGCTGATCGCGCGCGGCGCGACGCGCGTCGTCTGGTTCCAGGCGTGGGAGCGCGAGGCCCCGGAGTCGCCGTCGGTGGCGGGCTACCTGGCGAACTGCCGCGTGGTCATCTACAACCACCTGTTCGGGCAGGGCGACGGCAGCGCGACGCAGGCCGCCCTCGCCCTCGGCTACCATCTCGTCGGCGTCGACCGCACCGCCGCGTACCGGCGGATCGGCGCCCTGCTGCGCGGCCTCGGCCATCGCGTGGTCGCGCTGGTGCCGGACTACACCTACGGGGACGAGGCGCTCGCCGCGTCGGGCCTGACCGTCGTCCGGCCGCCGCTGACGACGCGGGCCGACGATCCCGCCGAGGCCGCGCGGCAGTACACCGCGTTCGCGCGCGCCGCGATGCGCGACCACGCCGTCACCGCCCTGTGCATCCACGGCGCCGGCATCGCCCAGTACGCGCTCGCGAACCTCGTGCGCGCCGGCGTGCGGGTGCCGGAGGAGCTCACCGTGATCGGCTTCGACGGACGGCCGGAGAGCGAGGCGTACGCCGTCCCCCTCACCACGATGGACATGCCCGTCGCGGACATGGTCGAGCGGACGCTCGGGCTGCTGCGTCGGCCGCGCAAGGAGCACCGACATTGCTTCGAGATGCGGCTGGTCGAACGCGGGAGCCATGGGCGGGCGCGGCGCTGACGGGGACCCGTCCTCGCATTGCTGGCAATCGAGCGTTGCGCACCGGCCAGCGACGCGGGCGAAAAAGCGCCTGCCCTCGAATTCCAATGACTCCAGCTGCTCGATTCAGACTACCGCTGAGCGCGCGCGGTCAGCGGCCTATGGCTTGAGGCACTTCTCGAGGAAGGCCTTCACGCGATCGCCGCTGACGGCGAACCCGGCGCCCTCGATGTTCGCCTTCAGGACGATGATGCCCGAGACGTTGCCCCGCTCGTCGAACATCGGGCAGCCGCTGGAGCCCGGGTTCACCGACGCGCTGGTCTGGATGTAGCCGCGGCCGTCCAGCTCGCGGCGGGGGCTCGAGACGACTCCGGTCGTGAGCGTCCGCTCCAGCGCGTCCCCGCCGACGCCCGGGTTGCCGATCACCACGACGGCCTCGCCGAGCGCCGGCTTCCGGTCGAAGTCGCTCGTGACCGTCGGCATGCCCTTCGCCTCCGGCAGGAACAGGAGCGCGAGATCCTCGCCGTGGTCGATCGCCGCGACCTCGGCGGCGTACGTGTGGGACGCGCCGTGGGCGTCCTTCTGGACGATGCGGATCGCGCCCTCCGGCGGCAGCACGTGCGCCGCCGTCAGCACCCAGCCGTTCTTCCCGATGACGAAGCCCGACCCGAAGCCGCGGCCGCTCTCGATGAGGACGACCGCGGTCGCCGACTTGGCCGCGACGTCCTTGGCATCGCGCTTCGTGCGGCTGCGGTTGGTCAGGCCATCGAGATCGGAGCGCTTGGGGATGCGGGCGACCGTCGCCTTCGCCGGTTCGCGGCGACCCGCGGCGGGCGCGCCGGCCGCATCGCCCTGGCGCGGCCTCGCCGCCTTGCCATCGGGCACCTTCGGCCGAGGCCGCGCGGGCGACGTCGCGGCGACGCGTGCATCGAGGACGTCGGCGAAGCGTTCGATGACGAACTGGCCGCAGAGGTCGCGCCGGAGCCCGTCGGCGCCCGTCCCGACGGCGACGGCGCGCGGGTCCGACTGCTCGATGAGCGCGACGTCGTACGTCGTCTGGTACGGCAGCTTCTCGGGCAGCGCGGTGCCGGCGGCGGCGTCGATGAAGGCGATCTCGTTCGCGTTGCCGCTTCCGCTGTAGCGGCCGTCGATCGCGACCGCGACCACCGATGTCCCAGCGACCTTGGCCGCGGACAGGATATTGCTCGTCAGCGCCTTCAGCACGGGCGCGAGCGTCGCCGGATCGCAGAGCTGCAGTTCGGTGCCCAGCATCCCCGGCAGCGCGAGAAGCGATGCATCGCCCAGCAGCCACGCGTCGCGCGGGACGAACGCGTCGCCGCCGAGCATGTTGCCGACCACCATCCCGTCGATCAGGGTCGCCGACGTCCCGCGCACGGAGTAGCGCGTCACGCACGTCTTGAAGTGCGATCTCTCGTGCATCTTGCCGAGGATCTCGGCGTGCGTCGATGCGAGCTCGCGCGCGAGCTCGGTATCGTAGCACTGCATCGCGAACATCCAGCCGTCGGGATGCGGGAGCAGGCGCTGCGCCACCATGCCCTTCACCCGCTGGATCGCGCCGGTCTTCGCATCGAGCCGGTACACCGCATGGCGATCGGCCACGACCGGGGCTCCCGGCCGGGCGGCGGCGAGCCACAGCGCGTCCCCGTCGTGATCGAGCTCGGCGTCGAGGACCTCGCCGTTCTCGCCCGGCCACGGGACGGCGCGCCGCTCGCTCCACGTCGCGACGTCGATGATGCGCACGGTGCCGTCGGCGACGACGGCGGCGGTACCGCCGCGCGCGGTCAGGCGGCGCGCGGTCCCGACCCGCAGCGGCGGCTTCTCGGCGCGACGCAGCGCGCCATCGAAGCGGTGCAGCCATCCGCCGGCGGCGACGAAGACGCCGTCCCCGGCGACGTCCGAGGCCGTGAGCGCCCCGCCCGGGAAGATGTGGTAGAGGATGCGCCGGCCGTCGACGTCGGCCGTCCCCGACGCCACGCCCGGGTGCGCGTACGGGACGATCTCGACGCGCAGGCGCTCGAGCCGCGTCGCGCCTTCGTCGGCAGCGACCTCCACGATGACCTCGTGGCCGCCCAGCATCGCCTCGTCGCTACCCACCGACCACGAGAGCTTCCCATCGGGCGCGCAGGTCACGCCGTCGGGCGCCGAGCGGAGCGTCACGCGGATGCCCTCGCTCGGCCACGGCCGCAGGTCGTGGCTCCAGGTCCCGCCGAGCGGCACGCGCGCGGTTCGTCCGATGGTCACGGCGGCGGCCATCGCCCGCCCGGAGGGCGCCGACAATGCCGGGATCTCGCGCAGCGCCACCGCGCGGCCGCTCTCGGCGATGATGCCAGCCCGCGCCCGCTCGACGTCGACCACGACCCGCGTCGACCACTCGTCGTGGAACCACTCGCGGTCGTACGGCGGCGGGACGCCGCCCACGCAGGCCAGCTCGACGTCGGACCCGGGCAGGCGGACGGCCAGCCGGTGATGCTCGCGCACGCCATCGATGTCGGCGTTGAAGCGGCCGCCGATGCTGGGGATGGTGCTGTGCCTCGCGCCTTCGGCCGGGACCAGCGCGCGCATCTCGATGGACTCGTCGACCGGGCGGACGCCATCGATCGCGAAGACGGCCGCGCCGACGCGCACGGTGCCGTCGTCGCCCAGCGACGCGAGGCCGTACGAGTGGAACGTGCCGCACAACGTGCCGTCGTGGAGGTCGAAGATCGCGAGGGCCGAGCTGAGCGTCGCCTGGTACGCGACGTAGCGCAGCGACGGGCTCGCCACCACCGTCTCGCCGCGCGCGGGGCGCGGCTCGTGGTCGGTCGACAGGCTGCGGTGGACGAACGCCGCCGCCCCGGATTCGAGCTCCTGGACCTCGAGGCGATGCCGGTCCCCCTGGTGGATCACGATGGCGATGCGCGCGTCGGTCTCGATGCCCATCGCGCAGGACACCGGCGTGCCGGCGTCGGCGACGCGCCTGCGCAGGATGCGCGCTCCGGTCGCCGCATCGATGACGTCGAGCGTGCCGCCCTTGCGCGAGAGCGCGGCGATCCGCGTGTCGCCGCCCGAGATCAGTGCGTCGGGATCCTCGACCAGCGTCTCCCACGCCTTGCGCCGCGCGACGAGGTCGATGCCGACGAGACGCCCGTCGGCGCAGAGGACGACCCAGAGCGCGCCGCGCGCCGCCAGCGTCGTCCGCGAGGCGATCGCGGGCAGGTCGACGGTGATCTCTCCCGGGAACGCCGTCAGCAGGCGGTCCTCGGCCAGGCGCGCCGCATCGGCGGCCATGGCCTCGCGCACGTGCGGCGGGAGCTCCGGTGCCGGCGGCGCCGCGGCGACGATCGGAGCGGCAGCTGCGGCCACCGGCTGAGGTGCGGGCTGCAGGTGCGCGACCTCGGGCGGGCGTGATGGCGAAAGTGTCGCGTGCAGCGCGATCGGCGCCGATGACGCCGCCGCGGGCGCGACCGGCGCAGGCGCAGCGCTCCGAGTCGCATCGATCGGCGGCGCGACGGACTGGGTCTCCGAAGCCGCGTCTGCGCGGACCGCGGCGGTCGGGGTCGATTGGTTCCCTGAGGAGGACGTCGCCCACAGGATCAGCGCGCCGACGGCGAGCGTCGCGCCGGCGCCGACGGCGACCATGGCGACGTTGCGTGCCGCCGGAGTGATAGGAGTGACAGGAGTGACAGGAGCCGCAGGCGCGACTGCCTGGCGCGCTCGCGGCATCGCTGCCATGGGCCTCGGGACCGCCATCGGAATTGGCGACCCTTCGACGGCGGGCGGACGGGCAGCGGGCGCCGCGTCGGCCGCGAATAGGTCCGGTACCCGGACGGCCGCCTTGCAGGCGGGGCATATCGCCGACTGCCCGGCGCGCTCCATTGGGACGTCGGCCGCCCAGCCACACGACCCGCATTCGATTTTCAGCATGGGCTCACCTTTTCAGCGTACTCGACGATCGATAAGACGGCAAAGTTCGGTGTCACCTGCGCGTTCTGGACCACCAACTCAAGGGGTCGACCCAACCCAAGCCCCGTCGAAGGTCGCCGATCACGGGATCAGCTTCGCCACTTGCCTGGACAGAAGCACAACGGGTTGGCTTCGCCGGCAATTTTCCCGCCCGCACTCGGCGATTACGCCAGAAATGCCTGTCCCATAATTTTTTCCGAGGCCTTCCACTACCCGCTCAGCCTCCAGGAGCAGCCGCTGCTGCGTCGCGACGCGCGCGGCGTCGAGGTCGCGCCGGCAGGCGCCGATGGTGCGGTGGCGGGACGGCACGGACGGGTCGAGGGGCATGGCCGCCGTCATGTCGGGCGGCGGGCCTGCCGCAGCCCTCGTTGATCACCGAGTGGGCGCCGGTGCCGTATGTGGTCGTGCCTGGTCGCGCGGTAGGCCCGTTCAGCTCGCCGTCCGCTTCCAGCGCAGGATCAGGTTGGGCAAGAGCATCACGACGTCTCCCGCGACCGCTGCGACCGGGAAGTACAAGAACAGCATGCCGCCCATCTCCTCGAGCGTCGACCTCGGCAACATGGAGGCGTAGGCGACGATGGGGCTGGCGATCAGCATCGCGATGTAGAGCGAGATGCCCCCGGTTCTGAACCAACCCAGCTCCATCACGGCGCGGAGGCAGGACAGAGCGGCGAGCAGTCCTACCCCGTTGTAGAGCTGGCCATCTCGGCCGCGCGAACACCAGAAGCTGATGGCGCCGATGAGGATCAGCGTCACGAGATGGAAGACTACACGAGCACCGGTCATGGCGTTCCTGGCAGCGACGGCATGGTGGGAGACGAAGGCACGCTTGCCCCTGCATACGCTCGTGGCAGCGCCCAGCCCTTCCAGCCCAGACTTTCGTTGGCGAGCAGGTCGAGGTAGTGCGGACCCACCGCCGACCCCGCCGCCGGACCATAGGAGGTGGAGTTCAGGAAGTTGGTGATCTTCCCATCGCCGACCTTGCCCGCGTCGTGGGCGTGGATGTGCCTGAAGAATTCAGGCAGCTCCATGTAGTCGCTGTGGTCGTACTCGTCGAACCCACGCGCCTTGTCAGACGGGAGCGTGTATGCGTGGATCGACTTCCCCGGCCCGAACTCGCGGTTGATGATCCAACGCATGCCAGGGGTCTTGGCGACCTCATCTCCATGGGCACCGACTCCTCCCTTGAGGTGTGCCCACTCGTCGTGCTTGGACCAGTAGTTGTACAGGTTGCCGCGGATGCCGGCGCGGCGGCGCCGTGCTTTGAGGATGTCGCTCTTGAACGGGTCGAAGGGCAGCTCATCGAGCGGGCTGCCTTGGATGATCAACTGGTCCAGCGACCCGCCTGCCTGCAGGGCTCCGAGCGTGATGAGCGACCCCTGGCTGTGGGCGATCACCGTGATCTCCTCGTCGCTGCCCGTCGCCACCTTGATCGCGTTGAGCTGGTCGAGGAGTTGACGGAGGCGCGTCGCTGCGTTTCCAAGATACCGCCGATCCTTGCCGCCATTCGGGTTGGCATACATGTCAGCCACGTTGTCGGTCGCGTAGTTCGGCAGGCCTCCCTGCTTGTCACCACCGAGCCAGCGATCTCCGTCCTTGTCCCCCCACTTGAAGTGGATGATCCGCTGACGCTGCATGCCGTTGGCGTCCCAGTAGTCGTTCAGGCCCTGCTCGGCGCGCTCGAACCAGGCGGCGTCGGTATTCACGCCATGGATCAGCACCGCCACCAGTCCTGTCGGGTCCCAGTAGTTCACAGGGTCGGCCGCATAGGCGTACCAGTTCTGGCCGGCACGGATCGGATCGACCTGAGTGAAGCGTCCCATGTCTGGCGAATACGACCGCGTCTGCGTCTTATAGAGCCCCGTCCCCGCCCCATCGAACCACATCCCGCGATACCGCGGCCCGCTCATCGCCGTCGTCGGCGTGTACGTGACCACCGTCCCATTCCACACGCGCATGCGCTCGGTCACCGCGCCGTACGCGTCGTAATCGAAGCGCTGCAGGTACTCGTTTCCTCCCGGTACCGGGCCGGTCGCGACCGTGCCGACGACGCCCGTGGCGTTGCCGAGGCCGTCGAAGCCGTAGGTGAAGGCGACGCCGCCGCGCGCTTCGGCGAGCGTGCGCCCGCGGTGCGTCAGGTACGACGTCGTCGTCCCACCCGCGGTGCGCGCGAGCATGCTCTGGCCGTCCCAGCGGAACGACGTCACCGCGCCGCCGGTCGTCGCCGTGGCGCGCATCCACGAATCGCCGAGGTAGGCGTAGTCCGTCGCGACGCCGCCGACGGTGGCGCGCGTCATCCGGCCGATGACGTCGTACGCGTAGCTCATCGTCGTCGCGCCGACGCCGGTGCGCGTCCGCCCGATCAGGTGGCCGGCGGCATCGTAGGCGTAGCTCTCCGCTGCCGTTCCGGCGGTGCCGGCCTCGTCGTGCGCGGTCTTCCGGTTGAAGCCGTCGTAGGTCGAGCCGTGGCCGTTGCGGACGGTGGTCGTCGCCCATGTCAGGTCGTCGAACAGCGCGGCGACCGCGCCGGTGCCGACGCCGGCGGCGACCTCGAGCCCCTGGCCCGCATTCGCCGACAGGCGGCCGACGCCGGGACACGCAGCTTCGCAGGAGAGGCCCGCGCCGGTGACGCCGATCCGCTCGTCGGGCCACTGCGTCAGGGTGATGGTCCGCGCCGTCGTCGCCGGCTCGCCGATCCACGCCGAGGCGGCGAGGTCGACGGCACCGCCCGCATCGACGCGCTGGATGATCAGGCGCCCCTGTCCTGGCGGCGTGCTGAAGTCCGGGGTCGCGTGC
>Ga0196963_10002282_pt1 | contig 11681 bp, 11 predicted proteins | sample S1_5metaG_FD_148600 | JGI IMG/M metagenome (GOLD analysis project Ga0196963, IMG submission 148600) | Soil microbial communities from Anza Borrego desert, Southern California, United States - S1_5 | ecosystem: Environmental > Terrestrial > Soil > Desert | place: USA: California | collected... | reverse complement strand
CTTCGAGACGTTCGGCGTCGAGACGCCGCCGTTCGACGCCGAGCACCTCGGCTACCTGCGAAGGCCAAAGGGTAAAGGCCGAAGGGCGAAGGGGGCACGCCGCCCTTAGCCTTTCCTTCAGTACCCCGACGGGGTAACGACGAGGCGGACGGGCGGGCGCGCGAGGCTCTCGTGGAGGCGCGCGTCGCGGGCGTCGTCCGGAACGGCCGCGACGAGGGCCGCCACGTCGGCCGAGGCGGTCGGCGCCGGCTCGAAGACGAACACGTAGGGGAGCGTGCCATCGTCGGCCGCCGCGGCGGGGTAGAGCACGCGGAGCGTGGCGTAGGCGGCCTCGGCCTCCGGCGCGAGCGTGCCCGCCCCGGCGGCGTCGGTGAGCGCGGCCATGAGCGCGGCGACGGCGTCCTCGAAGTCGGCCTGCCGTTCGGCCTGCACGGCGTAGTGGACCACGACGACGGTGTCGCCCGGCGCGGCGAAGGCGACGTCGAGGACGAGGGGCTCGCCGTCGAGCGAGTCCGGTGGAGGGTCGTCCACCTGCGCGGCGGCAGGGGCGGCAGTCAGAAGGAGGGCCAGCGGGAGGAGGCGCATCCGGCGGCGTGTGGCGGCGCAGCAGATTACAGCCGTATGGAAGGGCGTGCTCGGAGAGGCCGCCCCGTATCTTGGCGGCGCCTCTCCCGCCCCGTATGCAGACCGCCCTCGACCTCGCGCCCCCCTCGGTCGGATCCGACCGGCCGCCCGTCTACGTCGCCATCGCCGGCAACATCGGTGCGGGGAAGAGCTCGCTCACGCAGGTGCTCGCCGACTACTTCGGGTGGCGGCCGTTCTTCGAGCGCGTCGACGACAACCCCTACCTGCCCGACTTCTACGCGGACATGCAGCGGTGGTCGTTCAACCTCCAGGTGTTCTTCCTCTCCAGCCGGTTCAAGCACCAGCGCGGGATCGAGGAGGCCGGCCAGCCCGTCGTCCAGGACCGCTCGATCTACGAGGACGCCGAGATCTTCGCGCGGAACCTCCACGAGATGGGGCTCATGGACGCGCGCGACTACGAGAACTACGTCGAGCTGTTCTCGATCATGACGGGGTACCTCCGCCGGCCCGACCTCCTCGTCTACCTCCGCGCGAGCGTGCCCACGCTCGTTCGACAGATCCAGGCGCGCGGGCGCGACTTTGAGGCGGCCATCCGCATCGACTACCTCGAGCGGCTCAACGGGCATTACGAGGACTGGATCGCGCGGTACGAGGGGCCCAAGCTCATCGTCGAGACGGACGGCCTCGACTTCGTGAACGTGCCCGCCGACCGGTTCGAGATCGTCAGTCGCATCGAGAGCCGGCTGTTCGGGCTGTTCCCAGTGCGGGGATGAGCGGAGGCGGAGGGAGGGGGCGCGCCGTCCTCGTCCTCGCCGTCCTCGTCGCGGGTGCGGCGCGGGCGCAAGCGCCCGACACCACGCGCGCCCGACCGGACTCACTCGCTACCCTCTTCGCGCCGGAAGCCCTGGAACCGGGACGGCCTATCGGCCGCGTCCCCGCGCTCACGCCCGCACTCGATCCTGAGGACCTGCTGCGTGACGCGCCGGCCACGTTCGCGTACGACCTCGGGATCGTCGGCGCGCCGGACGGCCTCGCCCTCGGCGGCCTCGACCCGCGCCGCCCGGCACTCACCCTCGACGGCCTCCCGCTCACGGACCTCTTCACCGAGCGGCCCCGCTACGACCTCCTCCCGTTCGACCTCCTCGACCGTCTGCGCCTCGGAGAGAGCCGCTTCGGGCGGCCCGGCGCCGTCGCTGCCACGACGCGTACGCTCCGCACCGGGCGCCCCCTGACGGAGCTGCGCTACCTCGCGGGCGGAAGCGGCGTGCAGTACGTCGGCGCCACGCACGCGCAGGCCCGCCGTGCCCCGCGCTTCCTCGCCCGCGAGGGGCGCCTCACCTTCCTCGCGCACGCGGCGGGCCGCCAGGCCGATGGCCCCTATACGGGCGGTGCCCTCAGCGGCTGGCACGCCCTCGCGCGGGTGGGGCTGCTCCGGACGGACCTCGCGGCCGATCTCACCTTCCACATGGCCAGCCGCCGGCTCGGCGCGCGTGAGGGCGTCTCGCCGGCGGGCGACTTCGACACGGTGTACGACCCACTCGTGGCGCGGGTCGAGGGGGCCTCCGCGCGGCGCGAGACCGTCCGCTCCACACTCGCCCTCACGCTGCACGCGCGTCTCCTCGGCGCCGCTCCGCTCGCGGCCTCGCTCTACGGGACGCGCCAGCACGAGCGATACACGCCCGGCGGTCCGGACACGCTCGAGGCGAAGGGCAACCGGCTGGGCCTCCGCCTCGCCCAGCCCTTCCGCGCGGGTGCCCACCGCCTCGCCCTCCGCCTCGACGCGTGGCGCGACGGTGCTCCGTGGGGGCGGAGCAATCCGTTGCCCGGCCTCTCCCCCGCCACGCAGGCGCACGCCACGCTGGCCGACTCGCTCTCCTTCGGGGGATGGCGTCTCGCGGCCGAGGCCGGCGCGCACGCTACCGGCGGCGATGTTTTCCCATCAGCCTCGGGGAGGGTAGAGGGGCACGTGGGCGCGGCGGAGGTGTTCGCCTCAGCGGTCCTCGCGGGCGCCGCGCCAGGCCGCGTCGAGCGCGCAGGGTTCGGCGATCTGGTAGGCGCCGGCGGCGGCGGGTCGACCGAACGTACCCTGCGTGCGGAAGCCGGCGTAACCCTCCCCCTCGGCTCGCTTCGTCTCCGCGCATCCGGTTCCGCCGACGAGGTGCGGAACGCGCGGCTGTTCGTGCAGCAAGCCGACACCGCATCGAGTGCGGCCTTCGCGTTCGTCACGGCGCCCGCACCGCTCCGCCACGCGCTCGCCACGGTCGGGGTAGACTTTCGCGCGGACGCGCCGCAGGGGCTCTACGTCACCACCGACGTCACCTTCCGCACCGCGCTTGACGCCGACGCATCCGTGTTCCAGCGCCGCGAGGCCGACGCTCTCCCGCGCGTGTGGGGGCGCACCCGTCTTGGCTTCCGCGCGCTCGGCCTCTTCCAGGGCGCGCTCGACCTCGACCTCGCGGCCGACGCCCGGGGATGGAGCGCCTTCCGAGGCCGCCTCTTCCACGCGCCGACGGGGCTGTTCGCGCTGGCCGATCCGTCCGACGCGGTGCCGGTCCCCGCGCGCGGTACGGTGGACCTCGTGGCCGAGGCACGACTGCAGCGGCGCGCATCGTTCTTCCTCGCGCTCGACCACGCCCTCGCCGGTCTCGCCTACCCCGGCGTGTTCGTCGTGCCGGGGTCGGTCGGCGGAAATGTGCACCCGCTCCCTGGCCGGCGCCTCCGCTTCGGCGTCTTCTGGGTGCTCTTCGATTAGGAGCGAACGACGGGCGAGCGGCTGTCAGAGAAAGTCTGATTCCGCGAGGGGACTTAAACCGCCCGGAACGTACAGCGTTGGAGGTAACACCCTGCGGCTACACGGCTTCGGGATCCCGTCCCCCCCACCCCTCTTCGCCCATGCGCAAGCGCAACTGGCTCCGCGACCAAAGCCTCTCCATCGTCCTGGCGCTGCTGTTCCTCGTGTTCCTCCTCGGGCAGAGCCTCGCCGGGCACCGCCACTACAACGAAGACCAGCAGGCGCACGGGCAGCCGACCCTCTCTTACGGCGAGTACCTCGGGAGCAGCCACTTCGGGGAGGCCGTCTTCGAGAACTGGGAAAGCGAGTTCCTCCAGATGGGGATGTACCTCCTCCTCACGGTGTTCCTCTTCCAGCGCGGCTCGGCCGAGTCGAAGGACCCCGACGAGGAAGAGGACCCGAACGAGCTGGAGAAGCACCGGAACGACCCCAACGCGCCGGGCCCCGTTCGGAAGGGCGGCCTCGCGCTGGCGCTCTACAAGTACTCGCTCGCGCTCGCGTTCCTCGCGATGTTCCTCGGCTCGATCTATGTCCACGCCGCTACCGGGATGGCCGAGTACAACCAGGAGCAGGCCGAGCACGGGGAGCCCCCGACGACGCTGATGGGATACGTGGGGAACGCGCGGTTCTGGTTCGAGTCGTTCCAGAACTGGCAGAGCGAGTTCCTCGCCCTGCTCACGATGGTCATCCTCTCGATCTGGCTCCGAACCGACAGCTCGCCGCAGTCGAAGCCGACGTGGAAGCCACACCACGAGACGGGGAGCGAATGAGGCCGTAGTGAGGGGTCAGCCGTTCCCCCAGCCCGCCCCCGGCGATCCCCCGATGGACTCCGCGGGAGCGCGGAGCGATCTTACGCGCCCGCGTGACGGAGGGCTGTCAGGGTTCGCGAAGTAAGCTCGGCGGCTGGCCCCGCAAGTGGTGCCCCGGGCCCCGGTGTTTCTGTGGTTGTGCGTCCGCTGTGGGCGCGCCTCCTGCTTTCCTTTGGAATCCTGCGACTCCTCGCCTGCGTCGTCCGCAGGCCGCCTGTTATCCCTGCCTCGTTCATGGCCTCGCCGAACCGGAAGAAGCGCGTTTACCTCGTCGAAGACCACCCGGTCGTGCGCCGGGCCGTGGCCGCCCTCATCGAGGAGGCGGCCGACCTCACGCTCGTCGGGACCGCCTCCTCGGCCGAGGAGGCCCTCGCCGCGCTGGAGCGCCAGCCGTGCGACGTCCTCCTCGTCGACGTGACGCTCCCGAAGATGGGCGGGATCGAGCTCGTGCGGCAGGTCGTCGCGGGGGCGCCCGTGCGCCGGTGCCTCATGCTCACGGCCCACGTCGATCCGGCCCTCGCCGCCGAAGCCCTCGGCGCCGGCGCGCGCGGCTACGTCGTCAAGGACGACGCCGACGGGCTCCTCGCGGCCATCCGCCGCGTCCTCGCGGGCGAGGTCGTCGTGAGCGAGCCCGCGCGCCCCTGGCAGCCCCGCCCGTAACCCCTCCTTTGGATCCCCTTCGTATGCGCATCTGCCGCCTCCGCCCGCCCCGTCCGCTTGCCGATCCCACCGAGGGCCCGGACCGCTCGTACGAGATCTTCGTGGACGACGGGGACGCCACGCACCGCGTGGAGGTGACCGTCACCGCGCCGGTGTGGGAAGCGTGGGCGGTCGTCGGCGGGGCGGCCGCGGCCGAGGAGCGGCTCTCGGCGGCGCTCGCCGTCGAGCTGGAGCAGAAGGGGCTCCAGGGGCTCGGCCCGCGCGTCGTGTTCGACACCGCCGGCTCGCGCTGAGTGCGACCCTCCGCTAGAGGGCAAGCGCCATGTAGCGGACGCCCGGGAGCGGGTTCGGGTAGTAGGGCTCGACGTCGCGGAAGCCGAGGGCCTCGTAGAGCCGCTGCGCCGTCTGCATCGCCGGCGTGGTGTCGAGGCGCATCCGGGTGTAGCCGATGGCGCGGGCCTCATCGAGGAGCCGCTCGGCCAGCGCGCGGCCGACGCCGTAGCCGCGGAACGCCGGGCGCACGTAGAGCCGCTTCATCTCGCACACCCCCGCTTCGTTCGTCGGGCGGAGCGCGATGCACCCGGCCACGCGCCGGTCCACCCGCGCGAGGAGGAGCCGCCCTGCCGGGGGGGCGTAGGCCCCGGGCAGGCCGGCCAGCTCCGCGTCGAAGCCCTGGAAGCAGAGCGAGAAGCCGAGCGAGCGGGCGTATTCGAGGAAGAGCGTGCGCGCGGTGGCGACGTCGCGCGGCGTCGCGGCGGGGGCGACGGTGGGCGTGGCGAGCTGCGTGCTCACCGGCCGTCGCCGTAGCGGTGCTCCAGCGAGGCCTGCACGCGCTGGAGCGTCTTGAACGTGTCGCGGAGGAGGTTCTGCCGCGAGCGGTGGAGCGTCTCGGGGTCGATCCAGTCCGTCGGCGGCTCGCCCACCTCGGCCGCCTGCATCTGCACGAGGAGGTGCATGTCGACGAGGTTCTGGAACGCGCCGAGGAGCACCTTCGCCTCGGCCGAGGCGGGGTGGTCGGCGTTCGCGAGGAAGCGGAGGCGGTCGAACGTGTTCGACGACTTGAAGTACCCCGCGTCGAGGGCGAGCGCGCGCGCGATGGCGACGATGGGCTGGAGTCCGCGGTGGCGGAGGTTGATCCCCATCCCCCCGCGCCCGTCGGGCTCCACGTCGAGGCGGCCGAAGAACGAGAGGGGGGCGGGCACGCGCGTGCCCTGGCGGAGGAGGATGCGGCGGAGGCGGGGGTTCGGGAGGAGCGCGGTGTACGTCTCGCGAAGGGCGTCGCAGAGGCCCTCGTCGCCGTACATCGTGCGCACGTCGAAGACGACCGCGGCGCGGGCGGTCGCGTCGGGGTCGGCGCCCTGCGTCCACGCGGTGTAGGCGGCCTGCCACTGCGCGAGCGGCTGGCGGAACGCCTCTTCGCGCACGATGAGCCCGTGCTGGGTAGGGGGGAACCCGCACCGCTCCAGCGCGGCCGAGGCGCGCTCGGCGAAGAGCCCATACCACCGCGCGGCGCGCTCGGCGGCCTCGTCGCCGGGCGGGTCGGCGTAGATGAGCCCGTTGTCTTGCCGCGCGTAGATCGTGGACTCCCGGCGGCCGGGCGTGCCGAAGGAGAGCCACGCCCACGGCCCCTCGTAGGCGGCCTCGGGATGCTCCTCCCGGAGCTTCCGCTCCATGAGGAAGAGCAGCCGCCGCTTGAGCTGGTCGTCGATCTCGGCGATGACCCCGAGGAGGTCAGCGCTGTGGACGCCCTGCTGGAAGAGCCGGATCATCCGGCGGTTGCTCTCCGTGCGGATGTCGGCCAACTCCTCGACCGTGCGGGCCTTCTCCACCTGCTCCGTCGTCGCGATGGGGTCGAGCCCGCGGTAATGGCTGATGTCCTCGCTCGTGACGACGCCGAGGACGGCGTGCGTCCCGGCGGCGGCCTCGTCGTCCACGACCACGACGCGCCGGATGTTGTGCCGCATCATCTCGCGGACGGCGTCGAAGAGCCGCTCGGAGCCGTTGAGCGTGACGGGCGGCCGCTCGATGAGCGCCATCACCGGCACATCGGGCGCGCGCCCGGCCGCCACCACCTTCTCGACGAAGTCGCCCTCGGTAACGATGCCGACGGGCGCGCCGTCCTGCACGACGACGAGGGTGTCGGTCTCGGCCGAGGCCATCGTGCGCGCGGCCTCCTGGAGGGCGGTCTCGGGCGAGACCGTCGCGGCCGGGTGGCGGATGAGCGCGGCGAGCTCGGTGTCGAAGAGGAGGAACGCGCCGGAGGCGTCCATCTCCGTCCCCAGCGTGCGGACGTACCGCTGGAGGTCCTCCTCGAAGTGGGCGCGGAACGCCTCGTCGCTCTTGAGGAGCTGGCGGAAGGCGTCGGCCGAGAGGAGCGCGCACACCGTCGGCTCGACGGCGCGCGCCTCGTAGGGGAGGATGCCCCCCTGCATCAGCCCGTACGAGCCGAACTGCGCCCCCTCCCCGCACATGTCGAGGAGCCGCCGCCCGTCGACGTCCATCAGGCGCACGAGCCCCGATTCGACGATGTAGAGCGCGCGGTGGACGTCGGTGCCCTGCTCGAGGACGACCTCGCCCGGCTGGTAGATCTCGAGCGCCATCCCCGTGAGGAGGCTCCGCCGCTGCTCGTCGGTGAGGTGGTCGAAGGGGGCCGTGCGCGCGAGGAGGTCGGCGAGGCGCTCGGTGATGGAGGAGGTGCTCATCAGGGGAGAGGGGGGAGAGGGGCGCGGGTCCAACCCGACCCGAAGAAACGGGATCCGTGCCGATCAGGGCAACCCTGCCGCCCGCTCCAGCAAGGCCACGACCTCTTCGAGCGTGGAGCGGCCCTGGTCGCGCGCGTACCACTGCCGGATGCGCCGGTACCGCTCGGGCTTGTCCATGGCCTGCCCGACGGTCTTGAACCACGTTTGCAGGACGCTCGGCCGAGGCCCCCACCACCCCCGCTCGATGAAGCCCTCGTCGAGCACGAGCACGGCGGGGATGGCGCGGGCCGTCCCCCCGGTCAGGTGCTCGTCCATGAGGTCGAGGTGCTCATCGCGGTCGAGGACGCGGAGGGCGAGGTTCGGCGTGGCTTCGACGAGGCGAGCCAGGACGGGCACCGTGTTGACGGCGTCGCCGCACCAGTCGGCAGAGAGGGTGAGGAGGTGCCAACGGCCCGGGAGGGCCGCCGCGCGGGCGAGCACCTCGGGCGGCACGGTGGCGCGGCGGTAGAGGGCCGGCCAGAGGTCCACGTTCTTCTGCGCGGTGGGGAGGAAGTCCTCGAACGAGAGGCCGCCCTCCCACTTCTCCGCGCGGGAGACCGCCGCCGGCGCCGCGTGCGAGGTCGAGAGAAGTGCGGTCCCGGGGGGGAGTTCGAGCATTAGGAGGGCGGAGGGCGGTGGTCGAACCGCGCACGCCCGGCAAGGTTCATCGGCGCCGTTCGCGCTTCCGGTCGGATCTTCACCCGTCTGCCGCCGCTCCGATGACGCTCTGCCCCTTCGAAGACACCGCCGTCTGGCACCTCGCGCCGCTCGCGCTCACGCGCGCGGCCGGGGACCTCCGCGTGGGCGCTCGTCTCCTCCTCGACACCCAGCGCGCCGCGTTCCCGGAGGCCGGGCGCCTCGTCCTCCACACACGGCCGCCCGCGGCCGGCGTCACCGCGCAGGAGCACCCGGAGGCCGAGGTGAACGCCCCGCTCGCCGGGCCCACGCTGTTCGTCAACCAGCGGTGGCGCGTGACGCCGGGCCCGCTCCTCGACGCCGTGCGCGCGGCGGCGCAGCCGGGCCGGTCCCCGCTCGCCTTCGTCTGCGGGGAGGCTTTCCTCGCCGCGTGGCACCCCGACCCGCCCTCTGACCTCCTCGCCCGCGAAGCCCTCGACCTCGAAGCCTTCGGCGGAATTCCCGTGGAGGAAGCCGAGGGCGCGGTGCTCGTCGGCCGGCTGTGGCACCTCGTCGAAGACCTCCCCGCGCGGATCGCCGAGGACCTCAACGCGCTGGGCGCGTTGGGGCAGCACGACGGCGCGGACGTCCACGCGGGTGCCCTCCTCGTCCATCCCGACCGCATCCACCTCGCGCCGGGTGCGACGGTGCGGCCGGGCGCCGTGCTCAACGCCGAGGACGGGCCGATCCGGCTGGAAGCCGGCGCGGTCGTGGAGGAGAACGCAGTGGTGCGGGGGCCGTGCTGGCTCGGGCCGAAGAGCGCCGTGAAGATGGCCGGCCGCGTGGACGGCTCCGCCGTCGGGCCGCAGAGCAAGGTGGGCGGCGAGGTCCACGAGAGCGTCGTCCACTCGTTCTCGAACAAGGCGCACGACGGGTACCTCGGCAACAGCTACCTCGGGCGGTGGTGCAACCTCGGCGCCGACACGAACACGAGCAACCTCAAGAACGACTACGGCGAGGTGTCGCTGTTCGATGCCGTTGAACAGGCGTTTGTGGCGACGGGCCGGCAGTTCCTCGGCCTCGTGATGGGGGACCACAGCAAGTGCTCCATCAACACGATGTTCAACACGGGGACGGTCGTCGGCGTGTTCTGCAACCTCTTCGGGAGCGGCTTCCCGCCGCGCCACGTGCCGTCGTTCGCGTGGGGCGGCGCCGAAGGGCTGGAGCCGTACCGGCTCGACAAGGCGCTCCGCGTGGCGGAGGCGGTGTTGGCCCGCCGGAGCCTCCCCCTCACCGAGGCCGACCGCGCGCTCCTCGCAGCGGTGTTCGAGCGCACCGCCGCCGAGCGGGAGCGGCTGGCGGCAGGATAGGCGGGCGGAGTGGGTGAGCCGCCCGGTCCATTCTTCGCGTTAATCGAAGAAAGGCCGGTTCTGGGGCACCCTATGTTCCAGGCTCGGCTGCGTCTCCGCCCGAGCTTTACCGACAATGCCCCGCCTGTTTTTCCTCGCCGTTCTGATCACGCTCGCCGCCCCCGTGCGCGCGCAGCTCCCCTTCACCGTCGAGATCGAGGAGTTGACACGGGCCCAGGCGCCGGCGCTTCACTCCGGGGCCTATGCGCAGCACGGCGGGCGGTGGCTGTTCGTGGCCGGCCGCACGAACGGGCTCCACGGCCTCCAGCCGAACCCCGAGCCGTTCCCCAACGAGTTCGCCCACGGCGCCGTCGTCGTCTACGACCCCGCGCTCGACCAGCGCTGGACGGCTTCCCTCGACGCCCTCCCGGCCGCCGTCGCCGACCCGCTCCGCACGATGAACGGGGAGCACTGGCAGGAGGGGACCACGCTCTACTGGATCGGCGGGTACGGCCACAGCACGGCGGCGGGCGACAAGCGCACGTTCCCCATGCTCACGGCCATCGACGTGCCGGGGATCATGGCGGCCGTGCAGAACGGGACGAGCCTCGCTCCCCACATTCGCCAGCTCACCGACGAGCGGCTCGCCGTGGCGGGCGGGCACCTCCTCAAGTTCGGCGCCCGCTACCACCTCGTCGGCGGAAACCGCTTCGACGGTCAGTACCTCGGCCCGACGCAGAACCAGGTCTACACCGAGGCCATCCGCTCCTTCGAGATCGTCGACGACGGGACGACGCTCGCGCTGGCCAACTTCTCCGAGGTCACCGACGCGGAGAACCTCCACCGCCGCGACCTCAACGTCGGCCCCGTCATCCTCCCCAGCGGTGCGGAGGCGTTCGCCCTCTACGGCGGCGTGTTCACGGCAGCCAACCACCCGTACCGCCGCCCCGTCTACGTCGACAACGGGACGCCCACAGTGGACGCCACCTTCCAGGCGCAGTTCGGCCACTACACCTGCCCGCTCCTCCCGATGTACGACGAGCAGGAGCACACCATGCACACGGTGTTCTTCGGGGGGATGGGGCAGTTCTATGTGAACAACCAGACGGGCGCGATCCAGCAGGACAACCTCGTCCCGTTCATCGACGACGTGGCGGCGCTCTCGCGCACCGAAGCGGGCGTGTCGAGCGAGACCGTGCTCCCCTTCCGGATGCCGGCTTTCCTCGGGTCGAACGCGCAGTTCTTTCTCGCGCCCGGGCTCCCGCAGTTCGGCAACGGCGTGCTCAAGCTGAGCGAGATGAGCGGGCGCCTCCTCGTCGGCCACATCCACGGCGGGATCTACTCCACCACAACACACCCCGGCTGGATGCCGTCGACGGGCTCCACCTCGGCGAGCAGCCGCGTCTTCGCCGTGTACGTGACCTCGTTCGTGCCGCCGGCCAACGAGGGCGACGTGCCCGACGGCTTCGAGATGCTCGCCGCCGCGCCGAACCCGTTCCGCGACGAGGCCCGTCTGACCGTCCGCCTCGACCGCCCGCAGACGCTCGCCGTCGAGGTGTTCGACCTGCTCGGGCGGCGCGTGGAGCGGCTGCACCACGGCGCGCTCGCGGCGGGGCCGCACACGTTCGCCTTCCGCGCCGCGGCTCACCCCGCCGGGATGTACGTCGTCCGCGTGGCGGGCGAGACGGGGCAGGCTACGCAGCGCCTCGCCCTCGTGCGCTAGCGCTCCCGCCGCACGGCAACCAAGGTGAAGTCGTCGGCGAGGGGGGCGTCGGCGGTGAACGCCGCCACGTCGGCGGCGACGGCGGCGATGAGCGCCTCAGCCGAGGCGTCGGCGTGGGCGAGGAGCACCCGTTCGAGGCGCCCCTCGGCGTACTCCTCGTCGTCGGGGCTGCGCGCCTCGGTGACGCCGTCGGTGTAGAGGAGGAGGCGGTCCCCCGCGTCCATCGTGACCTCGCCCTGCGCATAGACGGCCTCGGGGAGCACGCCGAGGAGGACGCCCCCTTCCATGAGCATCTCCACCGGCCCGCCGGCCCGCGCGAGCAGCGGCGGGTTGTGCCCGGCGTTGACGTATGTGAAGCGGCCGGTGCGGCGGTCGAGCACGCCCCAGAAGAACGTGATGAACGTGAAG
>Ga0196963_10002281_pt1 | contig 11686 bp, 10 predicted proteins | sample S1_5metaG_FD_148600 | JGI IMG/M metagenome (GOLD analysis project Ga0196963, IMG submission 148600) | Soil microbial communities from Anza Borrego desert, Southern California, United States - S1_5 | ecosystem: Environmental > Terrestrial > Soil > Desert | place: USA: California | collected... | reverse complement strand
ACTACGGGTCGGCGTCGAAGGCGTTCTGCAATCTGATCGTCAAGGCGAACCCCTCGCTCGCCGAGAACCCGGACAAGGTCATCATCGGCGTGACCTACACGATCCCCCCGGCTCCGACCGCCGCGGCCGCAACGCCGACCGCGCCTGCCACCCCGACGGCCCCCAAGCCCCTCGCCCCGACCGCCCCCGCCGCGCCGCCCGCGAACGAGTACGTCGTCCAACCCGGCGACAACCTCACCCGCATCGCCATCGACCACTGCGGGAGCGCCGCCCTCGTCCCGGCGATCAAGGAACTCAACCGCGACGTCCTCAAGGGCGGTGACCGGATCACCGTGAACATGAAGCTGAAGCTCCCGGCCAAGCCGATCGCGGCCGCGGCGTCCGCGCGGTGACAAGGGGAGGGCGAGGCTCCGTCCGAGCCGTTCTCTCCCGACGCGCGCACGCGCCGTCATCCCGAGCGCAGCGAAGGATCCAGCCTCGAACGTCGAGGCCCCGTCGCGAGTCCCATCGGCCTCGTCGCACCCGCCAGTTCCTTCGGAGTACCTCAGGGTGACGGCGTCCACCCCTCCACAATTCTCCGCGTCCTCTACGTCTTTGCGGTGAACCCCCTCCGTCCGACCCGGCAAGGATGCCACCATGGTCAAAATGCTCCTCTGCATCTTCGGCGCCATGGGCCTGGCGGTCATGGTGCTCCAACTCCGCCAGCAGCACCTGGAACTGAGCTACAAGGTCAACCGCCTGCACCGCGAGATCGAGGGCCAGCAGGCCAAGCTGTGGAACCAGCAGGTGCAGATCGCGATCTACACGGCCCCCAACGCGATCCAGGAGACCGTCAAGACGCAAGACCTGCATTTGGTGCCGCGGCCGAAGGCGGACGGGTTCGGGGCGGGGGCGGGGATCAACCCGGACGCCGAAGCGGAAGATTGATCGACGGGGATAGCTCACCGTAGAGGCGCAGAGTGCGCGGAGGGGGGGCAGAGAACAACACCGAACCCACGGAATGAGTTCCGTGGGTTCTTTCATGCGCGAGTCGGAATCGGCTTGTCGCAGTCGCGCGTCCGTGCGAGGATTTCGCGCCATGGGCATTGCGCTGCGCTGCATCGCGTTCGTGTGCACCGTTATCGTGGGTCTTCCACTCCGCGCCGCCCCGCCGAACGTGCTCATCATCCTGACCGACGACCAGGGCTGGGGCGACCTCTCGTTCAACGGCAACACGAACCTCGCGACGCCGAACATCGACGGCCTGGCGAAGGCCGGCGCGTCGTTCGACCGCTTCTTCGTCCAGCCCGTGTGTTCCCCCACCCGCGCCGAGTTCCTGACTGGCCGGTACCACCCGCGCGGGGGCGTCTGGAACGTCTCCACCGGCGGCGAGCGGCTCAACCTAGACGAGCGGACGATCGCCGACGTCTTCCGCGGCGCCGGCTACGCCACCGGCTGCTTCGGCAAGTGGCACAACGGGACGCAGTACCCCTTCCACCCCCGCGGCCGCGGGTTCGACGAGTATTACGGGTTTACGTCGGGCCACTGGGGCGACTACTTCGGTCCGTCATTGGATCACAACGGGAAGATGGTGACCGGCAACGGATTCATCGTCGACGACCTGACGGACCGCGCCATCGCGTTCATCGGGGGCAACGCGGCTAAGAAGCGGCCATTTTTCTGCTACCTGCCGATCCCCACGCCGCACACGCCGGCGCAGGTGCCGGATGGGTTCTTCAAGAGGTTCGACGGGGCGGAATTGAAGCTGCGCGGGCCGAAAGCCGAGAACGTCGCCAAGACGCGGGCGGTGCTGGCGATGTGCGAGAACATCGACCACAACGTCGGCCGGGTGCTCGCGAAGCTGGACGAGCTGAAGATCGCGGGCGAGACGATCGTCGTCTACTTCCACGACAACGGCCCGAACGGCCCGCGGTGGAACGGCGGGATGCGCGGCTTCAAAGGCTCGACCGACGAGGGCGGCGTCCGCTCCCCACTACTGGTCCGGTGGCCCGGGCGCATCGCGCCCGACACGCGAGTCGCGCAGATCGCCGGGGCGATCGACCTCCTCCCCACGCTCACCGACCTCGCGGGTATCCCCCTGACAAGCCGGGGCACAGCGCCGGGAGCTACGCGACCAGAGCGCCGCCCCGGATCGCCCTCCGACACCGAACGACCCCTCGACGGCATCAGTCTCAAACCCCTCCTCATCCCCGCCACCCCGCCCGCCCCCTGGCCCGACCGCGTGATCGTCAACCACTGGAACGGCAAGGTCAGCGCCCGCTCGCAAACGCACCGCCTGGACGCAACGGGGAAGCTGTACGACATGGTCGCCGACCCCGCACAGACGACCGACGTCGCCACAAAGGAGCCCGCGGTCGCGGCGAAACTCAACGCCGCCGTCGACGCGTACCGGCGGGATGTGCTCGGCGCGCTCAAGCGCGGCGCGGAAGACGACCGGCCGCTGCCCGTCGGTCACGCCGCGTTCCCGATCACCCAACTCCCCGCGCGCGACGGCGTGGGTCACGGCAAGGTCCGCCGGAGCGCCCCGGCGCCGAACTGCTCGTTCTTCACGAACTTCGCCGGCGGGAAGGAGGACCGTATTACGTGGGACGTCGAGGTCGCCACGCCGGGGAAGTATCATGCGGTCGTCTACTACACGTGCCCGCCGGCGGACGTCGGGGCGACGCTGGAGCTTTCGGTCGGGCCGGTGGCGGTACGCACGAAGGTGACCGAGGCGCACGACCCGCCGCTGCGCGGGCAGGAGAACGACCGGTTCAAGCGGGAGTCGGAGTCGTACGTCAAGGATTTCAAGCCGCTGACAATCGGTACGCTGGAGTTGAGCGCGGGGCGGGCGACGGTGACGCTTCGCGGGGTCGACGTACCGGGAAAGTCGGTGATGGACGTGCGCATGGTGACGCTGACGGTGATCCCGTAGCGCGCCCTCCAGTGGGGCAGACATTCTTGTCTGCCCAGACGTTGCTTTGGTCAATCCCTCGCGAGCGAAACCCATGAACAACTTCATGCCGTTCCTCCTCTTGCTCTCCCTGCCCACCCTCGCCGCCACCCCATCCCCCCGGCCCAACGTCATCCTCATCCTCGCCGACGACTTCGGCTACGAGTGCGTCGGCGCGAACGGCGGCACCTCCTACAAGACGCCAACGCTCGACAAGCTCGCCGCCACCGGCGTGCGGTTCGAGCACTGCTACGCCCAGCCGCTCTGCACGCCGACGCGCGTGCAGCTCATGACGGGGATCTACAACGTTCGCAATTACGTCGACTTCGGCAACATGGACCCCAAGTCAGTCACGTTCGCCAACCTCTTCAAGAACGCAGGGTACGCGACCGGAATCTGCGGTAAGTGGCAGCTCGGTCACGACCGGGATCTGCCCAGGCGCTTCGGCTTCGACGAGTCGTTCCTGTGGCAGCACACGCGCCGGCCGCCGCGCTACGCGAACCCCGGTCTCGAGATCAACGGCAAGGAAGTCGACTACACGGACGGCGAGTACGGGCCCGATCTGGTCAACGACTTCGTCCGCGACTTCGTCCGCCGGCACAGGGACGAGCCGTTCTTCCTCTACTACCCGATGACGCTCACGCACGACCCCTTCCAGCCCACGCCCGACAGCAAGGACTGGGACCCCAAGGCGAAGGGCGAGCAGGTCAACCGCAAGCCCGCGCACTTCGCCGACATGGTCGCGTACATGGACAAGCTGATCGGCAAGCTCGTGGCCACGCTCGACGAGACCGGCACGCGCCAGAACACGCTCATCCTGTTCGTCGGCGACAACGGCACCGGCAAGGGCATCCGGTCCCTGATGGGCGAGCGACTCGTCGTTGGCGGCAAAGGCACGACCACCGACGCGGGCACGCACGTGCCCCTGATCGTCAATTGGCCCGCGGGCATGACGACGCCCCGAGTCTGTTCGGATCTCGTCGATTCGACGGACTTCCTGCCGACGATCTGCGCCGCAGCGGGCGTCGCCGTTCCGGCCGAGCTCAAGATCGACGGCCGATCGTTCCTCCCGCAGCTGCGCGGCGAGGCCGGCGACCCGCGGACATACGCCTACATCTGGTACAGCCGAAACGGCGGCGCGGCCAACGCCCGCGAATGTGCGTTCGACCGGCGCTACAAGCTGTACCGGACCGGCGAGTTCTACGACCGCTCGGCCGACGCGGACGAGCAGCGGCAGTTGAAGGCCGAAACGCTGGACCCCGGCGCCGCAGCGGCGCGAAAGGCGCTGCAGGGCGCGTTGGATCGATACCGCGACGCGCGCCCGGCGCATCTCAGGAAGGGGAAGCGGAACGCCGCAGCGGACGACGACTGACGGACTCCCCGCCGGCTACCCCCGGTCCGTCTTCCGCGCGACGTAGATGATCCGCCCGTGGCTGTCGTAGAAGACGTAGTCCGTGTGCATCACGCCGGGCTCGTGGGCCGGGGCGAACCGCTCGTACGAGATCGGCCTCGCCTTGCCCATCCCGACCATCTGGCGGACGGTGAGCCGGGCGAACTCGTCCTCCGGCTCGGTCTCGCGGAGCCACTTCCGCCCCAGGCTCCCGCGCGGATGGATGTCGTCGCGGGCGAAGCCGATCGGGTAGAGGGCGTCGGCCGAGGGGAGCGATGCGCTGCTCCCGTCAGCCCCGTTCGGCGCGCACCCGTGGACGAGCAACGCCCCCGTGAGAATAAAAAGGTAAACTCGCATCGCGTCGCTCCGCCTCTCGCCGACGCGTCCACATCGGCACACACTAGCCCGCGCGGCCTTCCGCCCATTGGCGGAACGCGAGCGCGAACTCCGTCTCGTCCATGTCCAGCCCGGGTTCCACCCACGCCGTCACGTCGGCCATCGGGAGGTCCGGGAACGTGGCACTGGCGGGGGCGACGACGTATCGCTCGCCCGCCAGCCGGAGCACGGTCACCCGCCCGTCGTACTCGTACCGCCAGAGCTCGGGAACGCCCAGGCCCGCGTACGTATCTTCCTTATCGGCCGAACTCCGACTCAGGTCGACTTCGATCGCGAGGTCGGGCGGCGGGTCGATCGCCAGGTCGATCGGCGTTCGCGTTCGCACGCGCGACCTCATCCGCGGCGCGTTGCGGATGTAAAAGCATTGGTCGGCCTCGAGCCCGCGCTCGGCCGGACGCCGCCAGGTCGCCATGCCGAGGCTGAGCAGCGGGATCCGCTTCACTTCGGTGTACGACTGGATCAACCGCGCCAGCACCCACCCGATCCGCTCGTGTTCCGGTGAGGGCGACATGGTCCCTCGGTTATAGGTGACGAACACGCGCCGCCGGTCGCCCAGCGCCGCGACGATCGACTCGTACGCGGCCCAGGGGACGTCGTGCATCGTGAACCGCTGCGTCGCGAAGCGATCGGCGAGGCCTGGCGAGGATTCGGGGGTCGCGATCGTCACGACGATGCCTCCGTTGTGGGCGCCGCTACTTCACCACGTTCAACCCCACCCCGCGCCGCTCCTTCTCGATCTTCTCCCACCCGCTCCCGAGCTGCCCGATCGGATCCGGCGGCAAAATGTCCACCTTCTTTTCGCCCAGCTTCGCCTCGCCCCGCCGCACCTTGTCCTCGAACTGCCGGCACTCCTGCAGCAGGCGGTCCAGGATCTCTTCCTCCGGCACGTTCGCGACCTTCTCGCCCTGCACGTAAATGATCCCGCGCCGGTCGCCCGCGAAGATCGCCACGTCCGCGCCCTCGGCCTCGCCGGGGCCGTTCACGATGCACCCCATCACCGCCACCTTGATCGGCAGCTTGATCTCCTCGGCCAGTTTCTTCCGCACGTCCTGCGTCAGCGTGAACAGGTCCACCTGGATCCGCCCGCACGTCGGGCACGCGATCAGCTCGGCCCCGATCCGCTCGCGCAACCCCAGGATGTACATGAGCTCCAGCCCGTCCTGCACCTCGTACACCGGGTCGTTCGCGTAGCTGATGCGGACGGTGTCGCCGATGCCACTGGCCAGCAGGTGACCGAGCGGGACGACGCTGCGGATCGTGCCCGTTTCCTTGGGGCCGGCGTGCGTGACGCCCAGGTGCAGCGGGTAGTCGAACCGCTTGCTGATCTCCTGGTAGGCGCGGATGACGAGCAGGGGGTCGATCGACTTGGCGGAGATCACGATGTCGTGGAAGTCTTCCTCGCGGAAGATGTCGAGGTACTCCTCGAGCTTGGTGATCATGATCGCGAGGAAGTGGCCGTGCTTGTCGTCGGAGAAGACGCCGCCGAGCTCCTTGAGGCGCTTCTGCTTGTCCTTGCGCTCGATGATCGAGCCCTCGTTGACGCCGATGCGGATCGGCACTTTGCGGGCCTTGCACGCTTGGATGACGTCCTTGACCTGGGCGCGGTCGCTGATGTTCCCCGGGTTCAGGCGGATCTTGTGTACGCCGGCCTCGATGGCCTCGAGGGCGCGCTGGAAGTGGAAGTGGACGTCGGCGACGATCGGGACCTTGACGGCCGGGATGATCTCCTTGAGCGCCGCGGTGTCCTTCTTCTCCGGCACCGCGACGCGCACGATGTCGCAGCCCGCCGCGGCGAGCTTATGGATCTCGGCGACGCACTTGTCGATCTCGTACGTGTACCCCGCCGTCATCGACTGCACCGAGACGGGCGCGTCGCCCCCGATCGAGACGAAGCCGTGGGCGGCGTCGCCGAGCGTGACCTTGCGCGTGGGCCTGCGGTTGAACATGGAATCCTGCTGTCCTTCCTGAGTGCGTGCCGATCCCTTTGGGAGGATCGTAAGGACGATCCGAGATCGAATCAATTTATCGAACTGGGGCGTGCGCGACCGCGTTAGAGTGAGAAAGATCGCACAAGTGTAGGAACGGGATTTGTTTGCGGGTTAGCGAGCCCAAACTGCGTGGCCCAGGCGCGCCGATTATCGGGTGTCGCTCGCGGCCTAACCACGCGTACGCTAAAGGGTCTTATGGACGGTGCTTGGACTCCGTTTCGGCCACAACGCGAACACGTCGACAGGATACCTGTGACTACATGAATCGCCCCGCCCGCGCCAAACTGATCCTGCTCAGGCTGCTCTTCGGGGGGGCCGTGGCAGGTGCCTGCGCGTTCGCGCCCGCAGCCCATGCGGGGGAACCGGTCGGCCGGCAGGGGGCAGGTCGGCCGATCGGAAATCCGGCGCAGGTCGCCGCCGCGACGCGCGACGCGGTCGACAACCTGCTCGACGACGTCGGCCGCACGCACTTGGCCAACGGCGTCACCGTCCGCGACTTCCTTCGCGCCACGGGCGGGCTCGAGGAACTGACCAAGGACCTCCAGACGGCCGAGCAGGTCGGCAACGTCCGCTGGATCGACGACCGCACGTGCCAGGTCGAGTTGCAGATTTCCGGGGCGCGCGTCGCCCGGCGAATCGAGACGCTCGCCCGCGCCCACCCGAAGGACGCGCCCCTCGCCGCCCCCGACCTCGAAAAACCCCTCGCCCAGATGCGCTCCCGTTCGTTCTCGGCGACCGGCACGTCCGTGGCGCGGCCCGGCGGCGCCGGCGCGCTCACGCGCCCGGGCGGCACCGGGGGAAACGTGGCCCAGGTGTCCATCCCGTCCGCCACGGGCGGGAATCCGGCGGCGACGACCACGGCGCCGGCCCCCAAGCCGCAGGTCGTGACGTCCCCGCGCTGGGCATCCGTCGCCGAAGGCGAGCGCGAGCTGGTGCTGCTCAAGGCGAAGCTGGACGCGGCCCAAACGTCGCTCCGGTCCGTCAGCCCGGTCATGCTCAGCGCGCGGTCGACCGTCGGCGACGTGCTGGCCGACGGCGACGTCGGCCCCGCGATGGAGCAGTGGTTCATCACCCAGCCGGTGACGCGCGTCGAATATCGAGACGACATGCTCGCCGAGGTCGCACTCGACGCGACGCCCGCGGTCGCGTTCGACCGGTTCCGGGCGCTCGCGGCGGCCGCGCAGGCGCGCGTCGCGGTCCCGCCGGCGACCGACGACGTCACGTGGGCCAAGGCGCGCGACGGGTTCCGCGAGCGGATGGCCGCTCCCGTCGGGCGGGCGGCGCTCCGCACGGACCCGATCGGGTTCGCCCCGCGGCGGGTCATGGGCCTCCCGGGCGGCGACAACGGCGGGGGCCTGCGCCGCGGCGCGGACGCCCCGGCGTGGGTCGGCCGGCGCCTCGAGGCCGACGGCATCGGCACCCCGCGCAAGGGCCGGCTGATGACCGCCCGCGCCGCCGAGGCCGGCGCCGAGGCCAAGCTGCGGGCACAGGTCGAGGCGCTGGAATGGCGCGGACGGACGATCGGCGTGGCCGCTAAGGACTCGCGCCGAATCGACGCCGCCGTCACCCGCGCCCTGCAGGCCGCCCGGATCGGCAAGACCGAGTACCGCGAGGACGGCAGCGCCCGGGTCGACCTGTACCTCGACCTCGAAACCCTCTGGGCGGAGTTGCGCGAAGCGGAATGACCCGCAAGTCGCCACAGAGCACACAGAGACACAGAGGAGGAGGGCGAATCGGTGGCCGAGTGCTCGCCGTGCGAGTGATCTCTTTGACGTGGCGATTTCGTCCCGTAGCCCAACGGGGGTGGGTGGGCTAAGATCGGCGTCACGAAGATGCCCAAGCCGTCCGCCAACAACACCACCCGGATCGTGAACCGCCGGGCGACGCACGAGTACCACATCGAGTCCAAGCTCGAGTGCGGAATCGTCCTGCTCGGGAGCGAGGTCAAGAGCCTGCGCGACGGGAAGGCGCAGATCGCCGACGCGTTCGCCCGGGTCGACGGCGGGCAACTCACGCTGCACAACGCGCACATCGACCCCTACGGCCCCGCCACGCGCTACAACCACGAAGCCAAGCGCGAGCGGCGCCTGCTGGCGCACCGCCGCGAGATCAAGAAACTCGAAGCCGCGATGGCGACCAAGGGCGTCACGCTCGTCGCCATCGCCCTCTACTTCAAGGACGGGCGGGCGAAGGTCGAGATCGGCGTCGCCAAGGGCAAGCAGCAGCACGACAAGCGCGACTCGATCCGGAAGAAAGAGCAGGACCGGGAACTGCGCCGGATCATGTCGAAGCGGCAATGAGGGGATCGCCGATTGCCGAGTGCCCATCGGGCGCGCGCTCCCTTTAAGCATTGATCGTTAATCGTTACCGTGGTGCGCGAGCGTCGACGCCCCTAAAATCGCGGCTCGACCAACTTCGCACCGTAAGCAAGGACGCATGCCAGTCATGTCCGAGACGACCACCGATTCATCGCCCGAGAAGAACCGCGACGGGCTCGATTTCGTCCGCCGAATCGTCGAGGAGGACCTGCGCACCGGCAAGTGGGGCGGGCGGGTCGCCACGCGGTTTCCGCCGGAGCCGAACGGGTATCTGCACATCGGGCACGCCAAGAGCATCTGCCTGAACTGGGGTATCGCCCTCGAGTACGGCGGGACGTGCAACCTGCGGTACGACGACACCAACCCGGCCAAGGAGGAGGAAGAATACGTCAAGAGCATCGAGGCGGACGTCGCGTGGCTCGGCTTCAAGCCCGCGCAGACGCTCTGGGCCAGCGACTACTTCGACCAGATGTACGCCTGGGCCCAGGAACTGATCAAGAAGGGCAAGGCCTACGTCGACGACCAGACGGCCGAGCAGATCAGCCGCGGGCGCGGCTCGCTGACCAAGCCGGGCGCCGAGAGCCCGTTCCGCAACCGGTCGGTGGAAGAGAACCTCGACCTCCTGGAGCGCATGAAGAAGGGCGAGTTCCCCAACGGGTCGAAGGTCCTGCGCGCCAAGATCGACATGGCGTCCCCGAACATCAATTTGCGCGACCCGGTCATGTACCGCGTCCTGCACGAGACCCACCACAACACCGGCGACACCTGGTGCATCTACCCGATGTACGACTGGGCCCACGGGTTCGAGGACTCGCTGGAGAAGGTCACCCACTCGGTCTGCACGCTGGAGTTCGAGAACCACCGCCCGCTGTACGACTGGTTCATCGACGCGGTGAACGAGGGACGGACCGACGACGGCTCCGGCCCGTGGGGCAGGAAGATCTGGCACCCGCAGCAGATCGAGTTCGCCCGCCTGAACCTGACCTACACGATGCTGAGCAAGCGCAAACTGCTCCAACTCGTGCAGGAAAAGACCGTGCGCGGGTGGGACGACCCCCGCATGCCCACGATCAGCGGCTTCCGCCGCAAGGGGTACACGCCCGAGGCGATCCGCGCCTTCTGCAAGCACATCGGCGTGAACAAGTTCAACAGCACGGTCGAAGTGCAGGTGCTGGAAAACTTCCTGCGCGACGACCTGAACAAGCGGGCCCTGCGCGTCATGGGCGTGCTCCGGCCGCTCAAGGTCGTGATCACGAATTACCCGGAGGGGCCGGGCGAGCAGCTCGACGCCGTAAACAACCCCGAGGACGAATCCGCCGGCACGCGCAAGGTGCCGTTCTCGCGCGAGATCTACATCGAGCGCGACGACTTCATGGAGACGCCCGCGCCCAAGTACTTCCGCCTGTTCCCCGGCAACGAGGTCCGGCTGCGGTACGCGTACTGGGTCAAGTGCACCGACGTGATCAAGGACGCGAGCGGCGAGGTCACCGAAGTACACTGCACGTACGACCCGGCGACCCGAGGCGGGAACAATCCGCCCGACGGCCGGAAGGTCAAGGGGACGATCCACTGGGTCAGCGCGGCCCACGCCGTCGACGCCGAAGTTCGCCTGTACGAGTACCTGTTCACCAAGCCCGACCCCGAGGATTTCCCGGAGGGGGCCGACTGGACAGTCAACCTGAACCCGAACAGCGAGACGGTCCTGCCGGCGGCGAAGCTCGAACCGAGCGTGAAGGGCGCGGCCGCAGGCACGAATTTCCAGTTCGAACGGCAGGGCTATTTCGTGGTCGACAAGGATTCGTCGGCCGGGAAGGTCGTGTTCAACCGCTCAGTGAGTCTGAAGGACACGTGGGCGAAGGAACAGAAAAAGGCCTGATCATCCGCTTTTAACCGCCCGCTTGCGGGGCGCGTCCAACAACTCTCGCGAACCCAGTGGTCCGCCTGCTCGGCCCGATTTACCCGGAAAACTCAGATGCAACCAACTCGCTTCTCCATGTGCCTCGCCGCGGCGGTCCTCACTGTTTGCGCGCACTCCGCGATGGCCCAGGCGCCAGAGTTCAAGCCGGCGGACCCGAAGGTCGCCGCCGAGGCGATCGCGGCGTACGAGAAAATCTCGGCGGCGTTCGCGGCCGGCGACTTCGTGACCGTCGTCAAGGGCCTGGCCGACAACGGCCGGCCCATGATGCCCGCGGCCGAGCAGACCGACGATAAGGTCACAAAGCTGGCGGACAAGCTCAAGGCCGCCAAGGACGCCGAGCGCACCCGGACGGTGATCGCGGACGCGGCGAAGGCGAAGGCCGGTCCCGCTGACGCGACCTCCGCCGACGTGACCCTCAAGAACTTGAACCTGACGCACGTGCGGATCCCGCTGAAGGGGACCAAGGACGTCGCCGAGAAGCACAAGCTCGCGCCGGGACGGTCGACGACCGACGCCGACGGAAACCTCATCGTGCTGATGGTGCGGCACGAGGGGCGGTGGTACTGGAACCCGTTCGGGTGGTAAGCGATCGCGGCTTCACAGGCGCGTGCCCCTATAGCCGGCCGCCAACCTTGTAATGTCTGCGGTGTCTGCTGCCGGGTATGGTCCTTCCGCGAAGGACACACACTCGGAGGCACGATGCCGTTCCACTGCGGGCGTTGCGAGCGCGTCATTTACAATCGC
>Ga0196963_10002279_pt1 | contig 11697 bp, 8 predicted proteins | sample S1_5metaG_FD_148600 | JGI IMG/M metagenome (GOLD analysis project Ga0196963, IMG submission 148600) | Soil microbial communities from Anza Borrego desert, Southern California, United States - S1_5 | ecosystem: Environmental > Terrestrial > Soil > Desert | place: USA: California | collected... | reverse complement strand
TCGACCTCGTCGAGCATCGCCGCCGCGCTGAGCCAGCGCGCGTCCTCCAGCTCATCGCCGAGGCGGATGGTCGGGTCGATGGCCTCGGCACGGAAGCCGACCATCAGCGAGGCTGGAAACGGCCAGGGCTGCGAGCTTTGGTAGCTGCACGCGCCGACGCGCACGCCAGATTCCTCGAACACTTCGCGGCGCAGCGCGTCTTCCAGCGACTCGCCGGGCTCGACGAATCCCGCCAGCGTCGAATAGCGCCGCGGCGGCCAGCCGGGCTGGCGGCCGATCAGCGCACGCGGGCCATCGGTGACCAGCACGATGATCGCCGCATCCGTACGCGGGTAATGTTCCAGTCGACAGTCCGGATTCGTGCAGCGCCGGCAATGCCCGGCGCGGATCGACTCGGTCGGCGCGCCGCAGGCGCCGCAATGGCGCGCTCGCGTATGCCAGAGCAGCAAGGCCTTCGCGTAGGCGAACAAGCCGCTGTCGAACACGGCGAGCCGCGCCGCCGCCTCGCGCAGGCCGATCCACGGCGGCGCCGGGTGCAGGTCCGCGGCGAGCCGCGCGAACCAAGCGCAGCCATCGGCCAGGCCGAGAAAACAGGCATCGGCCGGCGGCGTCGCGGCGATGTCGCGGCCATTTTCATACAGCAGGCTACCGTCGCCGGCCGGCGCGCGCCCTTCGAAATCGACGCTCAGTACCCGGGCCGTCGGCCAGGCCGCGGCAAGCCAGGCTGCGTCTTCACGGCGCTCGGCCGCGCGATCGAGCGCCAGCGCCTCGAACAGATTGGGCACGCTCAGACCGTGAACGAGGAGCCACAGCCGCAGGTCGTCTTCGCGTTCGGATTGCGGATGACGAACTGCGCGCCCTGCAGGTTTTCGGTGTAGTCGACCTCGGCGCCAGTGAGGTACTGCAGCGACAGCGGATCGACCAGCAAGCGCACACCGTCGCGCTCGATGACGAGGTCGTCTTCGGCGCGGTTCTCGTCGAATTCGAAGCCGTACTGGAAGCCGGAACAGCCGCCGCCCTGGATGTAGACGCGCAGGTGCAGCGCGTCGTTGCCTTCATCGCGGATCAGCTCGCGCACCTTCGCGGCCGCGGCGGCGGTGAGATGCAGCAGCGGGGTGGCGGTGTCCTGGTAGGTGGGAATCGCGTTCATGCCGGCATTCTCGCGCATTCGGCCGGAATACGGTGGGACGATCGCGCCGGCGGCGGGTTCCAGCCGCCAGCCCCAGAGGCGCTGGCGTGCTGCTCCGGATCTGGCACCGGCGACTTACCTGCTCATGCTTAGGCCTTCTCGGCCTCGCGCTCGCGCGCTTTCTCGGCCTTCTCCGGCTTCGGCAACTGCTTCGGCGCCGACTCGGCGTGCACCATGCGCCCGGTGATCATCGCGCCAGCGGCCATTTCGATGACCTTGTAATAGACATTGCCCTGTACCCGCGCCGTCGGCCCGAGCTCGATGCGCTCGGCGGCATAGACGTCGCCTTCGAGCAGGCCATTGATGACGATATGCGGCGCGCGCACCTCGCCATGGATGCAGCCTTTCTCGGCCAGGGTCAGCAGGGCTTCGCCGCCTTCCTCGGCGAGCACGGCACCGTGGATCCGGCCCTCGACATAGAGCCCGCCACTGAACTGCACATCGCCGCGGATCACCACGCGCGCGCCGACCAAGGTCTCGACCCCGGCCGCGGTCCGGCTGCTCTTGTTGCCCTTGTCGCCCCCGATACCAAGCATGTCAGCCTCCTTGCGGCTGTTGGGTTTCATCCCAGGAGAACACCCGCTCGAGCGTGCCTCCGTCGCGCTCGACCAACACCCGCACGCGATGCGGGGTGAAGCCGGCCGGCAGCATCACGCTGCCGTCGAGCTGTTGAAAATAGCGGAACTCGAATGTCTGCGCCGGCGCGCTCGCCGTCTGACGTAGCGCGGCCCAATCCAACGTCACAAGCTTGCCGTCCTGCACGCCCTCGATCGCGAAGCGCATGCCGCCCCGGGTCAGTCCGGCCTTCTTCAGGTTTTGCGTCAGCGTCAGTCGATAGCGCAGATCGCCATCGCCGCCGCGGGCGATGCTCAGGCTGTGCACGGTCAGCCCTTGCCGCTGCGTGCCGCCGACCAGCCGCTCGTAGAACGCGACGTCGGAACGCAATTGGGCGATCTCCTCGTCGCGCTCGGCCAGCGTCGCCTGCAGCGCGCTGTTGGCCTGGCGGCTGACCTGGTCGGAGCGCTCCAGCACGGCGCTGCGCTGGCGTTCCTCGCCGAGCGCCTTTTCCAGCTCGGCGAGGCGTTGCCGGGCGGCGTTCAACTCGTCGCCGGTGCGCACCAGGGCAGGCACCGCGAGCCAGCGCGTCGCTTCGACGCTGGCGGCGATGGTCAACAGCCAGACGAGGATCAGCAGCGCCCACAGCCAGCGCGAGCGGGGCCGGTGCGGAACGATGACGAAGCGCGGCGCGGGGCGGGACAAGCTTGCAACTCGCAGTCGGGCGCGAGCCACCTGCGGCGGCTCGGGGGCGCAGTTAGCCACCCCGTGAGGGGCACGTCAAGCAAGCCCCCTGACAGCGCGTTGCAGCGCTGACAGGCGCCGAAGCGGAACGCTATAGTGCGGTTCGGTTAAGGGGAGCCCTAGCGCTGTGGCAAGTCTCGCGCAGGGGGAGAGCCAGCAACGCGCCGAACTGCGCCTGGCCTTCCTCAAGCATCTGCCGCGCCGGCTGGAACAGATCAGCCGCCGCGGCCGTCGCTTCTGTCAGGACGGTTGGGACATCAACGGTCTGTCGCTGCTGCACGATGACGTGCAGCGCCTCGCCGGCGTCGCCGGCCGCTACGGATCGCTCGAGGTGAGCCGGCAGCTGTTGGCGCTGGAAAGCCTGCTCGGCAATTTCCTGAAAAGCGAATCGCTACCGGGCGAGACCGGCAACAGCGCGATGCTGGCGTTGCTCGACAAGCTCACGCCGGAAGGCGGCCCGCCCGCAGCTGAAACCGCCATCGCGACCGCGCTGCCGCCCGCGCCCGTGGTGCAACCGCCGGGACAGCGCGCCGAACAGTCCCCGCCGCACTACTGGCGGCGCTGGACCGGCGACATCGTCGTCACCGAGCCGGCGCCCGCTGCAGATGCGCCGGTCGCGAATGCCGTATCCGCGCCGACGGTCGCCGCGCCGGCGCTGCCGCCCAGCCCTCGTGTGCCCGCCAAAGCACCGCCGGCGCGGATGGCGCCGATCACCCCGGCCAAGCTGCCGCCGGCGCGGATGGCGCCGATTACCCAAGTCAAGCCAAAACCCCCGCTGCGGCCAAGCGCGCGCATCTATCACCTGTCCGACCACGGCGCCCTATCGATCGAGCTCGACCAGCGCCTGGAAGCGCTCGGCTACGAGCTCGAGCTGTTGGAGAGCGCCGACGAGTTGAAGGAAGTGTTGACCGCGCTCGCGCCCGACCTCGTCGTCGTCGACGCGAGTTTCCAGAACGAGCTGGAGAGCATTGGCGCGGTGCTGCGCAGCACCCGCGAGCGCAGCGGGGCCAAGCTGCGCCTGCTCGCGGTGGCGAGCGAGGACAGCGTCCCGGTGCGCCTCGCGGCGCGCCGCGCCGGCGCCGACGCGCTGCTGGTGAAGCCCACCTCCTGCAACGAGTTGCTGGGAAAGATCAGCGAACTGCTCGAAGCCGGCCAGGAAGAGAGCTATCGCATCCTGATCGTCGAGGACGACCGCTCGCAGGGCCTGTTCGCCGAATCGATCCTGCGCAATGCCGGCATGGAGGCGCGCGTCGTCAGCAATGCGTTCGAAGTGCTCAGCGCGATGGACCAGTTCAAGCCGGACATGGTGCTGATGGACCTGTACATGCCGGACTGCGACGGCACCGAGCTCACCGCGCTGATCCGCGAGCGCGACGAATACATCCACACGCCCATCGTGTTCCTGTCAGGCGAAAGCGATGTCGACAAGCATTACGCCGCGCTGGACGCCGGCGGCGACGATTTCCTCTCCAAGCCGATCCGACCGAAGCACCTGATTTCCGCCGTCAGCAACCGGGTGCGCCGCGCCCGCGCGATGCAGAAGCGGGTCAATGCGCGTGATCCGCGCGACCCCGCGACCGGTCTGTTCGCGCGCAGCTTCGTGCTGGACCGGATCACCGAGCTGCTCGGCGCGGAGGACGCGCGTTCGCGCGCCGGAGGTTTGCTGTTCCTTGATCTCGACGGCATCGCCGCGCTGCGCGAGAAGCTCGGCCTGGCCGGCATCGAGCAACTGCTGAACGATGCGGGTGCGTTGATCACGCGCCAACTCGATGGCCCCGACTTCGCCAGCCGCTACGGCGATGGATGTTTCGTCGTGGTCTGCCCCGACCGTCCCGATGCCGCGCTGGAAACCCTCGCCGTCGAATTGCGCAGCGTACTCGTCGCACACCAGTTCACGGTCGATGGCAAGCCGCTGCGCCTGCGCGTGGCGATCGGCGTCGTGCCGTTGCGCCTGGGCTTCGCCGATGCCGGCAGCCTGCTCAACACGGCCGAACGCACCAGTCGTGAAGCCCGCGCGGTCGATCGCGGCGTGCTGCGCTTCGAACCGGCGCGACGGCCGGACAACGAGCAGGCGGCCGCCCTCACGGCGTTGATCCGCGAGGCGATCGAGCGGGACGGCTTCGAATTGCTGTACCAGCCGATCGTCGCCGTGCAAGGCGGCGAGGAATCCCAGTTCCAGAGCCTGTTGCGCCTGCGTGACGACCATGGCCGGCTGCATACGGCCGCGGAAATCCTGCCGCTGGCCGAGCGCGCCGAGCTGATGGACGACATCGACCGCTGGGTGCTCAACCAGGCGCTGCGCACGATCGAGCAGCGGCGCAGCGAGGGCTACAGCATCCGCCTGTTCGTCAACCAGGCAGCCAGTACGCTGGCCTTGCCCGAACACGCCGAGTGGATCGGCAATCAGCTGCGCACCCGCAACCTGCCGGGCAGCCAGCTGGTCATCGAGCTGACGCTCGACCAGGTCGAATCGCAATGCGACGCGGCGTTGGCGTTCTGCGAGGCACTGCTGCCGAGCGGCGTGCATTTCTGTCTGTCGCGCTACGAATCCAGCACGATCGGCCAGAGCATCCTGGAAAAGCTGCCGGTCAGCTTCATCAAGCTCGCGCCGAAGTATCTCGCGGCGGCACAGACGCAGAGCCTGCGCGATGAGCTGCGCCAGCTGATCGACAAGGCGCATCGGCGCGGCCTGATGGTCATCGCGCAGCGAGTCGAGGATGCTCAGGCTGCCGCCACGTTGTGGATGTCCGGCATCGACTTCATCCAGGGCAACCTGGTGCAGCAGGCCGGGCGAGATCTGTCGTTCGACTTCCAGGCCGCCGTGCTCTGATGGCCAGCCCATCGCGCCTGCGCCTGCTGATTCGCGTCCTGGCCGGCATCGGCGGCGCAATTGCAGTGCTGGGCAGCGTCCTGCTGTACGCGCCGACAGCCTCCCCTTGGCTGTGGCTGTGCCTCGCCGGCGGCGTGCTGGCACTGGGGGCGGCCGCCCTGCCGTGGCCGGAAATGCAAGCGGCGCCGCCTGCCCCCAGCAGCGTCGCGGCGCCCGCCCGAGCGGCCGCCGCGCCAGCGCGACCGGCGGCGGTGAAATCCAACGGCGACGAACTGATCGAATTGCGCTCGCAGATCGAGCAGCACAAGGCGCTGGAAACCGAATTGCTCGCAGCCAAGCAGGCCGCCGAGGCCGCGATGATGGCGAAGGGCGAGTTCCTCGCCACGATGAGCCACGAGATCCGCACGCCGCTCAACGGCATCATCCCGCTGCTGGACATCCTGCTGTCGTCGCCGCTCGGCCCGGACCAGCGCGACTACGTGCAGACCGCCTATGCGTCGGCGCGGCAGCTGCTGCGCATCGTCGACGACATCCTCGACTACTCCAAGCTCGAGGCGAATAAGCTCGACCTGGAAACCGTCGGCCTCAATCTCAAGGAAGTGCTCGAAGGCGTATTGCGCCTGATGGAGAAGAGCGCCGAGGCGAAGGGACTGTCGCTGACGTTGAACATCGATCCGGCCGTGCGCTTGGCCGTGCGCGGCGACCCGATCCGGCTGCGCCAGGTGCTCACCAACCTGGTCAGCAATGCCGTCAAGTTCACCGAGCGCGGCAGCGTCGCGATCAACGTCAGCCGGCGCGGCGAGACCCGCAGCCATCATGAATTGCGCTTCGAAGTGCGCGACACCGGCGTCGGCATCGCCCCCGAGGCCGCCTCCAAACTGTTCCAGCCGTTCTCGCAGGCGGATGCCTCGACCACCCGCACGTTCGGCGGCACCGGCCTCGGCCTGGTCATCTGCAAGCGCATCGTCGATCTGATGGGCGGACAGATCGGCGTCGACTCCGAGCTCGGCAAGGGCTCGGTGTTCTGGTTCCAGGTGCCGATGCTCAAAGCCGTCGGCGACATGGGCAGCGCCCGTCACCATGGCCTGCAGGGCGCGCGCGCCCTGGTGCTCACCTCCGACCCGGCGCAGCTGCGCCGCTTCTCCGTGGCGCTCCCGCTGTGGGGCGCGACGCCGGTCCCGGCGTCGACCACCCAGGAAGCCCTCAACAAGCTGCGCGCCAGCACCGCACGCAGCGAAAGCTGGGGCTTTCAGTTGCTGTTGGTCGACCTCCCCTCGGTGCGGACCACGGCCGTCGCCCTGCACCGCAATCTGCTGCGCGAGCCGGGCATGGACGAGCTGAAGATCGTCTACCTGCAGGGCGACGAGCCACCGCCGGCGGAGATCGTCGCCAACGAGCGGATCGCGATCCTGGCCCGGGCATCGGCGGATGCCGAACTGCGTCAGCAGATCGCCAAGCTGCTGGATGATGCCGGCGCCAGCACGACGCCTGGCGCCGGCCAGCATCCAGCCATTCGCGTCGGCGAGGTGTTGAGCGAACCGCCGCCGAGCATCGAAGGCGGCCTCAGCGGGCATGTGTTGCTGGTCGAGGACAACCCGGTCAACCGTCAGGTCGCCACTCGCTTGCTCAGCCTAAGCGGGCTGACCCTGGATAGCGCGGAAAACGGCAAGGAAGCCCTCGACAAACTCGCCGCAGGCCAATACGCCGCCGTGTTGATGGACTGCCAGATGCCGATCATGGATGGCTATACCGCGACCCGGCAGCGTCGGCAGTGGGAACAGCGCGATGGCCTGCCCCGCATGCCGATCATCGCGATGACCGCCAACGCGATGGTCGGCGACCGCGAGAAATGCCTCGAGGCCGGCATGGACGACTACTTGTCCAAGCCACTCAACCGCGGCCTGCTCGAACAGACCCTGCGCCGCTGGCTCAAGCCGGGCACGCCGGCGACGCGGCCGGTACCGGCCCCCGCCCAGGCGGCCAGCCCTGCTGGCGCACCGACGGCGCCCAAGCCGGCGGCTCCGGTGGCCGCAACCAGCCAAGCCGCGCCCGCCGTACAGGCTGCAGCCGCACCGAGCCCGGCCCTCACGCCCGCAGCCGCAACGATTCCACGCGCCTCGCCGAAGGGGCCGCCGATCAATCAGGAAATTGTCGACGACCTGCGTGACATCATGGGTGCGGAGTTCGCCTCACTGGTTCGCGTCTTCCTCGAAGACGCGCCACGCTCGCTGGAAAGGCTGCAGGCAGCTGCGGCGAACAACGACATCGACGCGCTGGTCGGCCCCGCACACTCACTGAAGTCCACCAGCGCCAATCTCGGTGCGATGGAACTCTCGGCGATGGCCAAGTACATCGAGCACGGCGCGCGGCAAAAGACGCTCAGCGAGGCGGCCGCGCGCGTGGCTGCATTGCGCCAGGAGTTCGTCCGCGTCGACCAGGCGCTGCGGGCGCTACTGGGCTAGACCTTGGTCTGCAGATAACCCGGCTCGCCGATTCGCGCCATCAGGCCGAGCTGGGTTTCGATCCAGTCGATGTGCTCTTCTTCGGAATGCAGGATCGCTTCGAACAGCTCGCGGCTGACGAAGTCGCCGACCTGCTCGCAATGCGCGATCGCCGCCCGTAGATCCGGCAGCGCCGCGACTTCGAGTTTCAGGTCGCACTCCAACGCCTCGCGCGGATTCTCGCCGATCAACAGCTTGCCCAGCTGCTGCAGATTCGGCAGGCCATCGAGAAAAAGAATGCGCTCGATCAAGCGATCGGCATGCTTCATCTCATCGATCGATTCGTGATGCTCGTGCTCGGCCAGGGCCGGCAGGCCCCAGTTCTTGAACATCTTCGCGTGCAGGAAATACTGGTTGATCGCGGTGAGCTCGTTGAGCAGCACCTTGTTCAGCCACTCGATAACCTTCGGGTCACCTTTCATGATCGCGCTCCTCAACCGTAACCCGGTGATGCTAGCGCGAGGCAGTCGGTCACGATTGAACGCAAATCGCCCGCATTTGCCGATAACAGATCAGGCAGCGGCCGCGTAGATCGGCAAGGACAGCGGCACAGACAAGGGGCGCGCACGCTGCGTCTCATCGAGAAGCTGCTGCGCCAACTGCGAACAGGTACCGCAGTTGGTACCACAACCGGTCATCATGGCGAGATCGGACAATGATCGCGCGCCGCGCTCCGCGGCTTCGCGCACAGCCCGCTCGGTGACTCCATTGCAGATGCAGACGTACATGGCCTGAGCCCACGAGGCCGGGTGCCGGCGGCCCTGCGGGCATTCAACTGCAAATGCGAATGATTGTCAACGCGACTACGGCTCAACCGTGCGCGTAACGCGTCTCCCGCGCCGCCCGCAGCGGAACCGCCCCGCCCGCCATCGCCGGCGGCTCGGCAATCGGCACGCCCGACATCGCCTGCGCCAATGGCGCGAGGTAGCGCAGTGCCTGCTGGTACACCTGCCGTTTGAAGGTGACGACATGCTGTAGCGGATACCAGAAATCCACCCAACGGAACTCGATGAACTCAGGCTTCTCGCTGCCGTCCAGCCGCACGTCGCGCTCGTCGCCGATCAGACGCAGCAGGAACCAGACCTGCTTCTGGCCGATACATAGCGGACGCTCGCCACGCCTGACACAGCGCTGCGGCAAGCGGTAACGCAACCAACCGGGCGTGGCGCCGAGTACCTGCACGTGCGCAGGCAGCAGACCGGTCTCTTCGAACAGCTCGCGGTACATGGCTTCGAGCGGCGTCTCGTCGCTGTGCATGCCGCCCTGCGGAAACTGCCATCCGTCGCGGGAAATGCGCCGCGCCCAGAACACGCGCGAATCGTCGCGCATCAAGATGATGCCGACATTCGGCCGGTAACCGTCCGGATCGATCACGAACGGACTCCAAAAGCCAACTGATCGGCAGAGTGCCACAGCCATGGAGAAGGCGACAAGCCGTACCCGCCCCCGTCCCGATGGATATCATCTGACTTGACTCGCCAAGGTCTGCTGCGGATACTTTCAAGTTCTGCGCGCCCCATCGCGCCGCGCCCCGTGGCTATGTAGCTCAGCCGGTTAGAGCACAGCACTCATAATGCTGGGGTCGGTGGTTCGAGTCCACCCATAGCCACCACACCTCCTAATCCGTCTGCTCACGGTCTCTGGATCCGGGCCGTCATTCGCGGCCGCTGCGTCGTTCGTGTCCAGGCAATTCGTTCAGTCGCCCGCCGCGGATGCAGGAACCCCCTGATCGGCCGGGTTCGTTACCGCACTCGCTGCGATCTTAGGCAGCTCGATGCAGAACTCCGTGCCCTGTCCGGGCGCCGTGTTCAGCGTGATTCGACCGCCGAGCACGCCGGTCACGAGGTTGTATGCGACATGCAGTCCGAGGCCGGTGCTGCCGCGGCCGCGCTGCGTCGTGAAGAACGGCTCGAAGACGCGTCTGGCGATGTCGGGGCTCATTCCGATCCCGGCATCGCGCACGCGCAGCAGCAGCTGCGCACCCGCTGACGTCGCCTCGATGAATACCTGTGCGCGCGCGCCGTCCGGGTAACCGTGCTGTACCGCATTGGCGACCAGATGGCTGATCACCTGGAATAGCGGCCCGGGATAGCTGTCCAGCTCGATACCGTGCGGGCAACGCAGTTCGATGCCGGCGGTCTTGTGCAACACGCGGAGCGAACGCACCAGTTCGTCGAGAAAACCGCCCAGCTCGAAGCGCCGACGCTCGCGGATGGAATCGTCCACCGCAATCTGCTTGAAGCTGGCGACCAGCTCAGCGGTGCGGCGCAAGCCGCGTTCGACGAGTTCGGCAGCGCGCTCGCCATCGTCCAGAAACTTCTGCAACTGCGCCTTGGACAGCTTGCCTGCGCCGACCAGTCCGCGCAGCTCAGCGAGCGCCGCCACGAGGTAGCTCGCCGACGTGACTGCGACGCCCACTGGGGTATTCACTTCGTGGGCGACACCCGAGACCAGACCGCCGAGCGCGGCGAGCTTCTCGCGCTCGATCAGGGCCTGCTGGGTTTCGCGCAGGTCGCCCAGCGCCTGCGTGAGCTGCTGGTTGCTCGCGCGCAGATCGGCGGTCCGTTCGGCGACACGGCGTTCCAGATGGCGTTTGGCACGGATCAGAGAGCGTGCTGCCAGCCGCCGCTCAAATTGCGCCGCGGCCAGAAACAGCGGCGCCACCGCGATCGTGCACAGGAAGAACAGCAGTACCAGGCTGTCCGGATGCGTCTCCGGCGACGGAAAGCCGAACAGCTCGTTGCCGACAGCAAGTACCAGACCGACACCCGTGATCAGCGACGCGACGGCGCTGAACAACGGCGGAAAACGCACCGCGCCCCAGATCAGCAGGGCCAACGGGACGCCTGTGAAGCCGAGCGCGAACTGCGGGGCGTCGGGCCGTAACAGCAACAGCACGACTGCGAACACCAACACCGCCAGCGCCCATGCGGCGTATTCAGGCCAGTTCGCATCGCTGTCACGGCGCTGCTGGCGCAACTGCTGCCAGCGGCCGTAAATCAGCGTCAATGGCGGCGTGATCAGCAACGCGCCGAACAAGTCGGCAGCGATCCACTTCGATATCGCCGGGAAGTAGGCGGCCGCCGGCGTGATCCCGCTGTACACCAGACCGGCGACCCCCAGCGGCGCACTGGCGACGGCGACGACAAAGCTGCCGGCAACCACCGCAACGCAGGTGCGCTGCGAGAACGCCACACCTTCACTGCCGAGGATGCGCTGCGCCACGCTGGCGCCGAGCAGCGCGCCTAACGTGTTCGTCGCCGCCGAGAACGGCATGAACACATACGGTGTCGGGTCGGCGGCGAACAGCAGATGTCCCGCCAGATCAGCGGCGGCGATCAACGGCCAGTAGCGGCGACCGAGCACGATCAAGCCGGCCAGCGCCACGCCGCCCGGCATCCAGATCATGATGACGTTGTCGAACCCCTCGCGGGTGGTGTTCGCGAGCCAGATGCTCGCCATATAAGCCAGCGCCGTGCTGACGAGCAGCAGCAGGCGCCACCCGCGTGGCCCGGGTTGGACGGTCGTTTCCGTCATGGCTTGCTAGCGCTGGGGTGGCCGCCACGATACCCGATCGTTCGCCGGGGCGGGATGCCACCCGAGCGCGAGGGGTTGGTGCTCGTGGCCGGCCCGGCCTGCCCACCGGCCACGGCCATGCGCCGCGGCCTTGCAGGCGAGCGCCATATCGATGCGCGTCGCGGCACCAAGCGCCTGTGTCCGTGGTTTCACCCCCGGGGAGGCCGGCCTAGGGACACCGCAGCTAAACTGCGCCGCATGGACATTTTCAAGCGCTTCACCATCGAGGCCGCGCACCGGCTACCGAACGTGCCGCCCGGCCATAAATGCGCCCGGCTGCACGGCCACAGCTTCGTCGTCGA
>Ga0196963_10002278_pt1 | contig 11699 bp, 24 predicted proteins | sample S1_5metaG_FD_148600 | JGI IMG/M metagenome (GOLD analysis project Ga0196963, IMG submission 148600) | Soil microbial communities from Anza Borrego desert, Southern California, United States - S1_5 | ecosystem: Environmental > Terrestrial > Soil > Desert | place: USA: California | collected... | reverse complement strand
AAAAACTCAAAGAGCTGAATTGGGCGTGCATCAAAGCGGCTCGCCACCGCGAGGGACTAAAGGAAGCATTGGCTTCATTCGAAGCCGCCCTCTCCACCCTCCCAACAGACGCAGCCGTGGGGGATGAGAAGCCATGAGAGAATATCCGCAGCGTGAGATTTTCGCCTACGGGCAATACATCATGTGCCAGATCCTCAATTGGGAATCTGGCGAGCCGCCGAAGTTCCTCATTTGCAATCCGCTCGACGGCAGGCATCACGAACCGTTCCTTGCCAAGATCGGCCTTGGCACATGGATGCGCGTTGATCTGACTGAGGCGCTGTCAACCCTTCAGTCCACCCCCACGGCAGGGGACATAGCAGCAGAGCGGGAGGCTTGCTGCGCGGCAATTTGTGATGGCTGTCGCGAGAAACTGCCGTTCAGCACAGAATATCCCCATCTGCACGAAGATGGATGGATCAGCTCTGATGGCATCCCCAGCCGTAGCAAGTGCGAAGCCGCAGCCATCCGCGCCAGAGGCCCCGGGGTAGCGGGGGAGCGGGAACTGCCGATACCGACCCTCGAATTGGCCGAAGCCATGTGGCAGCTGCTGGACGACATGGGCAAGAACGGCCTGTGTGTCAGCGGGTTTGCCAAGGCACGAGCGCGCATCGCATTCGAGCCCTTTATCAGCGAGAAAGATGATCTACTGCCGAATCCAGAATGGATGACGCTTGAGCGTGCGCTGCTGATCTGCGACTGCGTGGATCGCGGTGTGCCAGTGCCGCCAGAGTCCCCAAGCGCGGGTGAGCGCCTGACGATGGGCGTCGGTGACGGCAGCGGGAAGCTATTCGTTCACGGCGACTATGACAGCATCAAAGCTGCGCAGGCCATTGTTCTGGAGCGGGACCGCCTACGAGAGGCGCTGGAGGCCATCAGGAAGGCAACGCTAGAGGGCCGCGTGTGCGACGACGTGGCTTGGTTCGACAGCATCACGACGCTGCATGACTACATCTGCGGCGTGCTGGACGATGACAGCGCGGCGGCCGGCTCTACGGGGGCGGATTGATGGCCTGCGACCGATGCAATGCTCACCGGGCAAAAATCGTGACGCAGCTAAGTGACCCGGACCATTCCATTGCCAATGAGGCGCGCTGCTCGCTTGAGGTGTGGGATACGTCCGAGCAATTGCGCAGATGCTGCACCCCGCCCCCCAGAGGCCCTGGGGTAGCGGGGGAGCAGGACAGACTGCGAGCGGCGTTAGAGGAAGTGATCGGCTGCTTTGAGGCGGCCGGGGCTGAGGGCCTTATCGAGCGCCTTTCAGAGCTGCCCGATGTGTCGGCGGGGTCACTGCATGACCTGTTCTTTCGTCGCATCTTGCACGCGGAGCATGCAGCTCGCCGCGCCGTCGAGGCATACCGCGCGGCGGCCGGCTCTACGGGGGCCAAATGATCCCCCACGGTGACCCGATGCAGCAGTATTACCAGCCACGCGACTGCCGCGCCCATGCCGATGGCGACTGCACATGGTCTGACTGCCCGCAGCTCCGCGACGGTGAGCCGCGAAAGTCAGGTCGCCACTGTCCGCTGGATAAAGGAGCAAGCCATGACTGACGTGGTGGAGCGAGTGGCGCGGGCGATATTTGCTTCGATCTGGCCGAAGTCGGACCCGGACGAAATCGTATACAGCGCGCCGTCGATGGGTGATCCAGGACAGCCGCTTGGCCCAGCATGGCAAGAGTATGCCGGAGGCGCAGCTACCGCCGCCCTGTCCGCGCTGGCCGCGCCCGCTGTGTCGGCGGAGCGGCGTGCCGTGCCGGACGAGGTAGCGGCGCTGCGGGCGGCGTTGGAGCAGGCAGCCGCGTGGTTTGACGAATATGCCAACCACCATCAGGAAACCGGCCAAGCCATCAAGGCGGGCCGCAATCGACACAGGGCGCTGTGGCTCCGCTCGCGGGCCGGCGGCGACGCACAGGGAGGGTGAGGGATGCCACGGCGGATTCAGCGGAGGCGGACGAAAGGGTGGCGAATGCCGGAAGGCGCGGTCTATGTCGGGCGCGGATCGCAATGGGGCAACCCGTTCCCTGTCACACCGAAGTTTGGCGCCGCAGAGGCGGTGCGAGATTTTCGAGCCTACGTCGAAGGTCGGCTGGCGTCTGGCGTCGGATATCCACTAGCGGCACTACGCGGCAAAGACCTTGTGTGCTGGTGCCCGCTCGACAAACCGTGCCACGCCGACGTGCTGCTGGAGCTGGCGAACGCCGCCCCACCCCACCACGACTAAACCCGGAGAGGACGAGGAGATGAGTGACCTACAGGGTTGTGAGTTTTGCAGCAAAGAGTTCGACATCGAAGTGATGACGATGCACGGCGACTATTGGGTCTGCCCTGAATGCGATGCGCGCTGGCGCGGAGAGTTCGCTAAGTGCCCGCACGAATGGGAGCCTCATCATGACCACATGGGTGATCCCGGCCAGCTGTGCAGGCGGTGCAGCAGGTTTGACATTTTCCCTGAGATGTTTCCCCCGAGCACGACCACCCCAAGCGACAGTATGCGGGAGAAGGAATGACCAAGCCTTACCGCCCGTCAAACGGCACTGAAGGCGAGATGTTCTTCTGTGCCTGGTGCGACAGGTGCAAACACGATGCTGCCTTTCGCCGCAACCCAGATAGTGGGCGCGGCTGTGCGCTGATCGCCAATTCGATGGCCTACAACATTGGTGACCCGGAATATCCAAAGCAGTGGGTTGAGGATGACGACGGTAGCAACCCGCGCTGCACCAAGTTCGCACTGCCGACACCAAGGAAGCGGCGCCCGTCAGTGGACAAGCGACAGACTGATTTACTGACCACCCAGGCCGAGGTCACGGAGGGGGATATTGGACGCTGAACGCATACAGTCCCCCCGCCTGCTGGACCGGGAGCAGGCGGCGGCCTATGTCGGGTTATCCCCAAATTCCTTTGAGGAAGAGGTCGCAGCAGGCACGTTTCCCGCTATGTTCCCCTTGAAGAAAACCCGCCGCCGGTTATGGGATGTCAGGGCGCTCGATGCCGCAATGGATCGAGCAATGGGGGTGGTGTCAAAGGCCAATGACCGAGAAGCCAGAAAGGCCGCATGGCGAGCGCGTAAAGATCGTGCGCAAGCGACTAGCTGACGGCACGGTGAAGGAATACCGTTACGACCGGACCAAGGCCCGCAGGGTCAGGTTAAAACAGCACGGCGCCATCCGGCAGATTGCCGAGCTTTATGTGAAATCCCCCGAGTTCGGCAAGCTCTCCGCCCGCTGGCAGGCCAACCGCAAATACTACCTGGGCATCCTTGAGGATGAACTGGACTGGATGACGGTCGATGACCTTAACGACCGCCAGTCCCGCGGTGACTTTTACGATCTCCGGGATCAGTTCGCCGACACCCCAGACAAGGCGGACAAGCTCATTGACAGCCTTAAGGGGTTATTGGGCTGGGCTTATGAGCGAAACAAGATTGCCTACAACCACGCCATGGGAATCCCTCACCTGGCGAAGTCAGGGAAGCGCCGGAACGACATCGTTTGGACCGAGGACCACGAAGCGATCGTTTACGCCTCATTTCCCCGAGAACTGGTGGAAGCATTCAGGTTCGCCCTGTTCTCCGCCATGCGCCTGTCTGACCTGGTTGCTCTTAAGACATCAGCTTACAAAGACGGCTGGATTACCTACCAGCAGGGCAAGACCGGAGCCACGGTGTATCTGCCTGTGTTCGCCCTGCCGCCGTTCAAGGACCTTGTAGACGGCTTGGACAAATCAGGCGAGTTGATGCTCCCCGAGGTCGGTTGCCTACGCTCTAGGTGGCGCAAGGCGCTTTCCAGAAGCCCTCTGAGGGATGAGGATCTGCACTGGCACGACCTGCGCGGCACGGCCACCACGAGGCTCCTGGAGGCCCACTGCACCGATGCCGAGGTTGCAGCCATCACGGGGCACTCAATCGGCCCAGGAACGAAGCTGGGGGACTACGCAGCCCGCTCCAAGCAACTTGCCCTGAATGCCTACCAGAAGTGGGCTGAGCATATGGCCCGGAAGCCCCAGGTTATCGCCTTTGGAAACCGCCCTGGAAACCGCTGATTTGCCACCCGCAAGTCATTGATTTCACAGGGGATCGCCTTGCATGCGCTGGAGCGCTAGGCTTTATAGATCAATGGCTTGTCGGATCGGTTTCCGCGCCAAAAGCCACAAATTGGCAATAATTGGCACGCGAGAATCACCCCCAACTCTTCACAATCCTGACCCTCCCGCCGCACTTCGGGCAGCGCAGGCGGTCCCTTAACCTATCTGTCGGCATGTCCCCATGTGCCAGGATGATGGCATAGAGATTAAGCCTTGAGTTGTAGCCGCAGCCCTGTTCGTTCCGGCAGTAGGCCCAGATGAAGCGATCCTTGTTAGCTGCTATGGCGGAGATGTTCTCGAAGGGCATGCAGGAATAGAGGTATGGCAGGGGAGAAATTCAAGGTCGGCGTTGCCGGAGAATCGGTGATGGGGTATGTATATATTTCCTGTGCTTGCAGATCGGGTATTTGACGACTGGTGCCCCGAAGCCTGCGCGCTGGTGACGCGACCAGTAGTGAGGCGGAACAAAGTGCCTATCGTGACCTAGGGGGAGAGTCCCCTGCCCTAGGATTCATCAATCCACCTCAGCACGACACTAGCCGCCCACAGGACAAGTACCAGCTCCACGATGCTGAGCAGGATGACGCCTGTGATTAGGCCGGCTAGGTAGGTCACCGATGCCCCGTAGGCCAGATGCCGTTGTCCTCCAGCCACCATGCCACGCCGCTGATGGCCACCAGGACAAAGACGGCCCAGCAGAAGGTAGCAAAGCAGGTCATTCCCCGCCGTCCCGGTACGTGTTGTCATCCCAGAACCAAGCCGCCACGAGGATGTAGGCGATCACAGCAATAAGAATCCACCACCAGCTCATCCGCAGGTACCCCCGCCCAGCCGCATGACCTCCATGCTGATGACTTCGGGGACATAGGCCGGCTGTTTCGTTTCCTCGGTCTTTGTCTCTGGTGTCCGAGGTTCGGTATCACAGGGCGGCTCAGCCACGGTCAGCCCGCACACAGGGCACTTGGTCATTTCAGCACCAAAGCGATAAGCAGCCCCAGGCATACCCACGGCAGGACATGCCAGCAGATCAGAAACCAAAGGGCGGCGAGTTCGGACTTCTCGCGGGCGGTCATTTCGGACAGTCCTTGTTACAGGCGCACTCATAGGCGCCGTTGTTCGCGTCCACCTGCCGGATGGTCTCCGGAGTGTCGTTAACCCGATCGAGATAGACCGGCTGGTAGGCTTGGCAGAATGAGTCAGTGACGGGTGTATTTGTCCCGAACCCGAGACAGCCACTCAGCATCACCGCCATCGCCAGCAAGCATGGCATCCCTGCCCTTGCGCGCATCTTCCAGCCTTTCCATAGTTGCCTGAGTCCCGGCCGCAATGGCCTTGGCCTCGCCGGCAGAAATGAGCTGGCGGTCACCCGCATACTGTGCGAGCGATTGCGCCAGCTTGATCAGTCCGACGATGAGCGAAAGGATCGTCATTGCGTTAATGCCAGGAACCCGATGACAGCGGCCACGATCACAACAACCGCAGCCGCGCCAATCGTCAGGGTCTTGTTCATGCCGCCTTCTTCTTCGCGATGATCGACCACGCTAGGCCAATCAGGGTCACCGCGGCGGCAACCGCCTGGGTCAGCGTCTCCGCGTCCAGCCAGCCCTTGGCAACGAGGAAACCGCCGCCAAAGGTAAGGATGTGGCGAATGACGCCCATTACTGCTTCCATGTTCATAGTCATTTCTCCAATGAAGCTCTGGCGACATCGAAGAGACGATTCAGCCACCCGTCGCCGTAAGTGCTGAAAGTAGAGAGTTCGGTGTACCGCTTCGCCCGTTTGGACATGAACCGCGACCACGTTGGGCCGGGGAAACGCTCGCAGGCCTCTATGGTCTTCGGCCCGACATGGCCGTCCACGACCACGTAGGCCGCGCGCTGCAGCAGCTTGATTGCGGTCTTCACGCCCATGTTCACCGCTGTATCAAAGACAGGCAGACGCAGGATCGCTGGGAGTTCCCTTGCCCTCACCGGCATCCAGTAGTTCTCCAGGTAGATTTGCTTCGCCTGGTGCAGAGTGAGGTTGGCAATGTCGAGATCAGGGAACGACTTCTTGGAAATGCCATAACGAGTTTCCCCACCGGGATCTCGGGGGTCATTCACATACCCGCCTTCCCACTTGAGGATGATCTCGATTGCCTGCTCAAAGGTCACTTAGCCCTCGCCTTCGCTTGCATGTTCCCCAGCACGAACTGCGTCAGTTGATGCGCTAGCAGCAGCGCTGCGGAATCGCTGATCTGCAGGGGCTTCTCATTGCCCCACAGGAGCTCGATGGGGTCGCCAGGTTTGGCTTGGCGTGCATACGGGGGCGTGCGGGCGTCGATCATTCCACCGCTCCCTTCACGCCCTTTCCCAACAGGAAGTTCTCGACTTCCCTTGCCTGCTTGATCGTGTCCTTGGACCACGGGTTCAGGGCGGTGATGAGATCCAGTGCGATATAGCGGCGGAGCTCTTCGTCACCGCAGCGCAGGACATACGCACCCACGAGAATGGCGTCGGAGTCCATTCCGGTGATGATTTCCTTGGGCTGCTCTTCGGGTTCGTCAGACATCCCACACCCTCCCGCGCCATTCGGCCTGACCGGGCGCGTGTTGCAGACAGAGTTCGGGTTGAAGGAGGCGGCCCTTGTGGAAAGTCAGAACGACAAACGCCGATCGCCAGTTGACTGGGTTGTCCTCAAGATAATTGATCGCCTGCACCCAAGGTGCTTCGCAGAGGGTTCCCGAATCCACGCCCCAGCGAGTTCCGTTGTAGTCGGTCAGCGGCGTAACCTTGGCGGAGTGCAGATGGCCGGTTACGATGGATTTGCCGGACCAAAGGGTATTATTGTGTGTCGCATGGATGCCGCCCTTGAAACGGTGCTTCACCACGCAGGACTCATTGAGGAACACAGACCAGCACGGCCGCCAGAACGCGAAGGCGTCCTTCAGGTGCATGCCTTCCACGTCGGCATACTCGGAAGCCACGGCAGCCAAGCGGCTCTCAAAGCGTGCGTCGTGATTGCCGAAGGTCCATATCTTCTCGGCCTTCTCCGCCGCCTGTTCAATCTCTCCCAGACGCTCCTGGCAGGCTTCCAGCTCTTGCTTCACTGTGGGGGCGTCTTCCCACATGATCGGGCTGTGGCGGCTTATACGCGCCCCGTCGAACACATCCCCATTCATGATGACCGCGCGAGGCTTCATCTCCTTGCACGCACGCACGAATGCCCTGTGCATGGTCGTGATGACACCGGGCCAGTAGTGAGCATCAGAGGCAATGAGGACTAGGCCATCCTCGATGTCCAAATGGATTCTAGCGGGATGCTCTGCCGTGTACGTGTTCGGCGAGTTGATTGCCGAACCCCGCTCCTTCTCCAGCCGGCGACGGCGCCGCATCACGTCAGCCTTATCCAGCCCGAGATGGCGGGCTAGCGCGCTACCTCCCATGTCCTGAAACAGTCGCACGAATTCTTCGTCACTACATCGCGGAGCGGCCATCAATCGTTCTTCTTGCCGTTGCTGGGATACCGGAGCATCCGGTAGAGAGTGATGCAGGCGATCACAGCGCCGATTACCGCTGCGACAGTGGCCGCCGTCCCTTGTATCCAGCCCATCCACACCGCTACTCCGGTACCGCCGGAACCAACGCCGACAGCAACCTCAGCGGCTCTCTGCATGGGGATGGTCATAGCCCGGTCCCCTGATCAGGTTCCGGCATGGGCGGTTCCTGTAGGTTGGTGCCGCCATCGAATACACACCCGACTCCCGTACCGGGCTTCTCACCAACGATCGTCCACGTCGCACCGTCGGGTGACATGAACAGGTGCATCAGATGCCCTCGTAAGGAGATGCCCTGTCTGATCTCAACCTCTTGGTATTCCGCTCCCAAGGCGGCTGCGATCTGGTCCATGGGGCCGCATTGCTGCTGCCCCCACGCCGGGGCGGAGAGCAGGGTTGACAGGAGGGCGACTGTCAGGGCTTTCATGGGGCACCTATTGGGAGAGAGAGCGTTGACGCCTTTGGATGACGTTCGGCTCCGCCTGCTGCTCGGCAGAACGTGGCGATACTTGAGATACCTTCACTTCCGGGAGGCAGTGCTGCTTGCGAAGCCGAAAACGATTCTGTGCATAGGTGCCGGACAGGCGCTGGCGGAGTTGGCGCTTGCGATTGAGTTTCCGCATATCCGACTCCATGTCACCGACGTGAAGTCCGAGCGGACGCCGAACTACAAAGCCGCTGTCGCGCTTGCCGGACGATGGGGCGTGACCAACATCGTCTTTGGCCTTTGCGACATCACGCAGCCAACCGACTTTCGCGCCGATCTGGTCGCATCCATCGAAGTTCTGGAACACATTGCGGATGACCTTACCGTCGCAGCAAACATGCGTGCCGCCGGGCGGAACGTCTTTTGCCTTGTCCCCTTTGCCGATGCTGTGACGAATTGCAATCCCGAGAAGCGCCGAAAAGCTTGGGAGAAGCATGAACACTTCGTCTGCGGGTACGACTCTGAGGCCCTTTGCTCTCTGTTCGGCCCGCCCATTGCCATGCGAGGTTGTTACTGGCTTGACGCTGGGCAGGATCTGAGAACCCGACTTATGGGAGCAAGTGACGAGGAGATCAGATCGCACACCACCGCACTTATGACCCATGCGCAGAACGACATCCGTCATGCGGTTCCCGTCCGCACGATTGACGCCGCCGGAATATGGGGGCTGTTCTAGTATCACGCGATTGTGGTGCCGAAGAAGTACGTCTCGGCTGCGTTCCCGCCGATCGTGCCGTCACCGGCACCGCCTTTCAGCGCATAGATTTCAAACGTATCCGTTCCGTTGGCCTCGACCAGCCAAGAACCACCAACGCTCTGAGTGGCGGCGCCGCCGCGCTTCCCGGTAAAGAGTTTGTGAGCGGAACCATTCTTGTAGAGGGTGATCTCGAGCGTTTCGTTGTCCACGGCATTCGCGTTAGTAAAGCGAACAACCGAAGTAATCTGATAACGCCCGGCAGGGGGCGTCCAAGTGCTGCTGGCAAAGGCAGCGCCGATATCCCAAACCTCAGTGCCGAACGTAACCTTGGTGGCGACAGCTGATGTTACGCCGGTCTGATCGGTACCGTTTTTATGGGCGCTTACCGAAACATCGCCAGTGCTCGGAGTCAGGAGAACCCACTTGTCCAGCGTGCCGTCGTATTTGACCTTTGCGTGCTGAGTGGCGACCAAATCCCCGGCGATGAGATTTACATACCCGCTTCGGATCATCTTCTGGATGTTCTTCGCACCGAGAGAATTGACGTTGAGAGTTGGGTCAGCTCCGCAAGTCGTGGTGACTTTGAACGAACACTCCAGACCGGTGTAGAGCGAAGCGGGCGCGGTGTCGTACGTGACCGTAATCGCCGTTGATGTTCCACCGGATGAAATAAGAGTGCCGGCATCCGCCCTGCCCGTAACTCGGTTGAACCAGCGCTTCACTTGCGCCATGACTTCACGAGCAGCGTCGTTCACCCCAGAGGGTGCCATGCCTTCAGGGAATCCGTTGGGAGCCGTTTGGTTGTTATTGGCGGCCGTCTCATCCCAATCGGTGGTTTGCAACTCAGACAAGGATTCCTCCAAAAGAAAAAGGCCGCCCCGAAGGACGGCCTCGTAAGACAGGATGTGGTTGGTGGTTACTGTGCCTGCGTTCCATACAGTAACAGCGCTTTCTCAAGGGCGAGGCGAGCTTCTGGCCTCAAACCCTGCAGCGCCGGGACGCTCTCAAGCGCTTTCTGGTACAGCGGTGAGCGCATGCGCGTCTGCTCTTGCAGTTGTCGGACCCTGGCCTGAGTCAACGCTCCAGCAAGTCGCTTCATGCTGGCACCGGCTGCGGGAGCAAGCGTTGCACCAAGCGTTGCACCCCAGCCGCCGCCCAACATTCCGCCGGCCGTGGCACCAGCCGCCGAACCAAGAAGCCCGCTTCCGAGAAAATTTCCAACACGACGCGCGAGATTCGGCCCGTACTTGCCACGCACGATGTCATCAATAAAAGCTAACTCTGCTTTCGTGAACCCGCCGGACTCTTTTGGCTTGTTGAGAATGGCATCGAGAGCCTGTCGTGTCCGGTTGTCGATGTTATCGCCGGAGTTTGTCGCTGCTGCCCCACGCTCGGCGCGCTCTGCCTTCCCAGCAAGGCTTTCGGATCGCATTGCTGCCGCATAGTTTCCGCGCGCCGCTTCGAGTAGCGACCCGGCATCGGCAGCGGGTCCAGCCACAACACTCGCCGGATCAGCTGCTTTAATAAAGTCGTCCAGGGTATCAATTGCACGTGAGGCGGCAGCTTGCTCTTCCGGGTTGGTGAAGTCTCTCGCGGCTTTTTGGAGTGACTTTCGGAGGGCGATGAGATTTGAGATGGAGGAAACTGATCCCTCTGGCGGCTCGCTGAGTTTGGCAAGAATCTGAAATGTCTTGGGTGTGACGACTTCTGAGAAACCGTCGGCAGCGAGGGCTTGGGTGATTTCATCGCCCATAGACTTAACTGCGTCGGCGGAATAATCAATACCCAGGTTGCGAACTTCTTTGAATCCAGCCTTGCCAGCGGCCTTCAGTTCCTCCGCCGAAGGGACAGCGGCCCTGCCGGATCGGAGGGACCGCATAGTGCCGGGGATTACCGCCTCGCCAGCCCGAGTGGCAGCACCCATAGGGGTCATCATGGTTGCGGCTTCCATAGCGCGCTGCGCGCCTTCCGGACTGTTCGGGTCCAGCTTGCCGGACACCACATCGCCCGGTGCCGTAGCGCCAGAGAACATGGCACCCAGAATGCCTGCCGTATGATCGAACTGCAGATCCCCCCTTTCGTCCGTGCTGAGAGGAAGGAACGAGCCCTTGCGATTGGCGAACTCAATCTTCGGATCGAGTCCGATGGCTTTGTAGAACTGGTCCTTCGGCATGTTCGAGTAGTGCTTGGCATGCAAGGCGTTCGCCAAGTCAGCATCGCTCATGTCGTTGTATTGCGGATACTTTTGACGGATTTCAGCGAGCGAAGCCATTAGCGGATTCCCAAAGGATCGTCTTCTGTCGATGTGGACGTGCCGCCCTGCGGCTGCAGCGCGTCCATCTGGCCAGCCATCGAACCGGACTGTAGACGCAGGGTTTCAACGATCGTGTTTCGCGTTGCCTTCTTCTGCGCGATAGTTCCCGGATCATCTCCCGGCTGCGGCAGGATCGTGATGGTAACTCGCTCGATTTCAGGCTGCGTAGCGGCGGCGCCAGTAATCGCACGTAAATAAGCTTCAGCCATTGCTCGGGCAGCTTGTTCTGCTTGGCGGTATTCATCCGACTTGGCGTAGTTGCCGACCGTGCCAAATTTGGACGCGATGAAATCACTCGGGCTTGTCAGAACCTGCTCCACCTTGTCCAAGCGTTCGTTCGCCTGGCGGGACACGGCAAACTGCATTCCGGCCTTGCCCTGCGCCTCAGTAAGCTGGGTCGTTGTCCCGGTGATGACTCCGCCCTGTTGAATTGCTGCATCCAAATCGGGGCCCACAGGCAGCGTCTTTACCTGCCCATTGATGAGGACGTTCTTATATTCGATTGCGTCGGACAACCGCTTGTCACGATCAGCAATTTCCTTGGC
>Ga0196963_10002277_pt1 | contig 11700 bp, 14 predicted proteins | sample S1_5metaG_FD_148600 | JGI IMG/M metagenome (GOLD analysis project Ga0196963, IMG submission 148600) | Soil microbial communities from Anza Borrego desert, Southern California, United States - S1_5 | ecosystem: Environmental > Terrestrial > Soil > Desert | place: USA: California | collected... | reverse complement strand
GCGAGTGACGCGCGACGATCTCGGGCGCCTTCGGCGTGAGCACCTCATCAGGGATCGGAGCGGCCGCTGGTGCAGGCGGCGCCGGAGGCGGCGCCGGAGGCGGCGCCGGAGGCGGCGCCGGAGGCGGCGCCGGAGGCGGCGCCGGAGGCGCTGCCCCGGGCGCCGAAGGTGGCGCGGCGTTGGCGGCCGCTTCCTCGTCCGCTGGGCCCAGCGCTCGCTCGAGGCGCGCGACGATCGTCGCCGCGCGCATCATGGCCTGGCCTTGGAACGGCGAGCCAAGGAGGGCGTCGTGGATGAAGATTAGGTCGTTGCGGTCGAGAAGCACGCTTCCCCCTCTTAGTTGTCGCGGGTCAGGAACGGGACGAAGGTCCCCTGTTTCGCGTAGTTGTCCGGGATGCTCTCGGAACCGCTCGCGTCGCTGTTCAGGTGCGCCAGGAACTCGTCGGCAAGGATCTCCTGGATGAGCCCGGCCGACCCGCTGAGCGTCGTGGTCACCGTGAACTTGTCCGGGACGCCGCCCGCGTTCTCGACCGAGAATGGGTTGAGCTCCAGGGTGATGTTGACGGTCGCGCTGACCGTCCCGCCGAGGGTCCACGAGACGGTGAGGCCGGAGGCGTTCTGCTCGGTCGCGGTGAACACGGCGGACGCAGCGATGTTCGTGGCCTTCGCGACGAGCGTGCTGCTGTGGCGGCTCGAGGCGGAGAAGAACGAGATGTCCCAGTTCGAGCCGTTGGCCACGGTCGAGACGAATAGGTCACCGTCGCTCGTGTTGGAGTTCGTTTCGCCGGTGATGACCGCACCCGAGGCCGCGGCGAACACATTGTTCGATCCGTCGTTCGTCTTGCTCTTCGTCCGCGTGAGCGTGATCGGCCCGAAGCCGCGCGGGCCGGACCACTGCTGGTCGATCTGGAGGCCCGAGAACGTGAACTGCGGGCCGTCGATGTCGGTCGCGCGGAAGTAGCCGTCGAAGCGCTCACGACCGATGTCGCCCGTGTCCGCGCCGGCCACGCACTCGAACGACCAGACGCCGATCGGGCAGCGCTGGAGCGGCGTGTGGGAGGCCACGGCGCCGAGGCCGTCGTTCCCCGCCTCAAAGACGCCCGCGGCTGCGGCGATCACGCGCCGGACGACATCCTGCTCTCCGCCCGTGGCCTCGTCCTCCATGGCGTCCGAGATGATCGAGAGCCACCCAGTGCGGAGCCGGGCGACGTTGCCCGAGTCGTCCGGTTCCTCGACGTCGAGGGAGAGCGCCGACTCGGCCGTGGAGCTGAACGCGTTCCCGCGAGCCGTCTTGCCCGCAAGCGCGTAGAGCGCGGCGGCGCGGATCATGACCGAGATGCACTCGCGCTGCTTCGTCGCGATCTGGGCGTAGGCGTCGGAGAGGATTCGCCGCGAGTACTGGTCTGCATCCACCCCGTCGATCTGGGTGAGGACCTTCGGCAAGCGCGCCGGATAGTCCACGAACAGCAGCACCTGGTGCTTGTCGGTGATGTCCCCGGCGATCGTGGCGCCGAGCGTGATCGAGCCGGCGAGGCCCGAGCTGTTCTGCGCGACGAGCGTGCCCGTGGCGGAAGCCGCGACGTTCGTGGCCTTGGCGACCGCGCCCGACGCGCCGGCCGCGGTGTAGAAGGTCACGTCCCAATTTCCGCCGTTCGCGACGAACCGGGCCCAGAGGCGTCCCTCGGTCGAGGTGTTCACGCCTTGGTCGACGCCGGTGAACGTGAGGGCGGTGATGTGCGGCGTCGCCGAGGTCGTGTCGCCGAGGTTCACGACCTGCACGCGCTCAAGCGTGTACTTGTCCTCGATCTCTCGGAACTCCCGGATCGGCGCCAGGATCAGGCTCCCGATCTCGCGCCCGAGGAGACGGGTCCACTGGGCTTGCGTCTTCGCGAGGTTAGCCACGGGACACCTCCTTCACTGCGCGCTTCGCGTGTTTCCACTCGATCCAGCCGGCCGGGTCGGCGTCCTGGTCCGGCTCCGTCCGCCGGGAGCACGCGTAGAGGCTCCGGGCCTCATCCGCGCTGCGGGCCGTCACGTCGAAGATCGCGCCAGGCCCCGGGCCCTTCGTGGCATCGATCGCCACAGCCTTGGGCTGCTCCCCGTCCTCGCGGATCCACAGGCGGACGATCATGGGCTACTCCCTCACAGAGAAGGTCACGCGGACGATCCCTTCGAGGACGTCGGCATCCTCGGGATCGACGTCGATCGACTCCTCCACCGCTTCGCCGGCGAGGAACTTCGTCCCGGCGGTCGGGGTCGGGACCAGGAAGGACTCGAGCCAGGTCGAGAACGTGGCGTGGTAGCGCTCACGGATCGCCGCGAGCTTCGCCTCGACGTGGGTGATCTGCGTCCCACCTGCCTGGTCCGTCCCGGCGTTCGACGGGTAGCGGTAGTGGAGGAGGTAGGGGTAGCGGCGGATGTGCTGGAAGCCGTTCCCCTCAGGCTGGGGCTCCGGGAGCCTCTCGATCCAGACCTCACCGTTCCGATTCACCTTGTCGCGCGGCCTGCGGCCCGTGTAGGCCTGGCCGGCGGTCGCCACGATCCCGGCGCTGACCAAGTCGGCGGGCCAGGCGGCAGCCGCGGTCATGAGCGAGTGAAAGCTCATGCGCGCCTCCGGGGCGCCTTAGCGCGCGCGCCGTAGTGCCGCAGAGCGTCTGCCTCGAGCTCGCGCTGGAGCGCAGCGACGTCCGGTGCGAGGACCACCGGCCGCGCCTTCTGTCGCGCGGTCCCCTTCACGAACCAGAGGAACTTCTGCCCGAGACTCGCCCAGCGGATGATCACGCCCCAGCGCTTGCTCAGGTCGAGGACCTCGCGCTCGAGGACCGCCTCGGCGAGGGAGCCGCCTGGCCGGCCAGGCGACGTCTTTCCTGAACGGTGTGGCACGCGATCCGAGGAGCGGACCACGGCAGCGGCGTCGCGCTGGATCTTGCGCGCCACCCGCTCCAACACCGTCTTAGGTCGCCAGTTAGCCATGACCTTTGTCGGCGCTCCCCGCAAACCAAAGCCGCGCACGTTGGCGCGGCGTTAAGAGAGCTGGCCCCCGAACAGGGGCCGCTTGCTGACGTTCGTGAGGTAGGGGACGCCTTCGTTGGAGGCGCGCGGGACCTCGGTGTCGTCGGAGTACTCCGGCACGAAGCTGTCGACCTCTTCGCGGGCCTCTTGGCCCCAGTAGCCGCGCGCGCCTTCGTCCGCCGCGCGGGCGCCCTCTCCGGCGCTGATGTAGCCGGCGGCCGCGAGCACCTCTAGAAAGCGGTAGGCGACAGCGCGCTTGAGCTCCGCCTGGTTCGTGAGGACAGCGAGCGCGTCCGTCGGAAACCGGCGCTTCAGCCGGTCGTAGACCCAGCGGTGCGCCTCCAGAAGCGAGTCAGCCGTCGAGAACTCGGAGTCTGCTTCGAGGTTCGCGAGGTCCTGCACGCTCGAGATGTCGACGACCTCGGCGATCGTGGCCAGGAGCGCGCTGTCGCGCGTGAGGGCCACGCGTCAGTTCGCCGCGGCGGCGAGAACGGCCGTATCCACCGCATCCTCCGTCGGGGACGGGTGAGATCGTCCGGTGAAGTTCATGGCAGCGACGGCCGTGAGGAGATTTGCGCGGGCAGGGCCGGCCGCGATCACGTCAATGAACAGACCGTTGTTGGCCTTCTGGACGCGGACGAGGGCCATGACGTCCTTGCCGTCCACGGTGAAGTGGACGACCTGGGCGCCTTTGCTCCCGGAGAAGCTCGCGTCCGCCGCCGTCGTGTTCGCGGCCGTACCGTCGACCGAGAGCACGATCGGCGGGAGCCCGCCGAGCGCCGCGGAGGTGTTCGTGTTGGCCGCGAGCGCCAGACCGGCGACGAGGAGCAACGCGAGCACGACCATCAGAGCCTTGAGTTTCGACATGACGAACCTCCCGCGGCATAGCAGCGGCCGGATTTGCACCGGCGACCTCCGGCGTATGAGACCGGCGAGGACTCTGCTCCTCCACGCTGCGTCAGGGCCGCCAATCCCCGGAGACCGGGGACGGCGGTCAGGATTAGGCGACCCTTACGGGATCGCGTTGAAGACGAGGACGGACTTCTGGACCTTCTGGATCGGGAGGCCGCAGTAGCCCACGTGCAGGCGCACGCCGATCGGGTTCGTGATCAGCTCGAGGTAGGCGAACCATCCGCGCGTCTCGGCGATCAGCGAGAACGGGTTGCCCGTGGCGAGCGACGCGATCGCGCCGGTCGGGATGAGCTGGATGCCCTCGGCGAGCGCGAAGCACTCGCGGTGGCGGTTCTCGGGCGGCAGGATCGCCACCAGGTCCGTCGCTGCGGGGATGTCGACCGCCGTGTCGGGCGTCGCGTCGGCGTAGTACTGATCACGCGCGAAACGCCACTCCATGCCGCCGTAGCGGACGCTGTTGCCGCCCTCCATGAAGGAGGACTCGAGCGTGCGGCCGGCGAACGAGCCGTTCTTGAGGAGCTCGGTCGCCTCCGTGTTGCCGACGAGGTAGCCCTCGACGTCGTCGGACGCGATGGCGATCCCGGGAGCGAAGCCGGTGCCCTTGCGGTACGCCAGCTTGAGCGGGTTGATCTCCGTGCTGCGGATCTTCGTGGACGCGGCGGCCCACGACACCGCGGCGTTCGCGCTGTTCACCGGGTAGGTGAGGATGAACGAGCCGGACGCGATGTCCGCGTTCGCGATGGCGCCGAGGTCGACCTGACCGTTCGTGGTCAGGAAGCTCTTGCACGCGATGAGGTTCAGCGTGCGCATGGCGCGGTTGGTCAGGTTCAGCAGGTTCGCGTTGAGGTAGCCCGCGGGATCGGGGAGCGTGCTCCCCTCACCACGGGCCATCTTCAGGAGCCGGCCGTCGAGGTCGACGTGCTCCTTCACGGCGAACAGCTCGCCCGTCCGCTTGATGATCCCGAGGGGCTTCGTCGCCTTGCTCGGCGAGTTGGGCCCGGTCACGGGGGCGAGGTCGCGGCTGAAGCGGACCTCGTCCCACTTCACCACGTCGGTGACGGGCGAGAGCCGCTCGCCTCCCTCGTAGTACTTCCAGAAGCTCCGCTCCTCCGACTGCTCGGCGAAGCGGCGGACGCTGCCCGTCATGGCCTCGGCCATGAACAGTTCGTCGAGTGCGGTGGGCATTGCAGGCTCCCAAGGCGGCTAGTTAGGCCGCAGAGGTGGGTTTCAGGTCACTGCGCTACGCGCGGGGTGGGTTTACTCGAACGTCGAGCCGCGGGCGATGAGGATCGCCTTAGCCTCGTGGCTGAGGTTCGCGAGCTCGCTCTCGTCGAAGCGGCCCGCGGTGATCGTGGCGACCGGGTGCGAGTCAAAGCTCGCGTTGTCGAGGTCCACGAGGTCGCGGTCCTGCATGATCACCCGCACGTCGGCCTCGACGCCGCTCGCGTAGGCGCTCGAGGTGGAGCCGTCGTCCGTCCCGTAGGCGGTGTCGAGGTCCATCGACATCTTCGCCTTCACGTTGCCCTTGAGGCGCGACGTGATCACCAGCAGATCGGAGGCGCCGGCGTCGCTCGCGACGAACCGGTCCTTGAACTGCGCGTCCGCGTTCAGCGCGGTCACGACCTCGGCGATCGTGTCGTCGCCCGCGGCGAGCGTCACCGTGCCCGACTGCACCAGCCCGTTGGGGAGGTAGAGGGTCCACGTGAGGATCTTCGATGCCCAGTCCGCATCGGGCTTCTCGGCCGACGTCACGACCGCGGCCGTGTTGATGTCGCCGGCCGCGGCGCCGTCCGCGGCGTCGGACAGGTAGTAGAGCCCGTCGCCAGATTCCTTCACCACGACGGTTCCCGCGCGCGCGCGCTTACCGCCGCTCGCGGGCCATCCGGTGGTCTGGCCGCCCTTGATGATGACGTCGTTCCCCTGCTTCGTGCGGGAGCCATCGACGAGGAATGCCTTGTGCGCGAACTCAGTGCTGGTGAAGCCGGGCATGGGCTACTTCCCCTTCCCCGCCGCGACGGGCGGGATGGCGCTCTCGATGCGGGTGCCGTCCTTGGACAGCGTGACGGTGTAGCCCTGCTGCTCGAGCAGGCGCTTCTCGCCCTGGACGGCGGCGAGCTGGTGTTGGTTCGCCGCGGGCGGGGCCGCGGGTTTGTCGGTCGTCACGGGCTTGCCAGCCTTCGCGCCGGCGGCCTCGAGCAGCGCCTCGCCGAGCTCGTGCGCGACGTCGCGGCGACCGGCGTTGAGGTGAGCCTGGACCTTCGCGAGCTTCGCGGCGTCGATCGGGGCGTTGAGCTCCGCGCTGCGAGTCGCGAGCGACGCGATGAAGGCGGTGTCTTCGGCCTTGAGGCGCGCTGCATCGCGGGCCTTGAACCCTGCGAGCTCGCCCTGGAGAACGGTGAGAGAGACCTGCTCGGGTAGCGCGCGGACCTCGGCCAGAGTCGCCGTGAGCCCTTCGTTCTCCGCCCGAAGGCGCATGATCTCGTTCGACTGCGCGAGCGCGCGAAGCTGCGCGGCCTCATCGGTGGCCGGCAGCGGGAGCGCGCCCTTCGCCGAGAGGTAGGCGCGGAGGAACTCCGTCACCTTGCCCTCGCCGTGGAACTCCGCGGCGTGCTCGAGCGCTTCGGTTGCCTGCTCGGCGAGCGCGCTCGGGGTGTCCGCGAACATGCCCGCCGGGTTTGCCGCGGGATCGGCGACCCAGTCGGCGCGGGGGACCTTCTTCGCCCGGAGAAAGCTCCGGGTCTCCTCGGTCTCGACTCCGTCGCGGACTCCCTTGACGGTCAGCTCCTCGGCCTCGCCCTCCACCACGATGGAGACGCCGGCCACGTCGGCCTCACCTTCGGCGAGGTCCATGAGGTAGGTCGGCGCGTCCACCGAGAGGCCCGCGGGGCGGATGCTCTTGGCCGTCGCGGAGAACTCGAAGTCGCCGACGACCTGGTCACCGTCGCGGCGGACGTTGCTCCAGCGCCCGAGGTGCGAGCCCAGTCCGTCCGCGCAGAGGTTGCCGTGCGTCCAGCGGCCCTTGGCGCCGCTCGTGAGCCCGGCGACCTGGTCCAGCGTGGTCTCGTCGATGTCGATCCCATGACCAAGGGCCGGACCCTTGGAGATGATCGACGCGCCGAGGATCTTCCCGTTTCCCGTGCGGTCAACGCGCGGGCGGGTCGTGGCGGGCGAGAGGGATCGTAGACGAACGCGCATGCACCCGGTCTACGCGTGCGCCCGGGCAGAGTCTCGGAAACCCTACATCTTGGCGCCGGCCCCTATTACTGGGGCCAGGCGTACTTTCGCGCCGGCTTGGGCGCGCACCGCTCGAGCGTGTGGAACTTGTGCGCGCACCGCGAGGAGGTGCAGATACGGCGGCGCATGACGCCCTCGGGGCGGCGCTCGGTGTCGTAGACGCGGGACCGTCCGCCGCACTGAGGGCAGGTCAAATCGGCCTCCCAACGGGCAGCTTGCGCCCGGCGAACGGGATGAGCTGGACGGTGACGCCGAGCCCGTGAAGCTCACGGAGCCAGCGCTTCACGCGCTCGCGCCCGAACGCGCCATGCGAGACCTCGCGCGCGCGAACCGTACGCCGAGCCTTCTCCACGAGCGCGATCGCCTCGGTCTCGCCAGCCTCCGCGCGCGCCTGCACGACGGGGTTCGGCGCCATGGCGTCGAAGATCACGCCCAGGCGGTCTGGGCGGTCGCGCCGGATGCCGATCTGGCCGTCGAGCCACGAGCAGCGGTAGTTGCGGCAGGGGTCGGGGCGGCTCTCGTAGATGCCGCAGCCCTTCTCGCACTGGTGCTCGCAGCGCTGATGCGGCGGCTTCTCGAGCGACTTGACGCCCAGGATGAGGCAGCACGCATCGCAATCTCCGCAGGTGCGGGCTTCGGCCGTCATTCCTGCTCCTCTCGCTCGACGTCTTGGCCGCCGGTGTCCTCCTCGCCCTCTTCTGTGCGCGCGTCCTCTCGGCGGTCGGCGCGCTCGCTGGAGGGGTTCTCCGGGCGGCCGACCTCAGGCGCCGAGGGGTCGGGGTGCTTGAAGGGGTCGAGCGGCGCGTCGCGCAGCGGGATGCCGAGCTTGTCGAGCAGGGCCGGGACGTCGGTGCGGAGCGCGACCTCGCCGCGCGCAGCACCGTTGCCGAGCCGGAGCACCTCCTGGTAGATCTTCCGCGCGGCGGCCTTGCCCACGTCCGTCGCGGCGATCTCCGGCGGCGCGACCTTCTGCGGGTCGTAGTTCGCGCGATGCACGATCTCCACGAGCCGTGAGAGCCCCGCCGCGGCGAACGACGCGAGGTCCTCGATGTGCTCGTCGATCATGCCTTCGAGCGTCTTGCTCGCGACGCCGCCCGCGTCTCCGCCCACGGCGCCGAGCGACGGCGACATGAGGTAGGCGTTGAAGATGTTGCCCTCGATACGGTTGAGCGCCGCGTCCCAGACCTCGGCGCGATCGGGGAGGTCCAGGGCTTGGACCTCGTACTTCTTATTGCCGGCCGCGTCGCGCACCGACGGGAACACGATGTTCCCGCTACCGCGAAGGTCGTCCAGGAGGGTGCCGACGAACTCCGGGATGGGAGTCCTTTCCTCGTCCTCGGGATTGACGAAGCCCTCGGGCGCGTAGGCGATCCGCGGCGAATCGACGGAGCGCTCGAGGTACTTGTCGCGCAGCACGCTCACGATGAGGTGCCGGCAGTAGTCGGCCCAGGAGCGCCGGCGCGCGCCCTGCCCGAGCACGGAACCGAACTCAGGGTCCCAGATCCACGGCGCGACTCGGTCGGCCCCGTAGGTGCCGCCCTCGGACACAACGGAGACCACGCGGCCGGCGTCATCGAGTTGGAAGGTCGTCGAGTCCGGGTGGAGCTCGAAGGCCTCGCGGAAGTGCGTGTGCTCAACGAGCGTCCGCAGGCGCGGCTTCCCCTTCTCCTCCGCAGCCACCATGATGCGCAGCGTCTTCCGCTCCCAGTCGAGGACCGACACGATCGTCCCGTAGGCGAACGCGCGCGCGGCGCCGCCGAGGAGCGTGGGCAGGAGCGGCCAGAGCCACGCTTCCGTCTCGGCGCGGACCTTCGGGTCGTCGTGCTTCACGGAGTAGAGATCGGGCCGGCGGATGATCCCGCTGATGGTTCGCTCGGCGAGGTAGACCGCGGGGTTCGAGCCCATGAGCTGGAGCGCGGTGACGGGCACCGTGCGCGGGTCCATGCCGTAGCCGAGCTGCGCGATCGTGTGGAGCTCGAGCGGGAGGGTGAAGCGGCCATGCATGCTCGCGAGGAGCATGGAACTGGCGCGCTTGAACCGGGCCAGGTCCACGGCCGGGTCGGGCATCGGGTGCTCCTGGCGCCGAGTGAGGGCGCAAAGGGACCGTCGAGGGTCTTGTGCTACCGGAAGATGTAGCCTTTACGGCTGACCGCTCGACCCGGAGAGGGTGCAGGCCCACGAGGACGGAACGAGGCGAGGCCGCCGTCGCCCGTGTCGGGCGGGGTCTCGTCGTGCACGCGACCGTAGTTCGCCAGGCAGAACGAGAGGACGCAGTCGTCGTGCTCGCCGGGCACCTGCGGGCCCTCATAGATCATGAGCTCGCGCCCGTGGTGCACGCGCTTGATTCCCTGGAAGCGCGACATCTCGTAGTCGAGTTGGCAGGCGCCGCACGCCTTGCGGGCCGCGTCGCTGTCCGGGTGCGGCGCGTGGAGCATCTTGAGCTTCTTCCACTGCACGTCGGCCCGCGCCTGCTCGACAATCTCCGCCTTCGTCCCCTGGCTCGAGGTCTTGACCTCGACGACCTCGATGCGGTTCGCGCGAAGGTGCTCGGCGAGGACCGCGCCCGCCGCGCCGCCGGCGCCGCCGGTGTCGACCACGACCGTCGCCCCATGCGCCTTCGCGATCTCGGTCACCTTCTCGTAGCTCTGCGCCCAGTAGGCCGTCTCGCTGAAGCCGGGAGTGTCCTCGTTCCAGCGCGCGAGGACCTCCCCCTCCTGCCACTCGTTGATCTTGGTGCAGACGAAAAAGTCCTTCTTCCCGATGTCGACACCGAGCCAGCAGGCGGCTTTCTTCCGCGGCGCGATCTCCTCCACGAAGAGGCCGTCGCGGTCCGGGAACACGAGCAGGAGGTTGTCGACGAACTCGGCGAGGTACTCCTGCGCGAACTTCTCGGGCGAAGCGGTCTCACGGTAGAGCGCGATGAGAGCCTGGTCGTTGTAGGGCGAGTCCGTGCCCTTGAACCGGAAGCGCTCGACGTTGAGCTTTCCTTTGAGCGACTTGTCCCACCACTCTTTGACCCAGTTCCCGCCGGCGGGGGTGGTCGTGATGAGCATCCGCACCTTGGACCCCGGCGTTCGCAGCGCGGGCATTGACGACTCGATGGCCTTCACGGAGAGGTACGCGCCCTCTTCGACCCAAAGCACCACGATCGAGGGCCCGCGCACGACCTCCTTCCGGTCGGCGGAGAAGATCTTAATGGACCGGCCGCCGGGCAGGTGCAGCGTGCGCTTCGTCGAGACCCAGTCGTCGGGCGCCACGCCGAGCGGGGCCGCGAGCTCGCGGAGCTTGTCGCGAGCGGCCTCGGCATGCGTGAGCGTCGGCGCGAGCACGGCGCCCTGCGAACCGGGCGGAGCGTCCATCACTATCTGCAGCGTCTCGTACGCTGCGCCGTGCGTCTTACCGACGCCGCGGCCCGACACGAGCAGACGCCAACGCGACTCGCTGCGGTGCAGCATGCGCTGCGCGCGCCAGCTCCCCGCACGGTAGGGGGAACAGGCGAGGGCCCCGCTGCCCGGCTTGCGCCGCTTCCGGCCCTCCGCTCGGGCTACCGCCGCGGCAAGCTGGGTCGCCCCCGGGCCCAGCGCGGGATCGCTGGCGGGAACGACCTCGAGCACTTGCCCCGGTTGTGGGCCCGGCAGAGCCACATCAGGTTCGTCCATGCATTGTCCCCTCCCTTCGAGAGAGGCTGGCGGTGGTCGATCTCGAGCGGCTCGCCCTCGGGCGTGACGAGCGCGGCATCGCGGCAGGCGACGCAGAAGCGGCCGCCCTGCCGCTCGTCGACCAAGGCGAGTACCTCGGGCGGGAAGTCGCGGGTCGCGATGCGGCGCTGGTCGCCGCGGCCCCAGTCGCGCGCGTCGCTCATCACTTCCCCCCTTCGTCTTCGTTCGGATGCTGTGCGCGATCGGCCTCGAGTTCCGCAGCGATGAACGCGAGCACGCGGTCGCGCCGCCCGTCGTCAACGAACCAGTCGAGCGCACGAGCGGCGAGCATCGCCTCGGGCGACGCGAGCAGGAGCTTGTGCGGGTCCTCCGGCGCGGGCTCGTTCGAGCGCTTCGCGTCCGCGGCCTGGCGCGCCTCGGCGAGCGCAGCGCGGATCTGCGCCGCCTCGTCGGGCGCCACCTTACCGTCCGCGACCAAGGCGGCGAGCTCGTGCAGCAACTCCTCCCGGTCGCCGTCGCTCTTGGCCGCGCGCACCAAGGCACCGAGGCGAGGCACGTCGGCGGGCAGGCTGGGCGCGTCGACCTTCGGCGCGTCCCACACGTCGGCGACGGAGAGCTCGCCCGCGCGCCAGAGCCGAAGCATCGTCGTCGTGGCGTTGCGGTCGCGCGCGCCAGCGTCCATCACCTTCTCGACCCCGATGAGTTTCTTGTCGGCGCGGAGCGCGCCCTCGAGCGCCGCGGTGATCGCTCGCCGGCAGCGCTCGCGGTTCTCCGGCGTGTATTTCCTGATTTCCTGCGGGATCTCGGCCATTCCGACCCGTTCGTAAGTGTTTTGGCTTCGATTTCTTAAGTCAGAATTTCGGGTTTCCACGCGAGGGCAAGG
>Ga0196963_10002276_pt1 | contig 11702 bp, 9 predicted proteins | sample S1_5metaG_FD_148600 | JGI IMG/M metagenome (GOLD analysis project Ga0196963, IMG submission 148600) | Soil microbial communities from Anza Borrego desert, Southern California, United States - S1_5 | ecosystem: Environmental > Terrestrial > Soil > Desert | place: USA: California | collected... | reverse complement strand
CAGGGGGGACTGGCGCATCTGTTCCGCGTCACCGACGAGATCCGCCACCGCTTCCCGGCGCTCGAGATCCGCGCCAACCGCTACCTGCAGATCTTCAACATCGCGATCCTGGTCGCCGGTTACGGCTTCGCCGCGATGGTGATCCTGCAGGCCTGGGGCCTGCGCTCCTTCGACTGGCTGACCTCGCCGGGCGGGCAGCGCGTGGCCACCAGCATCATCTCGATCACGCTGATCGTCGTCGTGGCGGCGACGCTGTGGGAGGCGATCAACGCGGTGCTCGACCGCTACGCCCAGGGGAGCTCCGACGCCAGCCGACGCAGCTCGCGGGTGCGCACGCTGATCACCCTGGCGCAGCGCGCTCTGCTCGCGGTGTTCTGCGTCTTCGTCGGCATGATCGTGCTGTCGGAGATCGGCATCAACATCGCGCCGCTGATCGCCGGTGCCGGCGTCGTCGGTCTCGCCGTGGGCCTCGGCGCCCAGACCCTGGTCAAGAACCTGATCGAGGGCATCGCCAACCTCGTCGAGGATTCCTTCGCCGTCGGCGACGTGGTGAAGCTCGGCGACCTCGGCGGCGTGGTCGAGGAGATTTCGATGCGCACCGTCCGCCTCCGCGATTTTGCGGGGCATGTGCATACGATTCCGTTCAGCGAGATCAAGACCATCACCAATATGACGCGCGACTTCTCCTTCGCGGTCTTCGACATCGGCGTGGGCTATGACACGGACATCAACCGCGTGCGCGAGGTGCTGACCCGCGAGGCGGCCGAGCTGCGCGCCGACAAGGAGCTCGGCCCGGCGATCACCGGCGACCTCGAATTCTCCGGCCTCGACACCTTCGGCGAATCGGCGATCACCGTGAAGGGCCGCCTGCGCACCCAGCCCGGCAAGCAGTGGCAGGTGCAGCGCGCCTTCAACCTGCGCATCAAGGCCGCCTTCGAGCGCGAGGGCATCGACATCCCCTTCCCGCACCGCACGATCCGCCTGATCGGCGGCGACGGCAAGGCGATCACCAGCCTCGCCGGCGGCGCCTCCTCGCCCTCGCCCTAGCCCGCCGCGATCTCCGCCTCGAGCGCCTCGGCGCTTTCCGCGTCGACGACCCGCCGCGCGATCTCGAAGGAAAACCCGGCCCGCCCGAGGGCCGCCATGTCGCGCGTCCGCCGCTCCCCGCGCTCCGCCGCCGCGCGAAACGGCCCGAGGCGCCGCTTGCGCGCCAGGCGCAGCGCGCCGGCGAGATCGGAATGCCCGTCCTCGACCAGCGCCGTCAGGGCGCCGTCCACCTCCTCGGCAGCGACCCCTTTGACCTGCAAGCGCCGCGCGATGACCGAGGCCGCACGGCCCTGGCGGCTGAGGCTGCGCGCCCGCGCCTCGGCGTAGAGCTTGTCGTCGAGCAGCCGCCGCGCCACCAGCCTGTCGATGACGGCGCCGATACGCGCCACGCCCTCGGCGCGCACCATCGCCCCCTCGTCGGACGGATGGGCGCGTGCCGCCCGCACCACCCGGCGCATCAGCACCCGGCGCAGGTTCTCGGCCGAGCTGGCGTAGCGCTCGAGATAGGCCAGGGCGGCCTTCTCCAGGGCCTCCGGTGTCACAGCGGGAATCGCGCGGCCGCGTCTCATGGCCGCATTCTACCCGGCTTGCGGCGGCGGGAAGAGCGGCCTATCGTCCGCCCCTTCTGAAAGCACGGCTCATGCCCGACACGACGACGCCTTCTCACCCCGACCCTCTGATGCAGGCGGGCGCCCCGCAGCCGCGCCGCTACGGCGCCGTCAACGGGCTCGGCCTGTGGACCCTGGCCTCGCGCGAGGTGCGCCGCTTCCTCAAGGTCTACACCCAGACCATCCTGGCGCCGGTGGTGACGACCTTGCTGCTGCTCGCGGTCTTCGCGCTCGCCCTCGGCGGCGCCGTAAGAGAGGTCGGCGGCGTCGGCTTCGCCGAGTTCCTGGCGCCCGGCCTGATCATCATGGCCATGGCACAGAACGCCTTCGCCAACACCTCGTCCTCGCTGGTCATCTCCAAGGTCCAGGGCAATATCGTCGACTCTCTGATGCCGCCGCTCTCGCCGGGTGAGCTGGTGATCGGCTTCGCCACCGGCGGCGTGGTGCGCGGCCTCGCCGTCGGCCTCACCGTCGGCGTCTGCCTGCTGCCCTTCGTGCCGCTGCACCTCGCCCATCCCGGCTACATCCTGTTCCACGGCCTCGCGGCCTCGCTGCTGCTCTCGCTGCTCGGCATCGCCGGCGGCGTGTGGTCGGAGAAATTCGACCATATCGCGGCGGTGACCAATTTCGTGGTGACGCCGGCGGCGTTCCTCTCCGGCACATTCTATACGATCGACCGCCTGCCGCCGCCCTGGCACGAGATCGCGCTGTGGAATCCGTTCTTCTACATGATCGACGGATTCCGCTACGGGTTCATCGGCCACGCCGACAGCAATCTCGCCCTCGGCATCGTGATCCTGACGGTCACCGACGCGGCGCTGTTCGCGCTCTGCTACTGGATGTTCCGGACCGGCTACAAGCTGCGGGCGTAAGGACGCGCTGGCGCGCGCTGTATTTCTTTGAAAGTCTGGACCCCCGCCTGCGCGGGGGTGACGACCGGGTAGGCGGCTAATTCGCCGGAAGGGTGTCGATCGCCACCGGCTGGCGGTTGCGGATCTCGACCACCAGGGTCTGGTGGCGCAGCACGCCGTCGGCATCGCCGGTCACGTCCAGCAGCAGGCCGGGCTCGTCGTTGGCCGAGAGGCTGAGATTCTTCAACGCCGCGGCGAACGCATCCTTGTCGACCCGGCCAAGCCGCGTCGTCACGACCTTGGCCAGGTAGAGCGCCGAATAGCCGCGCATGGCGTCGAGGCCGCTGGGCCCGCCGTAGAGCGCGCGGTGCTTGCGCTGGAAATCGCGGATCGCCGGCATCGGCGTCTCGGCCCCGAGCCCGACCACGGCGCGGACACCGTTGGCCGCGTCACCGGCGCGCTCGATCAGGCGGGCGCTGATCAGCGACGCCTCGCCGAGCACCGGCTTGGCATAGGCTTGCTGGCGCAGCTCGGTCAGCAGACGCACGGTTTCGTCGGTCGGCAGCCTCACCACCAGCGCATCGGCCCCGGAATTCTTCAGGCGGATGACCGTCGCCGAGAAATCGACCTGCTCCCGCTCGATGAGCAGCGGCGTCGCGGCCAGCGGGGTGATCCGCATCTCGTCCATCGAGCGCGCGGCAATGGCGACCGATTTCGCCTGCAGCTTCCCGACCAGATAGCGGGCGAGTGGGGCGGGCGAGTCGGCGAAACGCGATGGGTCGAGGACCAGGTCGCCGCGCGACGGCACGATGACGAGCTGGCGGCCGAGGATTCCGCCCCGCGCGTTGATCTCGCGCAGCGCCATCTCCACGCCGTTCGTCCAACCCGGGCCGCCGGCGACCGCGAGGCGCACCGGCCCCTCCTGCGCGGAGGCGGGCGCGGCAAGCACCAGAAGGGCGAGAAGCAGCCAGCGCAACGGGTTCATGCCGCAACGGTAGTCGAAAGCCTGGCCTCAAGCCAAGCCGTACGGTTCAGCGCGCCCGCTTCGGCAGGCTGCGGAAGCCGAGGAACTCGGCGTAGAGGCCGACCTGGTGGTCGAGCATGTGGCGGCCGTGATGGATGCGGTGGCCGCTGGCCTCGGCCTCCAGCAGCAGAGGCGTGGTCGGTGGCTCCATGATGATGTCGGCGACGATCACGCGCGCGGGCAGGCATCGCGGATCGAAGGAGAGCGGGTCGTCGGACTTCATGCCGAGCGGCGTCGCATTGATCGCCAGGTCGACTCCGTCGGGCAGCGTGGTGGCAATAGCCACCTGTCCGGGGAAGTGGCGCTTGAGCCGCTGGGCCAGCGCCTCGGCCTTGGCGACGGCCACGTCGGTCAGGGTCAGATGCGCCAGGCCGTGGTCGAGCATCGCGAAGGCAATCGCGGTCCCCGCTCCGCCCGCCCCGACGAGCCAGGCGCGCATACCCTTCACCGCGATGCCCTGCGCGGCCAGCCCGCCGGCGAAGCCCTCGCCATCGAAGATATCGCCGACGAGCCGGCCGTCCGGCTCGCGGCGCACCGCGTTGCAGACGCCCAACCGCCGGACACGCGGCGACATCTCGTCGAGGAACGGGATGATCGCCGCCTTGTGCGGGATGGTGACGCTGAGGCCGACGAAATTGGGAAAGGCGCGCACGCCCTGTATGGCCGCTTCGAGATGCGCCGGGGTCACGTGCATCGGGATGCAGGCCGCATCCACGTCCAGCTCCGCGAACATCCGGTTGAACACGGCGGGCGCGCGGACCTGCGCCACAGGGTCGCCGATGGCGCCGACCAGCAGCGTGGCGCCGGTGATCCCCGGTCCCGGGTGCCGATCGCGTGTCGAATCCTGCGTCCCGTCCATGCCGATTCATTCTCCTCGCGCCAGTGAGGCCCGGATTCGGGCGCCGGCATTATAGACATAATGACCATGGACATCGGCCGGGTGCATCCCCATCCTCAGTCTATAGACGAAATGTCTGAGACCAGCCATGATCCGGAACCCCGCCAAGACACCTGACCGCAAGACCCTGATCGAGACGCTGAAAGCCGTGTCGCGCCGGCTGCGCGGCAAGCCGGTGACGCAGGCTCGCTTCGAGAGGCTGACCGGCATCGGCATCTACCAGGTGAACAAGCATTTCGACGGCTACAACGGGCTGCTGCACGCCGCCGGCTTCACCACCTATCTGCAGAACCTGCGCGTCAGCGACGACGAGTTGATGCGCGGCATGGCCGAGGTGTTCCGCGCCGAGAAGGGCGTGACCACCCGCGTGCGCTTCGCGCGGCTCTGCCGCTACGCCCTATCGACCTACGAGCAGCGCTTCGGCGGCTGGTCCAAGACGCTGCGCGCCTTCCGCAAATGGCAGGAGAAGCACGATCCCGGCTTTCCCCACGTCGAAGCCCTCAAGGCTCACCGCGTCCCCGGCCGTGTCCCGCGTGAAGGCCCGGTGTGGTCCGCGCGCGGCACGCGGCAGTACGGCGAGCCGTTGCACGTGCACGGGATGCAGCACACGCCGATCAACGAGATGGGCGTGCTGTTCCTCTTCGCGGCGATGGCCTCCGAGCTGGGCTATGTGGTGGAGAGCCTCACGCCCGGCTTCCCCGACTGCGAGGCCAAGCGCCGCGTAGGCCGGGTGTGGGAGCGCGTGCGCATCGAGTTCGAATTCCAAAGCCGCAATTTCCGCGACCACCGCCATGATCCGCAGGGCTGCGACCTCATCGTCTGTTGGGAGCACAACTGGCCGCAGTGCCCGGTGGAGGTGCTGGAGTTGAAATCTGCTGTACAGGTAGAGCGGCGTAGTTCCCATGCGCAGAATGTCTCTGTGCCTGTATTATTCTCAAGCCGATTCGCGGCTGAGCGGGTACGCCGTCAGGAGAATACGTGATGCAGCACGTCGTTATTGATTTTAAGCACTGCTATGGAATCAAAACGCTCAAATGGGATTTTGATTTCTCCAAAAAGCCGGCATACGCGATCTATGCGCCCAATGGCGTAATGAAATCTTCTTTGGCGCAGACGTTTCTGGATGCATCAAGGAAGCAGGCGTCACGAGACCGCATTTTTCCAAACCACAAGACCTCTCGAAGCATTGCCGACGAAAAAGGCAAAGAAGTAGATGGAGAACGCGTTCTCGTTGTCGTGCCATACGACGAGGCACTTGGTCCTGGCGAGCAGACGTCAGTTCTCCTCGTGAATAAGAAATTACGCGAAGAACACGCAAAGTTATTTACCGACATAAACGCCACCAAGGATGAACTTCTCAACGCTATGCAGGCGCAGGCGAAGTCGGAGGCCAACTTCGAGCAAGAGATCGCTTCGACCTTCACCAGTGGCGACGACATCTATACCGCGCTGGGACGCATCAAAGATGAGGTCCGTCGCCAGAAAGAGGCCGTCTTTAAGGACGTAGAGTACGACAAGATTTTTAATGAGAAGGTCGTTACGGCTCTTGCGACAAAGGGACTCAAGGATGCGGTCGAAAACTACATCCGCATCTATAATGACCTTTTGGAGAAGTCGACCTTCTTCAAGAAGGGTACTTTTGACTACTATAACGCCGGTCAGATTGCCGACAGCCTTGCAAAGAATGGCTTCTTTGAAGCCAACCACACGGTGAATCTGAAATCACTGGGCAAGCAGGTCGAAATCAATACGCAGGCGGAGCTAGAAGCGCTGATCACGGAAGAAAAGCAAAAGATCCTCACAGATGCGAAGCTTCTTAAAAGCTTTAACGACGTGGCGAAACAGCTCGCGCGGAATTCCGAACTTCGTGAATTTTGTCGTTACCTGCAGAAAGAGCCTGCCCTTCTATCAAGGATGAGCAATCCGAATAAGTTCAAAGAGGACGTGATCAAGTCGTATTTGAAGGTCCATGAATCCTTGTGCATGTCACTCATTGAGAAATATGAGAATGCGCTGAAGCGAAAGGAAGAGATCGAAGACCAAGCCCGCCGCGAGCGAACGCAGTGGGACAAGGTAATAGCGATGTTTAATTCTCGATTTGTGGTGCCATTCGAACTGGAAGCGAAGAATCGAATTGGCGTCATGATGGGTGGCGCGGCGCCTGTCTTGGCTTTCACATACAAGGACGGAGATGAGAGAGCCGCCGTAGAAAAGATGAAGCTGCTGGAAGCGCTGAGCAACGGCGAGAAGAAGGCGCTGTACATCCTCAACGTCTTGTTCGAGGTCGTGACCAGAAAACAGCAAGGCATCGAGACGCTAGTAGTAGTTGACGATCTGGCGGACTCATTCGACTACCAAAACAAGTACGCCATTATCCAATATCTGAAGGAGATCAGCGCTGATGGGCTCTTTAAGCTCATCATCATGACGCACAATTTTGACTTCTTCCGAACCATCTGCGGCCGATTCGTTGGCTATTCTCACTGCCTAATGGCGTCGAAGAACTCGAAAGGCACGACTCTCGCGCAGGCGTCTGGCATCAACAATGTGTTCGCGAACGATTGGAAGAAGGGCTTCTTCAAGGATCCTAAAAAGAAAATCGCTTCCATTGCGTTTCTGCGAAATCTGGTCGAGATGACCAAGGGCGAGGAGAATCCGGACTATCTCAAACTAACTTCCTTGCTGCACTGGAAGTCTGACACAGAGAAAATTACAGTCGCGGAGCTGGACGAAATCTACAATCGGCTCTGCGATGAGAAGGAAGCTTCAAAGGAGGGCAAACGGCCCGTCTATGAGTTAATCGACGAGCAAGGCGCGGCATGCTCCAAAGAAGCTGCCGGCATGCAACTCGAGAACAAGATCGTCCTCGCGATAGCGATCCGGCTACAAGCTGAGCGCTACATGATCAAGAAGATCGCGGACGAGAAGTTTGTAAGCGGCATCACAAGCGAACAGACAGGACGGCTGCGCGGTGAGTTCGAGAAGCGGTTTCCTGGAGAGGAAGCCGCAATTGCTGTTTTGGATCGCGTTTCAGTAATGACGCCCGAAAACATCCACCTCAATTCGTTTATGTATGAGCCACTAATTGATATGTCGGACGATCACCTACGCAAGCTGTACATGGACGTGAAGGCGTTGGCCTAGCCGACGCGCTTATCCTTTCGACCCGACGCCGCGCGCATTGCCCGCTGAGAATGAACAGATAGCTTTGAGGGAGTCGCGGCCACCGTGACCCTCCACAGGGGCCGCGTGCCGACTCCACTGAAACCGCGTGCCGACGTTCCAGCGTTCGTCGAATAGTAATATACGATTTATTCTCTGGTTCTCAGCCACTTACCAAAAACTAGGTTTTGTGGCGTTGACGAATCAGAGAATTCGACACAAAAGGCTTCTAGCGCTTACAGCAGGGCGGGCCGCTACCACGGCCCGCGACAGTCGGGTGGGCAACCCCCTGTCCGGTAGGCAAAGCGGATGATCTACCAAGATCATCTTGCGTGGGGGCCTAGACTGCTAGGGCTCCCCTAATTTTGTTTGTCTCCCTCTAACCGCTCTCTGTATGCAGCGCTTACGTTGCATGTGACACTTTGGAACGATGAAACGTTTCAGAACGTTTCATGCGCCAATATGGCGCACAATCTGTTTAAGCTTGCTTTGGCTGTCAAACGCAAAAATTAGGTGGCTCCTAAGTTTGCTCTTAATTTGCGTATGACGCATTTAAGCAAAGCACTCTCTACAAAGAGCTTTGTGCCAATTTGGCACACTTATCACCCTGATCATTTTTTTCCGATTTTCGGAAGCTTCACCCTTTAAGCGAACGCCGTTCGCCAATTCTATTAACAGATGATCTCCGAATCGGAGATCGCTCAAGCGCTCAAGGCAGAGAGATTAGGTTTTTTTGCCTTTTCACTCCCTTCCTCGCTGTCGGTGAACTCCTCGCGGCTGGCGGCCGACTGCCGCACCATCTGGGGCTATCCCGGCCGTGATGCCGACCTACCAGAGGATCGACATCGCCTTAGAAAAGGGCGATGGCGTTTAACTTTCCGGGGTCGAATAGCACCAAGTCTAGATCGCCGTGTAGGGTACGAAGGGCACACGCTCTCGTTTGGAAACGCGGGGCAGAAGCTCTTCGATAGCCGCTTTGAAGTGCCGGGTTTCCTGATGCGCCCGCCATCCGGCTTCGTCGACATACAGCTCAAAGAGGAAATACAGAGAGGGATTTGTCGGCGAGCGATACGGCAGGAACAGTTTTACGCCGGGCTCCGCCAGGGTGGGCGCGACCAACCCTTCAAGGATGGCGCCCACGGTGTCCGACTGTCCCTCCTTGGCCTCAATCGTTATGGCCACAACGAAGCCGTCGTTCAGATCGGCCGGGGCGTATCGGGACGCTTTCATGGGGGAGACCTCGTCAGTTCCTCAGCGCATCATCGTCGCACGCCGCATCACGCGATGGCCGTCCGATGGTTCGTTATCGGTGGAATAGAAGTCGGTTGATCGGCCTTGGGCGACCTGCACACCGAGCGTTGCCGGTCGCGGCGGCTTGACGTATAAGCCGGTGATCGGGACAGGCAGACTCCCGGTCCTTCCAAGACGGTGTCCGTCCAAGCTCTGCTCAACTCGCCACGCGAGGATGAGCATTCATGGCTGACGATACGACCCAACCCCTCCAACCTCTGGGCTACATCGCTCTCCCGCCGCACAACGCGAACGGCGGCTTCGACCATGCGGCGCCGCACGCGGCGAGCGGCCACATCTATGTGGCCCATACGGCAAACGGCGCCGTCGATGTCTTCGACCCCGCGTCCAGCCGCTATCTCTTCTCGATCCCAAACCTGCCGGGAGTGGCCGGCGTGCTGGTCAGCGACGAGGCGCAGCTGATCATCGCCTCGGCCCGCGGCGAGAACACGATCGGCGTGTTTGCCCCGGGGCCCGAGCCGCGCGTGACCAAGATCGCTGTCGGGTTACGGCCCAACGGCTTGGCCTTCGATCACAAGCGCGGCCTGATCCTGGCGGCGAATGTCGGCGACCCCTCCGTGCCGGGCTCCTACACCCTGTCCATGGTGGATTTCGAGGCGCGGAGGCTGCGCGTCGCCATCCCGGTGCCCGGACGCACGCGCTGGGCGCTCTACGATCCCCGCAGCGATTCCTTCTACGTGAACATCATGGACCCGTCGCAGATCGTGGTGGTCGACGCGGGCCGGCCGGATCGCGTCGAGCGCGTGCTGACCGTGCCGGCGGCGGGCGCACACGGGCTGGATCTCGATCCGGAGACGCGACGCCTGTTTTGCGCCTGCGATGCCGGCACGCTGGTCGTGCTCGACGCCGGCTCCGGTGCGGTCCTCGATCAGCAAAAGCTGAGCGGCGTGCCGGATGTCGTGTGGTTCAATCGCCAGCGCCGGCAGCTGTACGTGGCCGTCGGCGATCCGGGCGTGATCGACATCTTCGACACCACGACCCTGAAGCGAATCGGTCGCGTCGCCACGGAGACAGGCGCACACACCACGGCGCTCGCTCCCGCGGGCGACCGGGTCTACGCGTTCCTGCCCGCGACCCATCGCGCCGCTGTCTACACCGTGGTTTAGCGGGAGCAACCCATGGACGGCTTGCTGCTGATTCCTTTTCTCGCCGGTGCCTTTCTCGGCGGGCTCGTCTCCGGGCTCTTCGGCTTTGCCATGGGCATCGTCGTGTCGAGCATCTGGCTCCACTTCATCCCCCCGGTCGACAACACGGTCCTGATCATCGGCTGCACCCTGGCCACACAAGGCTACGGGATCTGGAAGCTGCGGCATGCCTTGGACTGGCCGCGGGCCCTGCCCTTCATTCTCGGCGGAGCGGTCGGCGTTCCGCTCGGCGCCTGGCTGCTCACCTACAGCGATCCGGTGCTGGTGCGCGCCGCGGTCGGAATGCTGCTGGTGCTCTACAGCCTTTACAGTCTCGCCAAGCCGAATTTCAAACCGGTCCAGGCGGGGTTCGCCGCAGATGCCGGAATCGGCGTGCTCAACGGCCTGCTCGGTGGCCTGACGGGATTGGTGGGCATCATCCTGGTGATCTGGTGTCAGATGCGCGGCTGGCCTAAAGATGTGACGCGGGCCACCTTCCAGATCGTGGTCCTGGCCATCGCGATCATCGCCGTCGCCTCCCTGGCGGCGACCGGCAGCATGACGGCCGAGATCGGGAAACTCTACCTGCTGGCCCTGCCGCTGATGCTGGTGGGAACCTGGGCGGGATTCCGGCTCTATGGCCGTCTGGATGAGGCGGCCTTCCGCAAAGCCATCCTTCTCTTCCTTCTGCTGTCGGGCGTCCTGCTGATGGTGCCGGGCGCTCTGTAAGCCCCTGCCGCTCCTAAAAACCGGCGAAATCCGCTTTTCCGCGCCATTTGACATCCCGGGGATAAGCCCCAATAGTGCCGTGTTTCCGGGGCTTTAGGCCGGGCATGGGGCCCGTCCGCAAGCCCCTGATTTTTCGAGGAGACCTGACGTGACTGCCGCGCCATCCGGGGCTATCCCGGCCGTGATGCCGACCTACCGGAGGATCGACATCGCCTTTGAAAAGGGCGATGGCGTTTATCTTTTCGGGGTCGACGGCCGACGCTACCTGGATTTCGCCTGCGGCATCGCGGTCACCGGTCTTGGCCACTGCAACCCCTATATCGTGAAGGCGCTGGAGGAGCAGGCCAAGAAGGTCTGGCACGTCTCCAACCTGCACCGCATCCCGGAGGGCGAGAAGCTCGCCCAGCGGCTGGTCGAGGCCTGCTTCGCCGACACGGTGTTCTTCACCAACTCGGGCACCGAGGCGATCGAGGGCACGATCAAGGTGCTGCGCAAGTACCAGAGCGCCATCGGCCATCCGGAGCGCTATCGCATCATCACCTTCGAGGGCGCCTTCCACGGCCGCACGCTCGCCGCACTCGCGGCCGGCGGACAGGAGAAATACCTGGAAGGCTTCGGCCCCAAGGTCGACGGCTTCGACCAGGTGCCGGCGACGGCGACGCTGAAAGAGGTCGAGGCGGCCATCACGCCGCAGACCGGCGCCATCCTGGTCGAGCCGATCCAGGGCGAAGGCGGCATCCGCGTCTTCACGCCGGAATTCCTGCGCGGGCTGCGCGCGCTGTGCGACAAGCACGGGATGCTGCTCGCCTTCGACGAGATCCAGTGCGGCATGGGCCGCACCGGCAAGCTCTTCGCCCATGAATGGGTCGGCGTGACGCCGGACGTCATGGCGGTCGCCAAGGCGCTGGGCAACGGCTATCCGGTTGGCGCCTTCCTGGCCACGGCGAA
>Ga0196963_10002274_pt1 | contig 11708 bp, 9 predicted proteins | sample S1_5metaG_FD_148600 | JGI IMG/M metagenome (GOLD analysis project Ga0196963, IMG submission 148600) | Soil microbial communities from Anza Borrego desert, Southern California, United States - S1_5 | ecosystem: Environmental > Terrestrial > Soil > Desert | place: USA: California | collected... | reverse complement strand
TTGGAGATGCGGAGCACGACCGCGTCGGTCTCCTCCAGGGTCGCCCCCGGCGGCAGCTCGACGCTCATGGCGCTGTAGCCCTGGTCCCCGGCCGGGATGAACTCGGCCGGGACCTGCGAGGCGACGAAGCCGGACAGAACCAGGAACACCGTCCCCAGCAGGAAGGAGGTCTTCTTGTGGCGCATGCCCCAGGCCAGGCTCTTGAGGTAGCCGGCCATCCAGAAGGGATCCTTGTGCTCCTTGGGCCCGCTGTCGGCCTTCAGCATGTAGGCCGCCATCAAGGGGGTCAGCATCCGCGCCACCACCAGGCTGAACAGCACCGAGACGCAGGCGGCCAGGGCGAAGCTCTTGAAGAACTGGCCGACCACGCCTGGCATGAAGCCGACCGGGGCGAACACCGCCACGATGGTCGCGGTGGTCGCCACCACCGCCAGCCCGATCTCGTCCGCCGCCTCCATAGAGGCCTCGTAGGGCTTGAGCCTATGCTGCCGCATATGCCGGACGATGTTCTCGATCTCGACGATGGCGTCGTCGACGAGGATGCCGATCGTCAGGCTGAGCGCCAGCAGGGTGACGACGTTGAAGCTCTGGCCGAGGGGGGCCAGGATGGCGAAGGTGGGGATCAGCGACAGCGGCATGGCGACCGCGGTGATCAAGGTCGCGCGCCAGTCGCGCAGGAACAGCCAGACCACGATCACCGCCAGCAGGGCGCCGAGCAGCAGGGCCTCGACCGAGGCGATGTAGCTCTCCTCGACGTACTGCACCGTGGAGGTCACCTCCTCGATCTCGAGGTCCTGGCGTTCCTCGTCCAGCTTGGCGATCGCCTCGCGCACCGCCTTGCCGGCCTTGACCTCGCTGCCGTCGCGGGTGCGCAGCATGGAGAAGGAGACGACCTCCTCGCCGTTGAAGCGGGCGCGGATGCGCGGTTCGGTCCAGTTGTCCCTGACCTCGCCGAGATCGCCCAGCCGCACCGAGCGGCCCCCGCCGAGTGTGATCCGCTTGTCGGCCAGCTGCTGCACGGTGTCGGCGCCGCCCAGAGTGCGGATCGCCCGCTCCTCGCCGCCGAGGGTGGCGCGGCCGCCGGGCAGGTCGGCGTTGATGGATTTCAGGGTCTGGCTCACCTGCGCGGCCGTCACCCCCTGGGCGGCCAGCTTGCGCGGGTCGAGCTCGACGCGGATCTCGCGGCTCACCCCGCCCTCGCGGGTCACCTGGGCGATGCCGCGGATGGCCAGCAGCCGCTTGGAGACGTCATTGTCGACGAACCAGCTCAGCTGCTCGGGATTGAGGGCGCCGGAGCGGACCACATAGGTGATCAGCGGCTGGCCGGAGATGTCGATCCGGGTGACCGTCGGCTCGGGGATGTCCTGCGGCAGGTCGGCGCGGATGGAGGCGACGGCGTTGCGCACGTCGTTGGTGGCCTTCTCCAGGTCGGTGCCGATTTCGAACTCGATCGAGGTGCCGCTGACCCCGTCGCCGATATTGGAGCGGACGTGGCGCACACCCTGCAGGCCGGTCATCGCATCCTCGATGATGCGGGTGACCTGGGTCTCCAGTTCCGGCGGGGCGGCGCCCGGCTGGCCCGCGTAGACCACCACCAGCGGGAAATCGATGTCGGGGAAGTTGTTCACCCGCATCTTGGAGAAGCCCTGCAGGCCCGCCACCGTCAGGATGATGAACATCAGGACGACGGGGATCGGGTTCTTGATCGACCAGGCAGAGATGTTGCGGAACATCGTCGGCTACCGCTTGGGCTGGGCGGCGACGACGCGGACACGGTCGCCGTCGGACAGGAAGCCCGCGCCGCTGACCACCACCCGCTCGCCCTCGCGCAGGCCGCCGGCGATCTCGACCAGGGTCCCCACCCGGGCGCCGGTCTGAACCTCGCGGAACCGCGCCACGCCGCCGGCGTCGACCACATAGACGCCGGCCTTGCTGCTGCGGAACACCACCGCCGACTGCGGGGCCACCAGGGCGGGCTGGTCGCCGACGTCGATGCTGGCCCTGGCGAACATGCCAGGCCGGAACGACCCTGGGGAGCCGAGCGTCACCCGCGCCAGCCCCACCCGGGTCTGGGCATCGACCCGGGGGGTGACCAGGCGGACCACGCCGGAGGTCTGGCCGCCCTCGTCGCCGGTGATGGTCGCCGGCATGCCCGGTCGCACCAGGTTCAGCTGGGCCTCGGGCAGCTCTCCTGCCAGTTCCAGCCGGCCGTCACGGACGAGGCGGAAGAGCTCGGCGCCGGGCTGGACGATCTGGCCCTTGACCACGGTGCGGCTGGACACCCGGCCGCTGACCGGAGCCCTCAGGTTGGTCTGGTCGAGCTGGGCCGCCGCCGAGGCGCGCGCCGCTTCAGCCTGCGCCACCCCGGCCGAGGCGGTGCGCTGGCGGGCCAGCGCCTGGTCGAGCGCCGCCTGGGAGAGATAGCCGCGGGCCTTGAGTTCCTGGGCCCGGCCGAGGGCCGCCTGGGCCTCGGCGAGCGTGGCACGCGCCGACTGCGCCTGGGCGTCGGCCTGGCGCAGGGCGGCGCGCTGCAGGGTGTCGTTCAATTTCACGATCAGCTGGCCCTGGCGGACCCAGTCGCCCTCGTCCGCCAGCACCTGGACGGCCGTCAGCCCTCCGGTCTCGGCCCCGACCACCACCTCGTTCCAGGCGGTCACCGTGCCGGAGACATCGACCCGGCGCGGCAGGGTCTGGGGCGTGGCGGTAGCCACCGTCACGGTCAGGGCCGCCTTGGCCTTGGGAGCTTCCTTGCTCTTCTCGCCGCCGCCGCACGCCGCCAGCGGCGCCGTGGCCAGCACCAGGGCGAGCAGGACGATCCGGGTCCGGCCAGACCGGTCGGTGAAAACGCGCACGTCGTACTCCCCAGTCTGTGCAGGCGTGGGCGGTATCTATGCCTTTGCGAGGCTTTCGCAACCGCGAAAGGCCCGCTTGCATCTCCAGGACGAACGCTGTTGCCACAATCCGACAGCAGCCCGGCGAAAATCCGCGCCAACTGCGCGCCCTCGCACCCGGGCGCAAATGTGCTAGACGCGCCCCACCATGACCACCCCGCCTATCGACAAGATCCGCAACTTCTCCATCGTGGCCCACATCGACCACGGCAAGAGCACCCTCTCCGACCGTCTGATCCAGCAGACCGGCGGCCTGACCGCGCGCGAGATGACCGAGCAGGTGCTCGACAACATGGAGATCGAGAAGGAGCGCGGGATCACCATCAAGGCCCAGACCGTGCGCCTGACCTACAAGGCCCGCGACGGCGAGACCTACATCCTCAACCTGATGGACACCCCCGGGCACGTCGACTTCGCCTATGAGGTCAGCCGGTCGCTGGCCGCCTGCGAGGGCTCGATCCTGGTCGTCGACGCCAGCCAGGGGGTGGAGGCCCAGACCCTGGCCAACGTCTACCAGGCCATCGACAACAACCATGAGATCGTCCCGGTCCTCAACAAGATCGACCTGCCGGCCGCCGAACCCGACCGCGTCAAGGCGCAGATCGAGGACGTCATCGGGCTGGACGCCTCCGACGCCGTCGAGTGCTCGGCCAAGACGGGCCTGGGCATCGAGGAGGTGCTGGAGGCCATCGTCACCCGCCTGCCGCCGCCCAAGGGCGATCCGAACGCGCCGCTGAAGGCGCTGCTGGTCGACGCCTGGTACGACGCCTACCTGGGCGTCATCGTGCTGGTGCGGATCATCGACGGCCATCTGAAGGCCGGCCAGCGAATCAAGATGATGAACGCCGGCGCTACCCATCTGGTGGACCGGGTCGGGGTCTTCCTGCCCAAGAACACCCCGGTCGAGAGCCTCGGCCCCGGCGAGGTCGGCTTCTTCACCGCCCAGATCAAGGAGGTGGCCGACGCCGCCGTCGGCGACACCATCACCGACGAGAGGAAGCCGACCGCCCAAGCCCTGACCGGCTTCAAGGAGGTGCAGCCGGTGGTGTTCTGCGGCCTGTTCCCGGTCGACGCCGCCGACTTCGAGGATCTGCGCAACGCCATCGGCCGGCTGCGGCTCAACGACGCCAGCTTCTCCTACGAGATGGAGACCAGCGCGGCGCTGGGCTTCGGCTTCCGCTGCGGGTTCCTGGGGCTGCTGCACCTGGAGATCATCCAGGAGCGGCTCTCCCGGGAGTTCGACCTCGACCTGATCGCGACCGCGCCGAGCGTGGTCTACAAGGTCCGTCTGACCAACGGCGAGGAGATCGAGCTCCACAACCCGTCCGACCTGCCCGACCCGGTCAAGATCGACGCCATCGCCGAGCCCTGGATCAAGGCCACCATCCTGACCCCCGACGAATACCTGGGCGGGGTCATCAAGCTCTGCCAGGACCGCCGGGGCGAGCAGCGGGAGCTGTCCTATGTCGGCAGCCGGGCGATGCTGGTCTACGACCTGCCGCTCAACGAGGTGGTGTTCGACTTCTACGACCGGCTGAAGTCGATCTCCAAGGGCTACGCCAGCTTCGACTACCAGATCGAGGGCTACCGCGAGGGCGACCTCGTCAAGATGCAGATCCTGGTCAACGCCGAGCCGGTCGACGCCCTGGCCATGCTGGTCCACCGGGCCAGGGCCGAGCAGCGCGGCCGCGGCATGGTCGAGAAGATGAAGGAGCTGATCCCGCAGCACATGTTCGTCATCCCGATCCAGGCGGCCATCGGCGGCCGGATCATCGCCCGCGAGACCGTGCGGGCCCTGCGAAAGGACGTGACGGCCAAGTGCTACGGCGGGGATGCGTCGCGGAAACGCAAGCTGCTCGACAAGCAGAAGGCCGGCAAGAAGCGGATGCGCCAGTTCGGCAAGGTGGAGATCCCGCAGGAGGCCTTCATCGCGGCGCTGAAGATGGACGACAACTGAAGGCGCGGCCCATGACCCCCGAAGACGCCGAACTGCTCGAGCCCTACCACCAGGAGATCGGCCGCCTCGCCCTGGAGGTCGCCGACGAGACCGCGACCAGGGTGCTGGTCTATGCCGAGTTCGACGCCGACGGCCTGACCGCCGACCTGTTCTTCGACGACCCGGAGGATCCCGACACGGTGCAGTACCGCCTCTGCCCGCCGATGCTGGAGGCGGTGATCGAGGCCTACTGGGACGCCGCCCGCCAGCTCGACCCCAAGGGCGAGTGGGCGACGCTGGCCTATGTCATCGAGAACGACGCCTTCCGGGTCGAACTGAAATACCCCGAGGAGATCGACGAGCACGAGGACGAGGACATCAGCGACCGGCGCCCGGCCGCCGTCGCCGCGGTGTTCGGCCCGGCCCTGGTCGACTACTCGCGGCCGGGCGCCTGAACGGAACCCTCCCCTCCCCCAGCGGTTCGATTCGGTGAACCGGAAAGGAGGCCCCCATGCTCGCCTGGGAAATGCTCTTCCATATCGGCTGGGTCGTGCTCGGCCTGGCCCTCGCCTACGGGCTCTGGAAGTACTACACGCGCAACAAGGCCAACGACGCGGTGACCGAACAGGCCACCCGGGAACAGTACGAACACCCCGAGAGCTACGACAACGCGCGCCGCGAGGAGCTCAAGGACAAGCTGCGCCCGAGCTGACGGCTACGGCTGGGCGTCGCAGCCGCGGTCGCCGGGCGCAAGTCACCAGGGCGCCCATCATCGCGCGCCGGCCCTCCGGCGGGGCCTGTTCGACGGTCGCCGACCTGACCGCCTTCCTCAACGCCCTGCGGGACGGGCGGCTGCTGGCGCCGCCGCTGGCCGAGGCGCTGCTGACCCCGGAGCCGAACAGCCTGCCCCGCTACGGCAAGGGCTCTTCCGTCATCCCCATCGGCGGCCGCCGCGCCATCGGCCACAGCGGCGGCGGCCTCAACTCCGGCGTCAACGCCGATGCGATGATCATCTGGGAAACCGGCTGGTCCTACGCCGTGGCCGGCAACTACGACGCGCCGCCGGCCCAGGCGGTGGCGGGGGCCTCTGCTGGCGGTGGCGGGGGCGCAGCCGGAGGGGGCGGGGCGGTAGCGGGCGGGGGCTATCCCACCTGCTCCCGGTAGAGCAGGTAGCCCTGCCAGGCCATGAAGGCGAGGAATAGCAGCAGGACCATGATTTGGATGACCCGGAGCGTGGTCTGCAGGGCAGCCGTCGCCGGATAGCGCTTCGGGTCGAACTGGGCCCGCCAGATCAGCTGGCCGACGGTGACCCCGCGATTCTCGGACTGCCAGATCCCCCAGCGGATCCGGCGGGGCAGGCCCATGCCGCCAGGGACCTTGTGGACCTGGGCCATCAGCAGGGCCGTCAGGACCGCGTAGAGCACCACCAGAACGCCGACCGCGGTGAGGCCTATGAGGAAGGCCAGCGGCGGCGGGTCGTTGATGACAGTGAGCTCCATTCGATCTTCCCCCTCGCGCGCGCCCGGCCTGCCTGCTCAGCGAAACCCCGCCCTCCAGGTTTCGGTCTCCAGCCGGACGTGATCGGTCAGCGGCGGGGTCAGTTCGAACATGCGCGGGGCGCGGGCGAAATCATAGACCCGCGCCAGACGGAACTCATCGGCTTTCTCCCGCGCGACCGCCTCTTCGTTGCGGGTCAGAAAGAAGGGGGTGGTGGCGACGCCGGTGGTGGTCTTGACCTCGATCAGCCGGCGGCGGCCGTCCGGCTCGAACGAGAGGATGTCGTAACACGCGCCGTCACCGTCGAGATCGGCGACCCAGCGCACCTGGTCGGCGAGCCGATGGGCGCCCTCGCCCGCCAGCCGGCGGCGCTCGGCGTTCAGCACCAGCTCCTCCCCGGCCCGGCCGAGGGCGCGGTTGCGGAAGTCGCGCTCCACGGGGTCGAACTTGCGGACCAGCCGCTCCAGGCCTTCGGGGCGGGGCTTGGCGGGCTTGACCAGCAGGGGGGGCGGGGGCTCGACGAACAGAACGGGGCCTTCCGCCGCCAGCGGCCAGTGGGGGGCGGCCGGGGCCTGGGCGGCGGCGAGCACGGCGGGGTTGGCGGTCAGATAGCGCTCAATGGCTGGGAAGATGGCGGCCTGGTAATTGGCCATCGGGCGGTAGCCGCGGATGCGCGGCAGGGCCAGCTCCAGCTCCAGCACCGCCGAGAGGTTCATGAACTTGAACTCGACGGAGCGGTGCGAGCGGCCGGTCAGGGCCATCAGGCGCTCGGTGTGGCGGGCTTTGACGTAGGGCGCGCCCGACTGCTCCAGGGCGAGCATGGCGAAGTACTCGGCGACGATGAGGTCGAGTTCGTCGTCACGCCAGGGGGAGTTGGGTGGGGCGGGGGTGGTCACATGCCGAAGTTGGCCGCTTAACTGGAGTTCCGCCAAACGAATAATCTCGCTACGCGAGCGACAGCGCTGCCGCCTTCCGGCGCTGAAGCATCAGCTTCTTTAGAGAGCCCATCCCACGAAGAGCGCTTAGGGCTTTGGAGGAATCGTCGCCCTCAAGTCTCGCCTGCTCCAACTTCTCTCGGCGGCGGCGATAGAACGCATTGGGCAGATCGAGATCCGCAGCACGCGCAACCCCTCCCGTTATGCGGGCTGGCACACCTTTGAAGGTTTCTTCTTTATGACCGACGAAGCCATTCCTCTTAAGCGCCTTCTTTACGGCCGCCCGTAATGACCAAGGCACCGAACTACCTGAAACGGTTAGGTCATCCATATATACTGAAATCACGCAACCATGCGCTAAGCAGATTCCCTCGATTTCTAGCCACATTTCCATGTTAGCGAAATAGGCTAAGATTGGGCTCGCGGGGCTACCCGTCGGTAAATGACCATTAAAAGTGGTCAACTTACGGAGTATCGCCGCCAAGTCTGGCAAGCACTGCATTTGTTTTAGAAAAAACTGTTCAACCTTCCAACTTTCGGTTCTTTCAAAATATGACTTTACATCGATCGTCCAGACGATCCTTGCCCCGACATGCCGCGCAGCATTTGAAAGAAAGTCCCGCCTTTTGACGGGGCAAAATAGGAAGTCTGGCGGTTCAATTCGCATCAACAACTGGCTGAGGCGACGTTGGGTAACCTTTAGATCTTCACGTGGGGCCTCAATGTGCCGGACCTTCCCAGGACGAGAGCCCTCAATATCAAATTCATCGTAGTGGGCAGGGTCTCCGGCGGCGAATGCATCAAGGGCCTTTGGGCCCACGTGCAAAAGGTTCGCGAGCACACCCTTTCCCCGAACTCTGAAGATGGGTGATTGATCTAGCGGATACCTACGGGGGATTTTTCCCGTCACCACCCCACTCCTCTATCTTTTCCAAAATGTTTAGCGCGGCCCGCGCAACTAACGCCTTGCCGCCACGACGCTCCTCACCCTCTATTTCTTCCGAGAAGAATAGAATTGCTGAAGGCCGCAGCCGAAAATATTCGCCGTACTTGCGCACAACTTCGACGGTTGGCTGCTTTTTTCCCGACTCAAGCTCTGAAACATAAGAATAAGACAGACCCAAATGGTCTGCCAAATCCTTCTGAGACAGATCATTAAATGTTCTAAGAAGCTTCAAAGCCCGATTTATCATTTACATCCTGCGAGACATTTAGAAGAGCAAGGTGGTGGAGTAAGACCTAGGAAAAGAAGATCTTCGCCATGATCTGGATGACGGTGAAGACAAGGCGGATAAACCAACCCTGTTTCAAAAGCCTCCAAATGTTACGCCACCGCCGGGAGTGGGTAGAACGAGAACCGTTCATGGTTATTCTCCGACAGCAGACATCCAGCGGAATGCTGGCGTCCGTGGCGGGACCTGCCGGAGATACGACTCTCGGGTTTCCTCACTCTTCCATGTCCCCCCCGACCCTGGCGGGGAGGGGGGGCCCTCGGAGCACGCGCTGCGCACCTTGGGAATTAGGGGCCGACAAACCCCCACACTCTCCGAAGAGAGCCTCTAGCTCGCCATTTCGTCTCCGTTCTACCTGCGGAAACTAAATGCCAGAATCAGGGAGGGCGGCAAGTGAAAAATTCGCCATAAGCGAATTTTATTCGCCGCCTTGGCCGTTTCCGCCCAACCCGCCGGTGGAGCCTCACCTCGGCTTGGCTCGCGTACGGCGCCAAAACTACTCCGCCTTAAGGGCGGAGAGCGATGGCTGAGCCCCCTGGGTTAATGAACCCGAGCCTTCCCGATCTCCAGCGCCCCATCGCCGGCCCGCACCTGGATGACGCTGCCGTCCTCCAGTTCGCCCGCCAGCAGCTTCCGTGCGATCGGGTCCACCAGGTCCTTCTGGATCACCCGCTTCAGCGGGCGGGCGCCGTAGACCGGGTCGTACCCCCGCTCCGCCAGCCAGTGCAGCGCCCCGTCGTCCAGGGCGATGGCCATCCGGCGGTCGGCGAGGAGCTTTTCCACCCTCGTCAGCTGGATGCGAACGATGCTGCCCATGTCCGCCCGCGCCAGCCGCCGGAAGAGGATGATCTCGTCGATGCGGTTGAGGAATTCGGGGCGGAAGTTCTTGCGGACCACGTCCATCACCTGCGGGCGCACCGCCTCGACATCGTCGCCCTCGCCCTGGGCGGCGAGGTATTCGGCGCCCATGTTGGAGGTCATGATGATCAGGGTGTTGCGGAAGTCGACCGTTCTCCCCTGGCCGTCGGTCAGGCGGCCGTCGTCGAGGACCTGGAGGAGGACGTTGAAGACGTCCGGGTGGGCCTTCTCGATCTCGTCGAACAGGATGACCTGGTAGGGCCGGCGGCGCACGGCCTCGGTCAGGGCGCCGCCCTCGTCGTAGCCGACATAGCCGGGAGGCGCGCCGATCATGCGGCTGACGCTGTGCTTTTCCATGTACTCGCTCATGTCGAGGCGGGTGACCGCCGCCTCGTCGTCGAACAGGTATTCGGCGAGGGCTTTCGTCAGCTCGGTCTTGCCCACGCCCGTGGGGCCGAGGAACAGGAAGCTGCCGATCGGGCGCTGGGGGTCCTTCAGGCCGGCGCGGGCCCGGCGGACGGCGTCGGAGACGGCCAGGAGGGCCTCCTCCTGGCCGACGACGCGCTTGCGCAGGCCGTCCTCCATGGCCAGCAGCTTCTCGCGCTCGCCCTCCAGCATCTTCTCGACCGGCACCCCGGTCCAGCGGCTGACCACGGCGGCGATCTGCTGGTCGTCGACCACCTCAGGGGCGACGTCGGGCTCGGCGGCGTCCTTGGCCTCCTCCTCGGCCAGGCGCTTCTCCAGGGCCGGGATCTCGCCGTAGGCGATCTCCGAGGCGCGTTGCAGGTCGCCCCGCCGCTGGGCGGCGATCAGCTCGGCCTTGAGCCGTTCGAGGGCCTCGCGCGACTGGGCCTCGGCCCCGCGGGTCTCCTTCTCGCGGCGCCACTTCTCGGTCATCTCGTCGGAGCGGTGCTGCAGGTCGTCGATCTCGACCTCCAGGTTCTCGAGCCGGGCCTTGGAGGCGCTGTCGGTCTCCTTCTTGAGGGCCTCGCGCTCGATCTTCAGCTGCACCAGGCGCCGGTCGATCTCATCCAGCTCCTCGGGCTTGGAGTCGACGGCCATGCGCACCCGGCTGCCGGCCTCGTCCATCAGGTCGATGGCCTTGTCGGGCAGGAAGCGGTCGGTGATGTAGCGGTTCGACAGGGTGGCGGCGGCCACGATGGCGCCGTCGGTGATCCTGACGCCATGATGGAGTTCGTACTTCTCCTTCAGGCCGCGCAGGATGGAGACGGTGTCCTCCACGGTCGGCTCGTCCACGAAGACCGGCTGGAAGCGGCGGGCGAGAGCCGCGTCCTTCTCCACATGCTTGCGGTATTCGTCGAGGGTGGTGGCGCCCACGCAGTGCAGCTCGCCGCGGGCCAGGGCGGGCTTGAGCAGGTTGGAGGCGTCCATGGCGCCGTCGGATTTGCCGGCCCCGACCAGGGTGTGCATCTCGTCGATGAACAGGACGATGCCGCCCTCGGCGGCGGTGACCTCGGCCAGCACGGCCTTGAGGCGTTCCTCGAACTCGCCGCGGTATTTGGCGCCGGCGATGAGGGCGCCCATGTCGAGGCTGAGCAGCTTCTTGTCCTTGAGGCTTTCGGGGACGTCGCCGTTGACCATGCGGATGGCCAGCCCCTCGACGATGGCGGTCTTGCCGACGCCCGGCTCGCCGATCAGCACGGGGTTGTTCTTGGTGCGGCGGGCCAGCACCTGGATGGTGCGGCGGATCTCCTCGTCGCGGCCGATGACCGGGTCGAGCTTCTGGTCGCGGGCGGCCTGGGTCAGGTCGCGGGCGTAGCGCTTGAGGGCGTCGTAGCCGTCTTCGGCGCCGGCGCTGTCGGCGGTGCGGCCCTTGCGGATCTCCTCGGCGGCCTTGGTCAGCTTCTTCTCGTCGGCGCCGGCGGCCTTCAGGGCGGTGGCCGCCTCGCCGCCTTCCTTGGCGATGGCGATCAGCAGGCGCTCGGTGGTGACGAAGGCGTCGCCGGCGGCCTTGGCGGCCTCCTCGGCGGCGACGAAGACCCGGGCGGTCTCCGGCTTCATGTAGAGCTGGCCCGAGCCGCCCTCGACCTTGGGCAGCTTGGCGAGGCTGGCCTCGACCGCCTGGTCGGCGACGTCGGGGCGGCCGCCGGCCGACTGGATCAGGGCGCGGCTGAGGCCGTCCTTCTCCTCGAGCAAAACCTTGAGCAGGTGTTCGGGGCCGAGCTGCTGGTGGCGGCGGGCGAGGGCCAGAGACTGGGCCGATTGCACGGCCTGCTTGGCCCGGTCGGAGTAGAGGTCGATGTTCAAGAGCGTGTCCCCTCAGAAGGCGGATTGGGCGCGCTGCCTCGGCTGAGCACAACGGGCGTGGAGGGGATGTAGGTGTGGCGCTCTCGACCAA
>Ga0196963_10002273_pt1 | contig 11716 bp, 11 predicted proteins | sample S1_5metaG_FD_148600 | JGI IMG/M metagenome (GOLD analysis project Ga0196963, IMG submission 148600) | Soil microbial communities from Anza Borrego desert, Southern California, United States - S1_5 | ecosystem: Environmental > Terrestrial > Soil > Desert | place: USA: California | collected... | reverse complement strand
CGGTTTGCGGGCCACCCGGCGGACGCGCCGCCGCCAGCCGGGTGTCGCCGGCGTCCAACTCGGCGCGCGCCAGCTCATCGGCCTTGCGCTCGACCTTCGCACGGCTTTTCGCGCTCGGCTGCGCCGACGGCTTCACCTCGACCCGTACCTCGACGACGCCGTCCCGCACCATGCCGAGCTGGTGCGCCGCCGCCTTCGACAGATCGATCACACGTCCGTCGACATACGGGCCGCGATCGTTGACCCGCACCTCAACTGACCGGCCGTTCTCGAGATTCTTCACCGTCGCTCGGGTGCCGAGCGGCAGTTCGGTCGAGGCAGCGGTCAGCCTGTCCTGGTTGAAAATCTCGCCGGTCGCGGTCTTGCGGCCGTGGAAGCCCGGCCCGTACCACGAGGCGAGGCCCGTCAGATCGCGGCGGGCCGGGGCCTGGCGGCCGGCGGAGGCGCTGGAGCGCCCGCCCTTCATCACGCGCGGCAGCGCCGCGGCCTCCCGGAACTGCCCGGCGCGGGGCGCCAGGGTCGGGATCGGGGGCAGGATTGCATCGGTGGAGTCGTTAACAACCGGCGCCGCGGGGGACGCGCGACCTTCGGCATAGCCCGCCTGGCTCGGGCCCGTCGCCAAGACGAATCCAGCCAGCCAGACGGCGGCAAAGCCAAATCGCTTCATCTCAACCTCTCAAGTCTGCCGCAGTCCCCGGCTACGCCTGTCCGCTCCTGCCACCGTGCGCTCCATATCGCACCAGTCATGGCATCGTCCCGGGCCGTTCCTGCGGCCCGATTTGCAACGAAGCGGGGCGACCTATGCTGCGGTCGATTGGCCCCTGTGCCCGGTGACTTGCTCCGGGCACGCGAATTTTTGCGATCCGTGTCCAAGGGCGCTTGTCTTTCGACGCCCGGATCGCCGGCCCCGGCGGGATGTGGGGACTTGAGCGTCGCCCTTCAACCCGGTCTCCGACACCATCGCGCCGCTCCCGATTCCCGGGGGCGACCGTTAAAAGCGGTAGCGCATCGCTACCAAACTGGCCCCAAGTTGGGCATAAGCGGCGGGCCTTGGCAAGCGTTTTGCTCGAATGCCAGGAATCCGGGGATCGTTTTGCCACCGTCTCGGGCCCGAAGACCCGTCTGCGCCATCGATTTGACAGAATCGGGGCGGAGGGGCGCCGGCCCGCTCCGCCCCGAATCGGCCCCGCTACTTATTGCCGGCGGCGATGGATTTCCATTCGGCGCTCGGCTGGTCGCGGGTGGCCTGCTCCACCTGCTCGCGCGTCACATAGGCCAGGAGCTGGCCGCCCTCGCTGAATCGCAGCCGGTCGGCGCCGATGAAGCTCGTCTTCTCGCCGAGGCCCAGGAAGCCGCCCGATTCGACGATGACGCCGACGACCTTGCCGCCCGGATCGGCCAGCACGTCCTGGATCTCGCCCAGCTCCACCCCGTCCGGGGCGATGAGCTGGCGGCCGACCTGCCGCTCCCAGGCCTCCATCGACACCGGGGCCTGGCCGATATTGCCGGCGGCGGCATCGTCGGCGAGGGCGTTCATGCCGCCCTTGTTGTCCGGGGCCGGGGCGCCGCCCTGGGCGGCGCCGGTCCCGCCGGCCGCCTGCTGCTGGCCACCCGCCTGCTGGCTACCGGCCTGCTGCTGACCCCCGGCGGGGGCGGAGGGGGGCGGCGGCGCGTCGGCGGCGATGTCCAGGCCCTGGCTCTGCGCCGCCTGCTGCAGCTCGGTCATGAGCTGCACGGCGCGCTCGCGGTCCTGCGGCTGGGTCTCGTCCAGCCGGGTGCGGGCCTCGTTGACCTTCTTCACGATCTCGTCCTGGCCGCCCTTGCGGATGGCGGCGTCGTGGACGCGGCGCAGCGCCTGCTTGGCCTCGTCGCGGACCTTGAACCAGGCCTGGTCGTCGCCCTGGGCTTGGCGCAGCCGGTCGATGATCTGCGGCAGCTCGGCGGGGGCCTCGGCGGTCCGGGTGCCCTCGGCGGCGGTGCCGATCTGGCCCTGGGTGGCGTTCGGGGTGCCGGCCGGGATGCTGCCGTTCGGCGTGTCCTGCGCCATGGCCGGGGCGGCGAGGGCGAGGGCGGCGATGCCGGCCAGTAGGGTGGTGCGCATGCTGGGACTCCAAACCGGTGCGGCCGGGCGGCGCCCGGCGGGATCGGTTTGGGAACGGGGGGCGCGGCGGTGCGGTTCCGGCGCATAGGGACGCGGCCGGCGCGGGCAGAGCCCGGCCGGCCGCCATCGGTCGAGAGGTAGGGGCGCGATCAGCCGGCGGTGCCGCCCACCGTCAGCCCGTCCATGCGCAGGGTGGGCTGGCCGACGCCGACCGGCACGCTCTGCCCGTCCTTGCCGCAGGTGCCGGTGCCGCTGTCCAGCTTCATGTCGTTGCCCACCATGGTGATCTGCTTCATCGCCTCGGCGCCGCTGCCGATCAGCGTGGCGCCCTTCACCGGGGCGCCGATCTTCCCGTCCTCGATCAGATAGGCCTCGCTGGCCGAGAACACGAACTTGCCGTTGGTGATGTCGACCTGCCCGCCGCCGAAGTTCACGGCGTAGAGGCCCCGCTTGACCGAGCGGAGAATCTCGTCCGGGCTGTGCTGGCCGTTCAGCATGTAGGTGTTGGTCATGCGCGGCATCGGCAGATGGGCGAAGCTCTGGCGCCGGCCGTTGCCGGTGGGCTTCACCCCCATCAGCCGGGCGTTCATGCGGTCCTGCATGAAGCCCACGAGCCGGCCATCCTCGATCAGCGTCGTGGACTGGCTGGGCGTGCCCTCGTCGTCCACCGTCAGGCTGCCGCGGCGCAGCTCCAGCGTGCCGTCGTCGACGACGGTGACGCCCTTGGAGGCCACCTGCTGGCCCAGCAGGCCGGAGAAGACGGAGGTCTTCTTGCGGTTGAAATCGCCCTCCAAGCCGTGGCCGACCGCCTCGTGCAGCATCACGCCGGGCCAGCCCGGGCCCAGCACCACGGTCATCTCGCCGGCCGGGGCGGGCTTGGCGCCGAGGTTCACCAGGGCCTGGCGCAGGGCCTCGTCGACATAGCCCTGCCAGTTGTCGACATCGAAGAAGCCGTCATAGGTGATGCGGCCGCCGCCGGACTGGCTGCCCGATTCCATGCGGTCGCCGTCGCCCACCACCACCGAGACCGAGAGCCGCACCAGCGGCCGCAGATCGGCGACGCGGCTGCCGTCGGGGCGCAGGATCTGCACCGCCTGCCACACGCCGGCGAGCCCGGCCGAGACCTGGCGGACCCGCGGGTCCTTGGCGCGGGCGTAGCGGTCGATCTCCTCCAGCAGCTTCACCTTGGCGGCGAAGTCGCGCTTGGAGAGGGGGTTCTCGCCGGAATAGAGCTGCCGGTTGGTGCCGGCCGGCGCCACGTCGAGCGTGCCGGAATGGCCGGCATGGACGGCGCGCACCGTCTCGGCGGCGCGCTTCAGCGCGCCCTCGTCCAGGCTGGCGGCATGGGCGTAGCCCTGGGATTCGCCCGCCACGGCGCGCAGGCCGAAGCCCTGGGTGATGTCGAAATTGGCGCTGCGCAGCCGGCCGTCGTCCCAGCCCAGCGATTCGAACTCGGTGTATTCCAGGTACAGCTCGCCATCGTCGCCGCCCGTGAGGGCGTCGGTGGCGATCCTGGCCGTGCGGTCGCGGTCGAGACCGGCGCGGCCGTAGAACAGATCGTCGGTGACGGCGAGGGCGGTCATGGCGGCTCCAGATCAGCGCGGAAGGCGAGGGCGAAGCGCAGGCTTCGCGTGCGGCGCGACGGCACGTTGCGGGATCGCGCCGCCTCCCCCCATCATAGTGGCGACGGCGAACCGGCCGGACAAGGCGCCGAAGCCGCTCCGCGAAGAACGACATAACAATAAGGCGCATCGGAGGCACCCATGGATGGCGGCGGCAGCCCCCTCTGGCACGATCACCCCTGGCGCGAACTGCTGACCAACGAGGTCCATGCCCGGCCCTCCGCCGCCCTGCGGGCGCCGCTGCGCGCCTCGCACCTCGCCTTCCTCACCGGCGAGACCGCGGCCGACTCCGACCGCGCCCATCTGGCGGCGCTGTGCCGCCGCGTCGGCGCGCCGCCGCCGAGTCCCGGCGAGAATCACCACGATGTCGACGGCGGCACCTTCCGCCTGCGCTGGGAGCGGCACACCGAATTCTCCACCTATACGGTCTTCCGCGCCGGCGGCTTCGCCGATCCCTTCGCCGAGCCGGCGGTGGCGGCGCTGCCGCGCGACTGGTGGCAGGCCATCGGCGGCGAGCGGCTGGTGGCGGTCCATGTCGCGGTGGAGCCCGCCACGGCGCCGCGGCGCGATCCGGCCGGGCTGCTGGCGGTCTTCGGCTCGGATAATTATGTCGGCTCCGAAATGAGCGGCGGCGCCGCGACCGCCTGGACGGATTTCCGCATCCATGGCGACGGATTCGGCCGCATCCTCATCCGCGACTCCGGCCTGGCGGAGCGCGAGGCGGGCCGCCTCGTGCAGCGCCTGCTGGAGATCGAGACCTACCGCATGATGGCCCTGCTCGCCCTGCCGGTGGCGCGGGAGGTCTGGCCCCAGCTCAGCGGCATCGACGCCCGGCTGGCCGCCATCACCGCGCGCTTGGCGGCGTTGCAGGAGGACGGGGCGGAGGGCGAGCGCGGCCTGCTGGCCGAACTCACCGGGCTGGCGGCGCTGAACGAACGGATCGCCAACGAAACGAATTACCGCTTCGGCGCCTCGCGCGCCTACCATGCCCTGGTGGGCCGGCGGACGGAGGAGCTGCGCGAGCGGCGGATCGAGGGGCTGCAGACCATCGCCGAATTCATGGAGCGCCGCCTGGCCCCGGCCATGCGCACCTGCGATTCCGTCGGGGTGCGGCTGGAGGCGCTGTCGCAGCGCGTGACCCGCGCCAGCAATCTGTTGCGCACCCGTGTCGATATCGCGCTGGAGGAGCAGAACCGCGATCTGCTGCGCTCGATGGACCGGCGGGCGCGGCTGCAGATGCGGCTACAGGAAGCAGTCGAAAGCGTTGGCGCCGTGGCGATCTGCTACTATCTGTTGGGCCTCGTCGCCTATGCCCTGAAGGGCGCCAAGGCGGCGGGACTCCATCTCGACGCGGAATTGGCGGTGGGCGCGGCGGTGCCGATGGTGGCGCTGCTCGTCTGGGGCGGCATGCATCGCATCCGCTCCGTCGTCACCCGTGCCGCGGGGCAGGGGCGGACCGGCCAGGCTGGCGCTGGGTCGGGCGCATATCATTGATCTGCTTCGGGCTGCGACGAAAAGCGCGCACTTGCGCCTCCGGCCATGGCTTGGTACTCCCACGGCTGGATGGATAGATATGGCGTGACGCGGGACGGCCGGACCAAGGGCCCGTCCGCGCGCGAGCAGAGGCTGGGAAACGGATGGCTGGCTTGAAGCGCATCATCACCGCCGCGGCGGTTCTGGCACTGGGCAGCGGCATGGCGCTGGCCGACGTGGTGCCGACGCCGTATGGCATCAACATGCTGGACGCCGCCTCGCCGGTGGCGGTGGATGGCCATGCCTTCCACGATCTGCTGAACCTGATCATCATCGCGATCACCATCTTCGTGGCCGGCCTGATGGGCTACACGATGTGGCGCTTCAGCGCGAAGCGGAACCCGGTGCCGTCGCGCACCACCCACAACACCCTGATCGAGGTGCTGTGGACCGTGGTGCCGGTGATCATCCTGGTGGTGATCGCGATCCCGTCGTTCAAGCTGCTCTACTTCCAGGACCGGACCGAGCAGGCCGAGCTGACCATCAAGGCGATCGGCCGCCAGTGGTACTGGGACTACGAGTACCCGGACCACAACTTCACCTTCTCCAGCCGCTTGGACAAGGAGCGGCACTACCAGCCGGGCCAGACCCAGGCCGGCGAGCAGCGCCTGCTCGACGTCGACAACCAGGTCGTGCTGCCGAGCGAGACCAACATCCGCGTCCTCACCACCGCCGGCGACGTGATCCACGCCTGGGCCGTCCCGTCGCTCTTCGTGAAGCGCGACGCCGTGCCGGGCCGGACCAACGAGACCTGGACCCGCATCGCCAAGGAGCACGAGGGCAAGGTCCTCTACGGCCAGTGCTCGGAGATTTGCGGCGTGGACCACGCCTACATGCCGATCGCCGTGCGCGTCGTCTCGAAGGAGGAGTTCCAGCGCTGGGTCGCGGAAGCCAAGACGAAGTTCGCCAAGATCGACGAGACCGCCGAGCCGGCCACCCAGGTCGCTCAGACCGCGGCCCAGTAAGCGGCGCCGCGAGAAGGAATAACAGATGGCACATCACGCCGCTGGGGCGCACGCCCACGACGACCACCACCACGACCACAAGCCCGGCTTCGTGGCTCGCTGGCTGTTCTCGACCAACCACAAGGACATCGGAACGCTCTACCTGATCTTCTCGGTCGTCGCCGGGCTGATCGGTGGCCTGTTCTCGATCCTGATGCGCTACGAGCTGCACCACCCGGGCATCCAGCTGGTGGCCGACGGCCACCAGTGGAACGTGTTCATCACGGCCCACGGCCTGATCATGGTGTTCTTCGTGGTCATGCCGGCGCTGATCGGCGGCTTCGGCAACTGGTTCCTGCCGCTGATGATCGGCGCGCCGGACATGGCCTTCCCGCGCCTCAACAACATCAGCTTCTGGCTGATCATCCCGGCCTTCGCCCTGCTGCTCGGCTCCGCCTTCGTCGGCACCGGCGCGGGCACCGGCTGGACGATCTACCCGCCGCTGTCGAGCGCGCTCGGCCATGGCGGACCCTCGGTCGACATGGCGATCTTCTCGCTGCACCTGGCGGGCGCCAGCTCGATCCTGGGCGCGCTGAACTTCATCACCACCATCTTCAACATGCGCGCCCCCGGCATGACGCTGCACAAGATGCCGCTCTTCGCCTGGGCGATGCTGGTGACCGCCTTCCTGCTGCTGCTGGCCGTGCCGGTGCTCGGCGGCGCCATCACCATGCTGCTGACCGACCGCAACTTCGGCACCACCTTCTTCGACCCGGCCGGCGGCGGCGACCCGCTGCTGTTCCAGCACCTGTTCTGGTTCTTCGGCCACCCCGAGGTCTACATCATGATCCTGCCGGCCTTCGGCATGATCAGCCACATCGTCTCCACCTTCTCGCGCAAGCCGGTGTTCGGCTATCTCGGCATGGCCTACGCGATGGTGGCGATCGGCGTGGTGGGCTTCGTGGTGTGGGCGCACCACATGTTCACGGTCGGCCTCGACGTCGACACCCGCGCCTACTTCACCGCCGCGACGATGATCATCGCCGTGCCGACGGGCGTGAAGATCTTCTCGTGGATCGCCACCATGTGGGGCGGCTCGATCGACTTCCGCACCCCGATGCTGTGGGCGCTGGGCTTCATCTTCCTGTTCACCGTCGGCGGCGTGACCGGCGTGGTGCTGGCCAATGCCGGCATCGACACCTACATGCACGACACCTACTACGTGGTGGCGCACTTCCACTACGTGCTGTCGCTGGGCGCCGTCTTCGCCATCTTCGCCGGCTTCTACTACTGGATCGGCAAGATGAGCGGCCGGCAATACCCGGAATGGGCGGGCAAGCTGCACTTCTGGCTGACGTTCATCGGCGTGAACCTGACGTTCTTCCCGATGCACTTCCTCGGCCTGCAGAGCATGCCGCGCCGCATCCCGGACTATCCGGACGCCTTCGCCGGCTGGAACGCCGTCGCCTCGTGGGGCGCCTACCTGGCCTTCGGCGCGACGCTGTTCTTCGTGGGCATCGCCCTCTACACGATCTTCGCCGGCCGCAAGGCGGAGGCCAATCCGTGGGGCGAGGGTGCGACGACGCTGGAATGGACCCTGTCCAGCCCGCCGCCGTTCCACCAGTTCGACGAGATGCCGCAGATCCGCTGAGGACCTGGGGTTCGATGCGGGGCGGCGGGCTCGGGAACGGGCCCGCCGTCCTGTTCGATTGAGAGAGAGGTTCAAACCGCACCGATGTCCGACGTCGCCTTCGAGACAACCGCCCACAGCGCGGCCGCCACCGGCGGCGGCGTGGCCGACTACCTCGAGCTGCTCAAGCCGCGGGTGATGTCGCTCGTCGTCTTCTCCGGCTTCGCCGGCATGCTGGCGGCGCCGGGCTCCATCCATCCGGTGCTGGGCTTCGTCGCCATCCTCTGCATCGCCGTCGCCTCCGGCGCCGCCGGCGCGATCAACATGTGGTACGACCGCGACATCGACGCCGTCATGTCGCGCACCCAGCGCCGGCCGATCCCCGAGGGCCGCGTCGATCCCGACGAGGCGCTGAGCTTCGGCGTGGTGCTGACCGTCGCCGCCGTCTTCCTGATGGGCGTCGCCGTCAACTGGACCGCCGCGGCGCTGCTGGCGCTGGCCTCCGGCTTCTACGTCTTCGTCTACACCATGTGGCTGAAGCGCCGCACGCCGCAGAACATCGTCATCGGCGGCGCCGCCGGCGCCTTCCCGCCGATGATCGGCTGGGCGGCGGTGACCGGCGACGTGTCGCTCGCATCGGTCGTCCTGTTCGGCCTGATCTTCATGTGGACGCCGCCGCATTTCTGGGCCCTGGCCCTGTTCCGCCGCGACGACTACGCCCGCGCCGGCGTGCCGATGCTGCCGGTGGTGGCCGGCGAGGCCGAGACCAAGCGGCAGATGCTCGTCTACACCGTCTTGCTCTTCCCGCTCGCCATGGCGCCCAGCCTGCTGGGCTTCGCCGGCTGGGCCTACGGCGCCGGCGCCGCGGTGCTGGGGGCGCTGTTCCTGGTGGCGGCGGTGCGGGTGCTGCGCGAGGACGGCCACGCCACCAACTGGAAGGCGGCCAAGCAGATGTTCGGTTTCTCCATCCTCTATCTCTTCGCGCTGTTCGGCCTGCTGATGGCCGACGCCGCCGTGGCGGGGGCCTGACCGATGGCGCGCGACCCGAAGCTGAAGTCGAAGAACCTCGCCATGATGGTGGCCCTGCTGGCCTTCGTCGTGCTGGTCTTCATCGTCTCCATCGTGCGGATGAGCGGGGCGTCATGAACCCGGAGCTGCAGCGCAGGAACCTGCGCGTCCTCGGCATCTTCGTCGGCGTCGTCTTCGGCATGATCGGGCTCTCCTTCGCGAGCGTGCCCTTCTACCGCTGGTTCTGCCAGGTCACCGGCTTCGGCGGCACCACCCAGGTGGCGGCCGAGGCGCCGGCCCAGGTGCTGGACCGCGAGGTCACGGTGCGCCTGAACGCCGACGTGCATCCGGACCTCCCCTGGAGCTTCCGGCCGGAGGTGCGCTCCGTCACCCTCAAGGTCGGCCAGTCGGCCATCGTCAGCTACCGGGCGACCAACACCTCCAAGGTGCCGCTGACCGGCACCGCCACCTACAACGTCACGCCCGACAAGGCCGGCGTCCATTTCGTCAAGACCCAGTGCTTCTGCTTCTCCGAGCAGCGCATCGAGCCGGGCCAGACGGTGGAGCTGCCGGTCTATTTCTACGTCGATCCGTCCATCGCCTCGGATCGCAACGCCGACGACGTCGACACGGTCACGCTGTCCTACACCTTCTTCAAAGCGAAGACGGAGGCGCTGGACGGCGGCGTGGCGAAGGTCTACGAAAACGCCGGGGCCGCCAGCGGCGCCCGGACCGGTCTCAACTAAGCAGCGTGTACCCGCGCCCGCCCGCGGCGCGGCAGCAAGAGGAAGCCCAGAGGCATGAGCGAGCAGGCCGTCATCACCTCGAGTGGACAGAAGCACCCCTACCACCTCGTCAATCCCAGCCCTTGGCCGCTCCTCGGCTCGCTGGCCGGTGGCATCACCGCCTACGGCGCCGTGCGCTACATGCACGGCTCGGGCGCGGTGCTGCTGACGATCGGCCTGCTGGCCATCCTGGCCGTGATGGCCGGCTGGTGGCGTGACATCATCCGTGAGGCGACCGTCGAGCGCGCCCATTCGCCGGTGGTGAAGATCGGCCTGCGCTACGGCATGGCGCTGTTCATCGCCTCCGAGGTGATGTTCTTCGCCGCCTTCTTCTGGGCCTTCTTCGACGCCAGCCTCTACCCGAAGGAGGCCATCGGCCATGTCTGGCCGCCGGCCAACATCACGCCGATCAACGCCTGGGACCTGCCCCTGCTGATGACGCTGATCCTGCTGCTCTCGGGCTGCACGGTCACCTGGGCGCACCATGAGCTGATCGAGGGCCGCAACGCCAAGGCCGCCCAGGCCCTCGGCCTCACCGTCCTGCTGGGCGTCATCTTCACCGGCTTCCAGATCTTCGAGTACAGCCACGTCGCCTTCGGCTTCAAGGACGGCATCTTCCCGTCGACCTTCTTCATGGCGACCGGCTTCCACGGCTTCCACGTGTTCGTCGGCACCATCTTCCTGGCCGTCTGCTGGTGGCGCACGGTGAAGGGCCACTTCACCCCGCAGGAGCATTTCGGCTTCGAGGCGGCGGCCTGGTACTGGCATTTCGTCGACGTGGTCTGGCTGTTCCTCTTCGTCTCCGTCTACTGGTGGGGCGGGCTGGGCGGCGCGGCCGCCGCCCACTGAGGCGCGGTTTGGACGGGACGCAGCCGCAAGGCCTGCTGCGGACGGCGCTCTCCGGGTGCTGTCCGCGCTGCGGCCGCGGCCCGTTGTTCAAGAGCTTCCTCGCGTTGAACGACCGCTGCTCCGTCTGCCGGCTCGACCTCTCGAAGGCCGATGCCGGGGACGGGCCGGCGGTCTTCCTCATTTTCATCCTCGGCTTCTCGGTCGTGCCGCTCGCCCTGTGGGTGGCGATGAGCGTCGAGCTGCCGCTGTGGCTCCACGCCGTCCTGTGGGGCGCCGTGATCCTCGGCATCACCATCGGCCTGCTGCGGCCGTCAAAGGCGCTGACGGTGGCGCTGCAATACCGCCACCGCCGCCAGGAATTCGACCGGTCCTGACATGGCCGCACGCCGCTTCCGCCCCACGCTCTGGGCGACCCTCGTCGCCATTCCCGCGCTGCTCATCCTGCTGGGCCTCGGCACCTGGCAGCTCGAGCGCCTGGGCTGGAAGCGCGACCTCATCGCCCGCATCGACGAGCGCCTGGCCGCCGCCCCGGCGCCGCTGCCCGCCACCCTGCCGCCCGATGCGGCGGAGGCCTGGGAGTTCCGCCGCGTCGCCGTCCGGGGCACCTTCCGCCATGAGGGGGAGATGCGCTGGCAGGCCCGCACGCGCGAGGGCCAGCTCGGCGTCGAGCTGATCACCCCGCTGGCCCGGGAGGAGGGGCCGCCGGTCCTCGTCAACCGCGGCTGGGTGCCGCTCGACCGTGCCGATCCCGCCGCCCGGCCCGAGACCCTGACCGCCGGCCCGGTGACGGTCGAGGGCATCCTGCGCGCCCCGGCCGAGCGCGGCACGATGCAGCCGGACAACCGGCCCGATGCCAACCAGTGGTTCTGGCTCGACATCCCGGCCATGGCCGCCGCCGCCGGCGTGCCGGACGCCCTGCCGGTGCTGGTCCAGGCCGCGCCGCCCGCCGGCGCTGTCGCCGACCGCGCCGCCCTGCCGGTGCCGCGCGTGCCGCGGCCGGAGCTGTCCAACAACCATCTGCAATACGCGCTGACATGGTACGGTCTGGCGGCGGCCCTGGTCGCCGTCTATGTCGTCTTCCATCTCCGCCCCCGCCAAAGCTGAGGCCCTCGTGACCCGCACCAATTCCGCCTATTCCGCCCTGGAGACCCGCTTCGCCCGCTGGACGCATCTGAACGGCGCGATGGCGATGCTCGGCTGGGACCGCGAGGTGATGATGCCCGAGGGCGGCAATGACGGCCGCA
>Ga0196963_10002272_pt1 | contig 11716 bp, 14 predicted proteins | sample S1_5metaG_FD_148600 | JGI IMG/M metagenome (GOLD analysis project Ga0196963, IMG submission 148600) | Soil microbial communities from Anza Borrego desert, Southern California, United States - S1_5 | ecosystem: Environmental > Terrestrial > Soil > Desert | place: USA: California | collected... | reverse complement strand
GCACGCCAAGGAGTCGGTGAACGCCGCCGCCCATCTGGTCATGCACGATCCCGACAAGTTGGTCGCATCCGCGAGAAGGGCGAGCTGATGTTCCGCGCGGGGGAGGTCTGGGTTCACAAGGGCACGCTTGACGTGGCGCTCGAGATCGTGCGCGTCCAGTACCGAGGCCCTGAAGGGATCAAGGTGCGCGGCAAGCTGATCAACCGGCACAACGGCATCCATTACGAGACGGGAACCTACGTGATCGACCGCGAGCACTTCCCACAGTGGGAGCGGTGGAACGCAGAGAAGGGCAAAGCCGCCGCATAGGGTAGTATCACGAATTATGATTCGTGATTCGAAGGACCCGGGACCGGGCTGGCCGATCGAGCAGAACGAGAACGTCAACCGACAGGGACGAACTGCGGGCCCCACTCCCAGATATATCCGAAGCCGGGGGTCCAGTTCACGGTCCGCTGCGGGGTGTAGGAAAAGGCTTTCGTCTCAGCGTCGCCGACGAGTCCGGCCTTGAGCTCCCAGAGCGTTCGCCCGCGCACGCGCCGGTAGGTCACTGCCCCTATGTGCGTGTGGGCTGAGACGACATTGCAAAGGGTATAGTCGCGGTGGGCCCCTACCCCGCTCATGTACCCGTGGATTCCGAGCCAGCCGTCGGCCTCGTACTCCTGCCGCTCGTCGGTGATCAGCTTCACGCCCGGGAACGTCATGAGGTCGTCCAGGTACTTGCTGACGACCTGCTCGAGCGCGGGAAGGTGCGCGAGCGTCTGCTTCATTGGGCGCAGGTCGTGATTGCCTTTGAGCTGCACCAGCTCAGCACCCTTGACGACCTTCTGAAGCTCTGCCCACATTGCGGTCGCCTGCTTGCGACCCAGCTCCTGCTCCTCGCCCGGCGTGTACATGTTGACCGACTTCGGGAATTTGGACCACGAGTACATGTCGTACAGGTCGCCCATCTGGATGATCCTGCGCGGCTGATGCTTGAGCGCCCACTCATAGATCGCGTCGAGCACGCGCTGACTCGCAAACGGGAAGTGCGTGTCGCCGATCACGAGCGTTGGAGTGTAGATCGTCGCATCGGAGACTGGTGCAGGCTCGAACGTCTCGACCCGTTGCTCAACGCTTGCCTTAAACATCGTGTTTCCGAGCGGCTTCGCTTTTCGGCGCTCGTTGTATGTATCAAGACCAGCCGCCAGAAGGAGCGCGCTGTAACCTCCGAATAGACTCTTCAGGTGATGCTCGGAAGCACCTCGTGCGAAGAACTCAACACGCGTGGGAGTTCTGCCAAGCTCGACCGCCAGAGCCTTCACCGCCGAAACGAGATCGTGTTGATCCATGCGCCGATTTCACCATGTTTGTTTAGACAGCGTAACTGTCAGGAGAAGCCGCAGACGCTAGTCGTGGGGGACTCCGGTCTGAATCATCTGCTTCATGTCGAGCAGCATGCGCTTGTAGTGGTCGCGCTCTTCGATCGTTTCGGCGAGCTCGCGCTCGCGCTCTTTCATGACCGTCTCGAGGTACTCGGCCTCGACGGTTGTCAGAAGCCGCATCAGAATGTCGCGCGCGTATCCAGATTTCTGGCGTAGCTCGCGGATGCACTCGTCAACTCTCTCCTGCCTCGTCTTCGGCTTCGGCTTCTTCTGAGCCTTCAGGTGCTGTTTCCGAGTCCTGTGATGGATCTCCGGACTCGGCTGGGGGTTCTTCGGCTGGGTCTGGTCCATAGGGTGGCTCCAGAAGTTTCGGGCACAGGCACAGCGACCAATCGTAGGTACGAGCGAGCGATCGCGGGCCCTCGGGTTCTTCCTCCGGCTGTGGATCAGGCTGAGGCTCCACTTCTTGCACGGGCTCCTCGGGTTCGAGCCGCTCGGGCACTGGGAAGTGAGGCAGTGCCCTGGTCGGAGGAGGCTCCTGCCCGCACGAGTGGGTCACGATCACAATCAGCAGAAACGCGAGGTACACGATGGCAAGGTAGGTGAACGTGCGGATTTGCATCAGTGTTGCACCGATGAAACAGCGGCGGGCCGAGTATGCATCTTCCCTCGCTTCAGCACGTTAACCCCCGAAGGGGACACGCACCCGCCGCGGCCGTTTCGGTCAGCGTTGGAATCAGTCAGCCACATCTTTGCGAGCGCACGCAATCTATTTGACCCACTGTCGGGGGATATGGCGGATGGAAGTCATGCTCGAAAGATTCCTGGAAAGAGTGATGCCGTGGGTTTTGATCTACATGATGACGGTTTCTACGCTGGTGGTGACCGGCCTGGTCGCGATGTTCATCAAGCAAGCCTATCGGGGCTTACTCGGATGAAGCGCAAGGACCTGGCTCGAGACCTAGAGAAGAAGCAGAGCCCACGACGTCGAACGAGTCCAATGCTGACGCCCGTGTATGAGGATCGGGGTACCGGCGGCCCGGCGAGCGCCTTCGCGGTCAAGGGGACGTTCTACGGAGGGGCTGAGACACTTCGAGCGGTTCATAGGGATATCGCTCTTCAGATTCGACTCGCGCTCGAAACCCCCGCCGCTAAGTGCAGCGGTCCGGTTCAGACGAACGATCAGGTTTCCGATCTCGAGCGCAAGCGGATCATATGCGTTCGCTTCATGCAGCGGATGTGGAAGCGTCCGCCCATGTTCAAGCGACTTCTGCGCCAAGGCTACCCGCTCACTGAAAAGCAATGCGACATGATCTTGGGCATCAAGGCACGTTTCGAGGCGGCACTCGAAAGAAAGAAGGCAGCATGAGCTTGGGTGTCTGGGGTGTTGGCTCATTTGAGCAATCCGAACTCGTGCGAGGCGACTTCCAGCGGTACACCAACCAGAAAGGGTTCGTCAGCAACCGGACCCTCTCCTCGGGCAACGATCTGCTTTACACTTGCATCGCGGCGGTCGTTCGGCACAAGCACGGAGCGCTCAGCCTGGAGGAAAAGGCTGACCTGCTCTTCACGATTCATAAGCACTGCCGTCGCGGACCGGGGATCTACGTTCGCCCCGGTTGGGAGCAGGATCAGCAGCGACACGACGACTACACTGGCCTCTGCGCGCTCGCTTCGGTGGGAATCAATAGCTTCGCCGCAGACGTCGTAGAAGCCGGGGAGGACACTGTTTGGTATTTCGACACCAACGGGGGAAGTGGGCTCGATTGGCGCGCGTGGTTCTGGCCTTTCCGGGCTTTTGTCTGTCACGCCTACTGGGCGGCTGGCATGACTCCGTCGTGGCTGAACCGACTGTGCTGGTCTTTTTCGGTGGCATGGTCTGGTTCAAAGAAGAAGCAGGACGAGTGGATCCTGTCGTGGTTGCTGATCCAGGTGGCGGGCAACAGGGGGAGGCTCGAGCGATGGGCGACCCGGAAGTATTGGGCGCGGCTGTACAAGGCGTATCCGAACGGGCTCAGTGACGTGTTCAAGAACTATTTCGGGGGAGACGCCGAGCACCCGCTCGCCAAGTGGTGGCTGCCATGAAGTTCCCAGGAAACTTACAAGAAAGGAAAGTCTCATGAGCGGAATCAAGCACGAGTTCATTTCCGATCCCGAGGAGTTCGAGCGCAGGACAACGGAAGGTCGCGGTCACATGGCTTCCAAAATGCTCGTGGAAGAAGTGAAGAAGGTATTCGACAAGTACCCCATCAAGACTTTAATGCTCAGCTTCGTGCTCGAGCGCTTTCCCGAAGAAGAGCACTCATCTTGCCGCATGCTCCGGTGCGGAGACCCGAATGCAATCATTCAGATGTGCCATGGAGTGGTCGAGTCCGAAATGATCAGCATGGCGCAGGAGCAGACCAGTCGGTGAAGGACTGGCAATACCACGTGGTGGTGTTCCTGTGCTTGCTCCTGTCGGCACTGTCGGTCTACGTGTCTGTGCTAGACTGACACCAGTAAACGTCTCCTAAACGTTGGCGCAGGCGATCATGTCCGACGATAAACCGTGGTTATTCAAATCAGGTAATCCCGGTGGACCAGGCAGGCCGGTCACTCCCGAGGACATCCGCGAAGCGGCTCGATTCGGTCGGGTCAACCTCGCACGCGAGATAATTACGCTACTTGGAATGGACTGGAATCAGCTCGGCCTGATCCTCAAGAACAAGGATGGAAGCGGTGCTCGTTTGGCCTGTGCGCGTATCCTGGCTATCGCCATCCAGAATGGCGACACGAAGCGGATGAACTGGCTCGTCGAGCAGGCGTTCGGGAAATTGCCGCAGAACTTCAACATCGCTGCTTTCGGGGACTCCAAGAAGGTCGGACACCAGGACATCATGGGTTTCCTGCGTGATCTTCGCGAGAAACGGGACTCGCAAGAGGCGAGTGACACGAATGGCGACAGTTGATCCGAGAGGCTTGTAAAGCTACGCAGGGGATTGGGAGAGTGGAGGGGTCCTTGATTCCTCTCTCTGCCAATCGCCGGGGTGGCTGCGCACGGAAGCCAGGCTGCCCCGGTTGAAAAAGACTATGCTGAGTGAAATCACCCGAATCCTCGATACGCAGGTGCACCCGATGGGCCTCCTCGTGACAGCGCTGATCATTCTGCTGGTTGGGTTCCTGCGCCGATGATCGTAGTCCTTTCAGCACTCCGGCAGGAGCTTGACGGATTATTCGAGGGACTACCGGTCGTCTGGACGGGCGTCGGGAAGGTCAACGCCGCGTGCGCCGCTACCGGAGCAATCCTACTATTCAAGCCAAAGCTGATCGTGAACTTCGGGTCGGCCGGATCAAACGACGTGGCACCCGGATCGCTCCTCAACTGCACGCAGTTCGTCCAGTACGACATTGACTGCTCGCCGCTCGGCGTTCTGCCTGGCGAGACTCCCTTCGAAACAGTTCCTGCCCGCCTCGAGGTCCCAAACCGGGTGCCCTGGCTCCCGAAAGCGCGGTGCCTCACCCTCGACCGATTCGTGACAGCGAAGCTCGACCCCGAGAAGGGGATACCCGAGCTCTACGACATGGAAGCCTACGCGATCGCAAAAGCCTGCTTCTACGGAAAGACCCCATTCGTCAGCGTGAAGTACGTCAGCGACTCCGGAAGCGCCGACGAGTGGAAAGCCAACTGCTCGAAAGGCGCCAAGCTGTTCCGAGAGGTCTATGATCGACTGCTCGCCGGAACAACTTGACGACTGGCGCTTCCGCCTTAGCAACTTCTACTCGGTAGTCAACAAGTCGGGCGACCGAGTTCCGTTCGTCGAGAACGCGATCCAGAAGCTGATCAACGACTGCCCGGCGAAGCGCAAGGCGATCCTGAAAGCACGCCAGTTCGGCGTTTCGACCAACGAGCTGATCAAGCAGTCGGACTTCGTCTTCTTCAACGACAACGTGAACGCGTGCATCCTGGCCCACGAGCAGGACGCCATCAAGAAGCTGTTCCGCATTCCGACGCGCACCTACGAATTCCTTGACCCGGGACTGCAACCGGCACTCGACCGTGGCGGCGGCTCGAAGCACGAGATGTATTTCCCGGAAAACAACTCTCGGATTTACTGCGACTTGGAGTCGCGCGGCGACACGATTCACTGGCTCCACGTCTCGGAAGCAGCCTTCGTGAAGGAGCCCGAGCGAATTATCGCCACCATGCAGGCGGTACCGATCGGCGGCATTGTCACTCTCGAGACGACGCCGAACGGCATCGGCAATCACTTCTACGACTTCTGGATCGAAGAGAACGGTTTCACGAAACTGTTCTACCCGTGGTTCATGTTCCCCGAGTATCGGGTCGAGCCCGGGGTGACCGATCTCACGAGAGAAGAGATCACGTTCGTCGAGCGCGTGCAGAAGAAGTACGGGATCCTGATCACACCTGAGCAGATGGCGTTCCGGCGCATGAAGCAGTCCGAGCTCAAGCACCTGTTCATTCAGGAGTACCCCGAGGACGATCAAACGTGCTTCCTGGCCTCGGGCAACGCCGCGATGGACCTGCTCATCGTCAAACAGCTCATGGACGAGGCAATGGCGCCGATCGAGCAAGACGACTGGTACAAGATTTGGGAGAAGCCCATTGCTGAGGGCTGGTACACGATCGGAGCCGACGTGGCCGAGGGCGTGAAGTCGGATTACTCGGTTGGAGTCGTGATCGACTGCATGACGCTCCGGCAGGTTGCTCAGATTCGTTCGAACCTGTGGAGCCCTCAGGAGTTCGCCGCGAAGCTGAAGTGGCTCGGGGATCGGTACACGGTGCGCGGGCGACCGCCCGAGATTGCTGTTGAGCGCAACAACCACGGTCACGCTTGCTTGCTCGCGCTCGATGCGATCGACCCGCAGTGGCCGAACCTGTTTAAAGACAAGGATGAGCGCCTAGGGTGGAAGACTGACATGGTCTCGAGGCCGCTCATGATCGACACGTTCAAAGACGCCGTCGAGAATCGCCGCTACGTTGTCAGGGATCGCGACACATTCCAGGAGTGCCTAACCCTGATCGACAATGAAGGCAAGGTCGAGGCAGATGATGGGAAACATGACGACTGCGTGATCGCCCATGCAATTGCGGTATCGCGCGCGCTGGAGCAAGCTGGAGTCTCTGCGCTCTACAAGAACATCGGAGCGAAGATTCTTGTCGCATAACCGGAGGCTCCCCATTGGCCAAGCGCGCCGCCGCGAAAAAACCGATCAAAGAGGACGAGTCGCGCGCTGAAGAAAAGCCGGCTGCTGCACCCGTGATCGACGGTCCGAAGGAACCCGAAGGGAAACCTCGCGCCGAGCAGACGAAGAACCTGCTCGCTGACCTGTACTTGGGGATGGCCGAAAAGTCCCAGGCCGTCAGCCCGTACCACCCCGATTCCATGATGCGTCCGTACAACCCGGACGATCTGTTTCAGAAGCGGCACGACTACGGGATTTACGAGGAGATGCAGCAGGACGATCAGATTTCCGTCTGCATGCAGCTCAAGAAGGACCTCGTGCTCGGTTCCGGCTGGGACATTGTCTGCGAGGGCGACAGCGACCTGGATCGTGAAGTGAAAGAAGACCTCGAGTTCGCTCTGCGTGAGGACCTGGGCGACCCGAAAGCTGAATCGCAGACCGACCCGGTGCTCGAGGATATGCTCGAAGAAATCCTGAGTGCCTATGACGTGGGGTTCTCCCTCACCGAGAAAATCTTCAAAAAGCGGCACGATGGTCGCATCGGGCTCAAGTGCCTGAAGACCAGGCACCCGGCGACCTGGCTCATCCACACCGATGAGTTCGGAAACGTCGAGAAGTACGAGCAGCGAGTCGGATCGCACAAAGCCAAGGGCGGCTATGACCTGATCATCCCGCACAAGGCGCTGATTCACTACATCAACAAGCCGAAGTTCCAAAACCCATACGGTCACTCGGACCTGCGCGTCGCCTACAACGCGTGGTTCGCCAAGCGTCAGTTCATTCGGTTCTTCTCGATCTTCCTTGAGAAGTCCGCGAGCCCGATTCCGGTCGCCAAGTACAAGAGCGGTGCTCCGAGCCAGGCAGTCACCGACATCTACAACGCGATCAAGTCCTTCCAGCAGAAGACCGCCATCGCCATTCCAGACGCCATCGAGGTCGAGTTCCTTGAGACGAAATCGACTGGCGAGGCCTACGTCAAGGGCATCAACCTCTTCAACATGTTCATCGGACGCTCGCTGTTTATCCCCGACCTTCTCGGGTACCAGGGCAGCGAGACCGGTGGCGGGTCCTATGCGCTCGGCAAGGACCAGTTCCGAGTCTTCTTCAAGCACATCAATCGTCGGCGCGAGACGCTTGAGCGCATCGTGAACCAGCACATCATCAAGCCGATGGTGCTCTACAACTTCGGGGAAATGGAGAAATTCCCGAAGTTCAAGCTGCGCCCGATCGAGGATGAACAGGCCGCCGAGCTCGCCAAGCTCTGGCTCGAGGCTGTAAAGGGCAAGGTCTACAAGCCGAGCGTCGAGGAGATCAATCACTTCCAGAAGCTGTGCAAGTTCCCGGAGAGCGAGGTCGAATTCCATGAGCCGCTCGTATCCATTGATCCTGAGACTGGGAAGCCGCTACAGCAGAAGGCCGGGTCTACCCCGCCGCCTGAAGATGGAAATCCTGGATCGTCTCAGCCCGGAGCAAAAGAGCCTGCTGATGCCGCAGACGGCAAAGCCAGCGAGACGGACGAAAAAAAAAAGTATAGCTCGACCCGCTACAGCACCAAGGTGAATTTCGCGCAGATCGAGTCGAGCATGGACCACTTCAAGGACCAAGTGCTCGCCGACGCCGCGCCGATCATGAAGAAAGCGATGCTCGAGCTTCAGGACCAGATGACGACTGGTAAGGGCGAGGTCACGGCCAATCCCGAGAAGCTCGGAAAGATGAGCATCAAAGCCGAAACGCTGGCAGAGCTCAAGGGCGTCCTGCAAGCGAATCTGCGCAAGGCGCACGACGAGGCCATGGCGCAGGCCACTCACGAGGTCAGCATCAAGGAGTTTCGCGCACCACTTCCGAATCAGAAGTTCCTCGATTTCCTCGAGGGCGAGAGCGAGCTGTTCGTCAATGACTGGGCAGAGAATCTGACGAAAGCTGCTCGCGTGCGCGCGATCCAGGCCATCAAGGACGGCGAGCCCCTATCCGCCATCTTTGATGACCTGGACGACGAAGCCATTGGCTCAGCCGAGGGCTCGATCGACCGCTTCGCCCGAACCAAGTTCACCGAGGTCATGAATCGCGGTCGCCTGGAATACTTTGAAAGCACCGGCGTCGTGGATGCCTACGAGTACAGCGCGATTCTCGACGACCGCACGAGCGAAATCTGCGAGGGCTTGCACGGCAAAGTCTTCAAGGCTGGTCGCGAGCCAATACCGCCGCTTCATTTCAACTGTCGAAGCCTTCTAGTTCCCATCACCAAGTACGAGGATTGGGAAGCAGACACGCATGTCGGAGATACGCCCATTCAGAAATTCATCGACCAGAAAAAGGGCGCTGGTTTTGCCAAGAGGTGACTTATGGACCTGAAATCTATCAAGGGTGTTGAAATTTTCGCTGCGGGCAAGTGGAACGGTGACGAGTACACCGAGGCCGATCTCGACGAGATGGTTCGCGCGTTCAACGAGGATTCACAGCGGAAGCCCCCGCTCAAGCTCGGGCACGATAAGGGTCAGAAGCTCCTGCAAAAGGATGGCTTCCCCGCTGCCGGATGGATCACGAATCTCTATCGGCAGGGATCTAAGCTAATGGCCGATTTCTCGGAAATCCCGGCGAAAATCTACGACTTGATCGCGAAGAAGGCGTACCGAAAAGTTTCGAGCGAGGTCTTCTGGAATATCGACGTCAACGGCAAGCAGTACAAGCGCAAGCTCGCTGCGGTTGCGCTGCTCGGTGGGGACATGCCTGCGGTGAATTGCCTCGACGACGTGCTGGCCCTTTACGGCGTCACAAACGCGGACAGGGTGGGTGTCTATACAACGCCCGAAGGCGAGCATACGCTCAAGGCATATTCGCTCGAAATTGAGCCAGCATCGGAGAACAAGATGACCGAAGCCGAAATCAAGAAGCTGCAAGATGAGCTCAGCGCTGAGCGCGCGAAATCTGAGAAGGCTGCGGCCGATCTCGCGGCGAAGCAGAAGGAACTCGACGAGGTCAAGCAGTTCAGAGCCGACGCCGAGAAGAAGGCTGCTGACGCCAAGCTGGACGTCGCCGTTTCCGAGCTCGAGAAAGAGCACTCGCTGGCTCCGTCGGTCAAGACTCTCGTTCGCGAGCTGGTCGGTCCCGAGCAGAAGGAATACTCGCTCGACGCTAAGGGCGAGAAGAAGGGCGACAAGGTCGCTCTCATCAGCCAGATTCTGAAGCTCCACACCGAGGCCCTCAAGGTCAACCTCAAGGAGCACAGCCAGTCGGGCGACGAAGGCGACAAGAAGAACGCTGACGCCAACAAGGACAACCAAGAGCTCCTGATGGCAAAGGTCCAGAAGTACGCCGACGAGAACAAGGTTCGCTTCGCCGACGCCTACAAGGCGGTTCTGAAGGCTGAAGCCGAGAAATCCGAACAGGACAAGTGAGGTAACAGAACATGTCGACCCAGATCGCACCCACTTCTTTCAAATGCGCCACGACCCTGACGGCCTACCGAGGCGTCGTGATCGCGAGCACGAGCGCCGAGACGGTCAGCTTTCCCGAGACCAACACTGCGCTCCCGATCGGCATCACCGCTGACACCGCTCGCAACGGCTACGTCGGCGTCTACGGCGCGGGTCAGATCGCGAAACTGTACTTCAACGAAACGATGGCCGCTGGCCGCCTGGTCGCGCTCGACTCGAGCGGTCGCGGCGTGCCCTTCACGGTCGGGACGCAGACGACCACGGGCATGACCATTCAGTCTTGCTACATCGGCGTCCTCGTCGGCCCGGCTGTGACCGCGACCGGCACCATCGCCGATGTGTTCATCCAGCCGGGCTTCGCCCGCGGAACGAGCTGAGTTAACGGGACGGGACTAGGGGGAATAGAAAATGCCTCTTTCGAATCAACTGCATGTAGACAAACTCCTGAGCGCGATTTCGATCAAGTATCGAAACGAGAATTACATCGCGATGGAGATTTTCCCCGAGATTCCGGTCAAGCTGAACTCGGACCTGTACCGAATCTACGGGCGCGACTTCAAGCTCCCCGAGACGTACCGCGCGATGAACGCGGTCTCGAAGCAGGCGAGCTTCGAAGTTTCGACCGCGTCGTACCAGCTCGAGTGGCACTCGCTGCACGACTTCGTCGGCGATCGCCAGGCCGAGAACTACGACATCGCGGATCTCCGGTCCGACACGACCGAGAACCTGACGGACAAGATTCTCCGCAGGCTCGAGAAGAAGGTCTGCGACCTCTTCACCACGACCAACTGGTCGCTGGGCGTGTCGCTCGCGGCGGGCGCCGAGTGGTCGGCCAACACCACGACTTCGAACCCGATCCCAGTCGTGGATACCGGCACTTCGACGGTGCTCATGAACTCCGGGAAGAAGCCGATCTACGGCGCCATCGGGCGCAACGGCTTCGTGGCGGTCAAGAACCACGTTTCCGTGCTCGAGCGTACCAAGTACGTCAGCAAGGAAATGGACGTGAACATGATCGCCGCTCTGTTCGGGCTCGAGCAGCTCCTGGTGTCCGAGCAGTCGATCGACACCGCCGCGCAGGGCGTCGCCGAAAACATCTCCTGGCTCTGGGACAACGAGAAGATGTTCCTGGGGTGGAAGCCTGCCAAGGCGAGCCCGCTCCAGCCCTCGGCGGGCTACATCTTCCGGAACTCGAGGCCGATGGTGAAGCGGTGGCGCGTGGAAGAGCGCGAGGCCGACGAGATCGAGGTGAACATGGAGTTCGACGCCCGAGTGGTGGCGTCGCTCTGCGGGTACCTCATCAACAACGTCACCTGATTCCCCAGCATCACGCACCTCCTAACGAGGGGACATCTGCACCGGAGTCGTTCGGGTTCTCCGCCCCGGGCGGCTCCGGTGTTGTTTTATCTGACATTGCGGAAGTTCGAACGGTGTTGGTTAAATTGAGCCCATCTGAAACTAGACATTTTCCCGAACAGGAGACACCGGCTCAATGAACAGCGAAAAGATCACGGACATGGCGGCCCTCGAAGCAAAGCAGCGCGCGCACAATGCGAAGCTCGATGAGGAGCTGAAGAAGCGAAAAGAGTCGGTCACCGAGAAGGAATCGTGGATCGAGATCGTTCGCAAAGCGAGCGACAAGCCGGGTCGCTCGAAGGTCATTCGCAAGGTGATCACCTCGTCCGGCCACACGCATTCGCTGTACGTCGGCGTCGAGAGCAAGTGCCTCGA
>Ga0196963_10002271_pt1 | contig 11720 bp, 7 predicted proteins | sample S1_5metaG_FD_148600 | JGI IMG/M metagenome (GOLD analysis project Ga0196963, IMG submission 148600) | Soil microbial communities from Anza Borrego desert, Southern California, United States - S1_5 | ecosystem: Environmental > Terrestrial > Soil > Desert | place: USA: California | collected... | reverse complement strand
GCTGCTCGTGCAGGAGCTGTATCGGCGCGGCGACGCGGTCCCCGAATTCAACCCGCAGGATCGCACCGCCTTTGCCATCAAAGCGCGTAACCCACTGTCGCCCGACGTCGAGGATTACGCCGAATCGCTGGGCCTGTCGATGGTGTATGTGCCGTCGATGCGAAACGGCGCGGAGCTGCGCGAGGATCGCGGCAACGCGATCATCTCGACGGAGCCGCTGCTCGCGCCGATGGCCATCGAGTTACCGCTGGCGCGGCAGCGGCGCGTTGCCATCGCGGCGGGCGTCAACGTCCGGACCGGCGATGCCATCAAGCGCCTGGAACTCGTCAACGCGCATCTCGAACCGCTCAGCTCGCCGCGCACGTTGTGGATTTTCCAGAATCCGCGCGGCCGCCAGGTGCGCGCGATTCTCGATGTGCTCGACTCGCCAAGGTTCAACGGCGATGCCGTCGCGGGCGTGGTCCTCGGCGGCGACTTCAATATGGTGAAACGCGGGGACCGGGAGGAGGCGTATCAACACGCGCGCGCGTGGTCGGCGAGCCTCCGCGACGAAGATCGCCGCGACACCCACATGATGGGACGGCTCGACTACGTGTTCTTTCGATCGGCGGACGGGTGGATCGCCAATACCTCGCGGATTGACGACCGATTCGGGTCGGATCACCATCCCGTGCTTGCCAGGTTTCACCGGTTCCCGGAATAAGATCCCTCTGTGATCGCGCCGTCGGCGGCGGAAGTCCTCAACCTGGTCGGATTCGTGACAGGCACCGCCCTGTACGCGATGCTGCTTGGATTGGTGTTGCGGCGGCCGCAGGCACTGCCCCTTGCCACCGCGGTCCTGGGGCTGGTGTGGAACCTCGGCGAGCTCGCCGCCTACGTGCTGCCGCGCGCGGGTTATTTCACCGAATCCATCGCACTGTGGGCGGTGTCGTTCCCCGCCCTCGGCCTGCTGGCCGGCGTCGTCGTTCACTCGGTCGCGCGTCAGCTGCCGCGCGGGATGGCGCTCACGATCATTGCGTATGGCTGCAGTGCGGTGGCGTCCGTGCTCCATCTCGCCACGGTCGCGACCGGGAACCCGGAAGCATCCTCGATTGCTTTCCTGCTGCTGACCATCTGCTACAGCGTCATCATCGTCGCCCTGGCGGTGATGACGCGTTCGCAACCAAACGGGCGCCGCGTGCTATGGGTGCTCGCGTTGGCGTTGTTCGCCGTCTCGGCATCGCACCTGGGGCGGTTTCACGAGGGCGACGACGAATGGGCGGTGGAGCTGGTGGGCCATCACGCCGCCATCCCGCTGGCGTTCGCGATCCTCTATCAGGACTACCGCTTCGCGCTGGGCGATCTGTTCTTGAAGCGCGCGCTGACGCTGATTGCCGTCGTGACGATCGCGTTCGCGGGCTATTCGGTGGTGGCGACGTTGCCGTCGGGTCCGCTGTCGGCCGGCGTGCTGATGGCGCTGTGGGTGGCCACCTCGCTGGTCTCACCCTGGCTGCACCGCCGGATCGTCCGCTTCGTCGACCAATCTTTGCTGCGCCGCGCTGATTACGCGGAGTTGCGGTCGAGCACCGGCCAACTGCTGCAGGCTCAGAACTCGATCGACGCCGTGCTCGACACCGCTTGCGCACGGTTGCAGCCAGCGCTGGCGGCGCGCGAAGTGTGGTGGACCACGGAATCGCGCACGGTCGATCCGCGTCCGGTGACGTCCGCCGCCGCGGTACCGACCACCGATCAGCCGCGTTTCACCGTCCACATCGGCGAGCTGATGGGCGGCCGCCGGCTGCTGTCCGATGACCTGGCGCTGGTCGAAGCGGTGCTGGCGTTGGCCGCGCGCCGCATCGATCAAATCCGGCTGACGCACGAGCGTTACGAGGCTCAGTTGCGTGAAGAGGAGATGCAGAAGCTGACGGCGGAAGCAGAGCTCAAGGCCCTGCGTGCGCAGGTCAATCCGCACTTCCTGTTCAATGCGCTGACGACCATCGGCTATTTGATTGAATCGGCGCCGCCGCGCGCCCTGAACACGCTGATGCAGCTGACCGCATTGCTCCGCGGCGTGCTGCGGTCCGAGGGTGAGTTCACCACGCTCGGACGAGAGCTCGAGCTGGTCGAGCACTACTTGAAAATCGAGCACGAACGGTTCGAGGAGCGCCTGCGCGTGCGGATCGACGTCCCGCAGTCGTTACGGACGCTGCGGATTCCGACGCTGGTTATTCAACCGCTGGTTGAAAATGCCATCAAACACGGCGTCGCCCCGAGCCGCAGCGGCGGCGACGTCGAAGTGATGGCGTCACTGACCGGCGCGGCTCGTTCGGAGCTCAGGGTCGCCGTCCGCAATAGCGGCGCACCTCTGCATGCCGCCGTATCGCGACACGGCGGCGAGCACGTCGGCGTCGACAACGTCCGGCGACGGCTTGCCGGGCATTATGGCTCGCGCGCGAGACTCGCATTGGGCGCCGACGAGAATGGCCACACCGTCGCCGAGCTGATCATTCCCGTGGCGGCCCCGAACCTCGCCAGAGACGACGACCATGTCCAGACCGCTACGGGTCGTTCTCGCTGACGACGAGCGGCCGGCGCGCAGGTTTCTGATCAACCTGCTGCAGTCGTTCGCGGACGTCGAAGTGGTCGGCGAAGCCGCGAACGGCAAGGAAGCAATCGATCTGATCGAAGCGGAGCGGCCCGATCTCGCCCTGCTCGACCTGCACATGCCCGAGACCGGCGGACTCGACGTCGCTCGCCTGCTCAAGGCCGGCGCCACCCCGTCGATCGCCTTCGTCACCGCGCATGACGAGTTCGCACTACAGGCTTTCGAATTAAACGCGGTCGACTACCTGTTGAAGCCCGTCGACAAGGAACGGTTGGCCCGGACCATCGAACGCGCGCGACAACGCGCCGCGGCCTCGCCCGCGGAGCGCGCACAGCGACTCACCGAGGCGTCGGCGGCGCTCGAAAGCGTCACCAGAGTCGAATATCTCGAGCGGATTCCGGTTCGCCGGAAGGACGAGGTGGTGATCCTGCCGATCCGGCAGATCTCATCGATCGTCGCCGACGGCGAGCTGCTGCACATCACGACGATCACCAGCGACCGCTTTACGATCTCTCACCGCCTCCACCTGCTCGAGTCGCGACTGGATCCCAAGCGCTTCGTCCGCCTGAACCGCGGCACTCTCGCAGCGGTCGATCACATCCGGACCGTCACCGCGATGCCCGGTGGAACGCACGAAGTGCAAATGGCGAACGGCGAAGCGCTGAGCGTCAGCAGGATTCAGTCGCGCGTCCTCCGTGACACGTTGTTGAAGTTGTAGTCGTCGGTGCTTCCGTGTTTCGGTGATTCCGTGTAAGTTTGCGGGATGCTACATCGACGCATTGCCGTACTCGTTGCCTGCGCTGTTCTCCTAGGCACGAGCTCGCAGTCTCAGGATTTCAAGGCCCGCGCGATCGCGATTCACAGACAGACGCCGTTGATCGACGGCCACAACGATTATCCATGGGCGTTGCGCGGGTTGGATCCCGGCAGGGACTTCAGCAAGGCGGAGATCTCGAAGCCGGTACCGACGCTGCACACCGACATTGCCCGTCTCCGTCAGGGCGGGGTCGGCGGCCAGTTCTGGTCGGTCTATGTGCCATCGACCATGCAGGGAAAAGAAGCGGTGCGCGCCACCCTCGAGCAAATCGACATCGTGCATCGCATGGTCAAGCGCTGGCCCGAGACGTTCGAGATGGCCTATACCGCCGCCGACATCGAGCGGCAATTCAAGGCCGGCCGGATTCCGTCGCTGATTGGCATGGAAGGCGGGCATTCCATCGACAGCTCGCTGGCGACGCTGCGCATGATGTTCGCGCTCGGCGCGCGCTACATGACGCTGACCCATTCTGCCAACGTGCCGTGGGCAGACGCCAGTCCCGGCCCGCCAGTGCTTGGGGGCTTGTCGAAGTTCGGCGAGGAAGTCGTGCGCGAGATGAATCGGCTCGGCATGCTCGTCGACCTCAGCCACGTATCCCCGGACACGATGGAAGACGCGATTCGCGTCTCCGCAGCGCCCGTCATCTTCTCGCATTCCTCGGCGAAGGCGATTTGCAATGTGCATCGCAACGTCCCCGACAACATCCTGCAGATGGTTGCGAAAAACGGCGGCGTGGTAATGGTGACGTTCGTTCCGGGATTCATTTCGCAGGAAGTTGCCGATTTCAGCGCAAAGCCTGAAGCAGAACGGAAAGGCCAGACCGCGCCAAGAGCGACGCTGGCCCAAGTCGCCGATCACATCGATCACATTCGGAAGGTTGCCGGCATCGACCACGTCGGGATCGGCGGCGACTTCGACGGCATCACCGATGTCGTGCAAGGGCTCGAAGACGTTTCGAAGTACCCCGACCTCAGCGCGGAGCTGCTGCGGCGCGGTTATTCAGATGCGGATCTGAAGAAGATTCTCGGGCAGAACATCCTGCGCGTCATGCGCCAGGCCGAGAAAGTCGCCGCCGGACTGCAAAAGACCAGGCAGCCGTCAACGGCGACCATCGAGCAGCTCGATAAGTGATCACACGCCGGTAGCGGGTAGTCGGAACTGCCGTGCCGCAATTCCGACTATCGGCTACCGATCCACCGGCTACTCCGCCCTCAACGCAATCAACGGGTCCACCGTCGTCGCGCGGCGCGCCGGGATCAGGCATGCGACGATCCCGGCGAACACGAATACTGCGGCGACCGCGGCGAAGATCATCGGATCCCGCGGCGCGGTCTGGTACAGATACGCGGACAGCACCCTGCCGGCGGCGAGTGCTCCGGCCACGCCCAGCGCCAATCCGATAATCACCAGCGTCAGGCCCTGACGCACGACCATCAGCAGCACGCTGTTTCTGCGCGCGCCGAGCGCCATCCGCAACCCGAACTCCTTGGTTCGCTGCTGCACGGAGGTCGCGATCACACCGCCGATGCCGGCCAGCGTCACCAGCAATGCGAGGGCGGCGAACACGCCGAGCAGCGTCGCAGTGAGGCGCGGTGCGGCGAGCGCTTCGGCGCGCAGATCGTCAAGGGTCCGCACTTGCTCGACGGGTTGCAGCGGGTCGACGGCATGCACGATATCGCGCAGCGTCTTGGCGAACGCGGTCGGATTACCCGCGGTCCGCACCAGGATCTGACCCGCCACGCCGAACGGCGACTGCGTCAGCGGCAGGTACATCTGCGCGACCGACTCCTGCGCGAGGCCGAATTGCCGGACGTCGCCGACGACGCCGACGACGGTGAACCAGTTGGTGGTTGGCGGTTGCCCTGGGCGCGGCGGCGGCCCTTGCAGACCGACGCGGCTGCCCACCGGATCGGTGCCGTCCCAATACTTGGTCATCGCCTTGTTGATCACGACCACCGGCATCGACTCTTCGCTATCGAGGTCGGAAAACACCCGCCCGCTGATCACCGGCACGCCGATCGTCGCGAAATATTGCGGCGTCGCGACGCGGACGTCTGTGGTTGGCCGCCGTTCCGGATCGTCGACGGCGCGGCCTTCGATCTCGAACCGCGTCGTACCAGGCGCGCCGCCACCAAGCGGGACCGCGTTGGTGATCGCGGCGGAATTGACGCCGGGTTGCGCCTGCAGACGTTCGAGCACGGGCAAGTACAGCTTTCGCTGCGTGGTGATGTTCGGGTATCTGGAGAAATTGCCGAAAATCTGCGCCGACAATACGCCGTCCGATCGGTAGCCTGTCTCGACGCGTTGCAGCCGGTAGAAGCTCGCGAGCAGCAAACCCGCTCCGACCAGGAGCATGACCGACACCGCGACCTGGGCCACGATTAGCGCGCCCTGCATCCGCTTACGAGCGCCGCCATCGCCGACCTGTGCCCCACCCTGCTTCAGGGCCAGGACCAGATCGACACGGCTGCCGAACGCCGGCAGCGTGCCGAACAGCACGCCGGTCAGCACGGAAATGCCGAGCGTGAACAGCAGCACCATCGGGTCGAGCGTGATTTCGCCGGTCCGCGAGGTGAAGCGGCCGACGAACGTGGTCAGCATGTCGATCGTGACCCATGCAAAGCCAATCCCGATCGTCCCGCCGATCACGGCGAGCAAGGTGCTCTCCGTCAGCAGCTGCCGCACCAGCCGGGACCGGCCGGCTCCGAGCGCCGCGCGCATCGCCAGCTCGCGATCGCGGCCGAGCATACGGGCCAGCGTCAGGTTGGCGACGTTCGCGCAGGCGATCAGCAGAATCAACGCGGTGATGCCCAGCAGGATCAGCAGCAGCTCGCGCGCGCCGCTGGTCAACGCGTCGCGCACGGGCACGGTCGTCGCCCGGAAGCCAGACGTCTCAGGACGGTAGACCTGCTGGAAGCTGCTGTCTTGCGTGAAGTTGTGGCAGATCGCGCCGACGGTGTTGGCGGCCTGTTCGGGCGAGACGCCCTCCTTCAGCCGGCCGAACACGTTCAACGCGCCGAAAGCCCGGCGGTTTTGCGGGATGGCACGCTCCCCGGCGGCGCGGAACGGGCACGCCAGCACCGGCATGTAGACGTCGTTCTCCTGCGGATAGTGCGGGACGTTCGGCAGCACGCCGATCACGCGGTGCGGCCGATCGTTCATTTCGAAGACCTGGCCGACGATATTCGGATCGCCTCCGAACCTGGTCCGCCAATAGGTGTGGCTGAGCAGCAGCACGGCTTCCGCGTCGCGCACGTCGTCGGAGGCGATGAACGACCGGCCGATAAGCGGCTTGATGCCGAGCAGGTCGAAAAAATTGTGCGAGACGACGCCGGTATTGACGCGATCCGGCTCGCCGCGATTGATCAAATCGAAACTCATCTGGTGGTACTCGACCAAGCCGTCGAACACGTCCTGGCCGCGCTCGCGATAGTCGAAGTACTCGGCGATGGCGACGCCGACGTTCGGCTGTCCCGACAACGGTCGAGACTGCTGCAGGACGACCAGCCGGTCGCCATGCTCGTACGGCAACGGCTTCAGGAGCACGCCGTTGATGACGCTGAAGATCGCCGTGTTGGCGCCGATGCCGAGACCGAGGGTCAACACCGCCAGCAGTGCGTAGCCGGGGTGCTTGAACAGCGCGCGCGTACCGTATTTGACGTCGGCGACGAGATTTTCGAACCAGCTGACGCCGCGCGCATCGCGCGTTTCTTCCTTGTGCTTCTCCATCGGACCGAAGCTCCTCAGCGCCACGCGGCGCGCCTGTTCGGGGGTCATGCCGAGCTTGATGTTCTTGTCGGTTTCCATCTCGATGTGAAAGCGCATTTCCGCATTGAGGCCTCGATCGAGCTCCTCATGGCGCAGCAACGTCAGCAGACGCTTCCACATCGCTCACTCTCCTCGTAACGCGGTCACCGGATCGATCCGCGCTGCCCGCCCCGCGGGAATCGCGCACGCGGCACCGGCAATCGCCGCCAACAACAGCACGCCGCCCGCGAGCATCCAGGGATCGAGCGGCGAGACTTCAAACAACAGGCTTCGGACATACCTGCCCAATAAAACCGCGCCGCCGAGACCGATGGCGAGACCAATCGCTATCGGCAGGACGCTCTGGCCGAACACGATGCCGATCACCTGCTGCCGGCTCGCGCCGAGCGCCATCCGCACGCCAATCTCGGCACGCCGCTGGCCGACGAAGGACGCGACCACGCCGTAGATGCCGACCGCCGACAACACCACCGCGACCGACGCGAACACGCTGAGCAGCACGAACAGCAATCGCTGTTGTGCGAGCGACTGCGCGACCATGGTCTCGTGCGTCGTGACACCCGTCATCGGCAGCGTCGGATCGAGACGCGCCAGGACGCTGCGCGCGGTGTTTTCAAATGCCGCCGCATCGCCTGCGGTCTTCACCATCATCTGCATGAACGGACGCTGGCGCTGCATCACCGGACGGTAGAATTCGACTTCCGACGTCGCGGCCAGCGACTGGGTCCGGACATCGGCGACGACACCGACGACTTCCATCACCTGTCCGCCACCCTGTGAGCCCATGATGATGCGACGTCCAAGCAGCCCCTGTTCGCCGCCGAGTTTGCGCGACGTCGCCTGGGAAACGATCGCAACCAGCGGCGCATCGGCGGTATCGCGTTCGCTGAAGTCACGACCCGCGAGCATCGCAATCTGCATCGTCGCGAAGTAACCCGGCGTCACCGACACCGTCAAACCCAGCGGCCGTTCGTTCAGCGGCGGGACGGCGCCTTCCGAAATCGCATACGGCGCCCGCGTGAATCCGCCATTCAGCGGCGGCGCGCTGTTCAATGCCGCTCGCTGCACGCCGGGGGCGTTGGCGAGCTCCTCGCGCAGCTTCAACCAGAATCGCGCCTGCGATTCGGCGTCGGGGTAGCGGGCGGGCGGCAAGCCGACCCCGGCAACGAACACGTTGGTCGAATCGAAACCCGCCGGCTGACTGCGCAACCGCTCGAAACTGGTGACGAGCAATCCGGCGCCGATCAACAGCACGAGGGACACGGCGACCTGGGCGGCGACAATCGCCCGCCGTGCGCGATGGCTGCCGAGTGCACCCGCAATCGTCCGGCCGCCATCACGCAACACCGACACGATGTCCGAGCGCGACCCCTGCATCGCCGGATAGAGACCGATCGTCACACCCGCAAGCAGGCCCAACCCTGCGGTCGCAGCGAGGACCGGCAGGCTGATACGAATGTCGCTGGCGAACGCGAGGTTATTCTCGGCAAGCACCACCAGCGCGGGCAGCGTCCAGTACGCAATCACGGCGCCGAGCGCGGCGGCAATCGCGCTCAACATCAGGCTCTCGACCAGGAATTGCCGCACGATGCGCCCGCGCGATGCGCCAAGCGCGGTGCGGAGACCAATTTCCTGGCGGCGCCCGGTAAAGCGCACCAACAGCAGATTGGCGACGTTGGCGCACGCGACGAGCAGCAGCAAACCCACCGCGGCGAGCAGCGTCAGCAACGACGAGCGCGCGGCGCCGACGATGTCATCCCGAATTGACAGCGCCGTCAGCGTCCACGCCGCGTCCGCGTTGGCGGGGTAGGCGGCGCTGAAACGCTGCGCGAGGACTTCGAGCTCGCGGCGCGCCTGTTCGACAGTGACGCCTGGCTTCAATCGGCCGACCGGCTGCAGGTAACTGAAGCCGCGGCGGATCGTGTCTTCGTTGACCCCGGGATACTGGAACGGGTTGGTCGTCCACACGTCCGAATTCCAGAATGCAGGCAAGGTCGGCGCAATGCCGACGACGGTATAGATCGCGCTGTCAAGCGTGATCGCCCGACCGACGACACTTGGATCGGCACCAAAGCGCGTCCGCCACAGGTTTTCGCCCAGCACTGCGACGCCCGCGCCCCGCTCTTCTTCAGCGCGGAAGAAACGGCCGGCCAGCGGCGTTGCGCCAAACGTGTCGAGGAATGAGCTCGTCGTGAAACTTCCGTTCACCTGGATGGGCTCGCGGCCATCGAGCAACAGCGTTTGCGCGATGGCGGTCACTGCGCCGAATGATGCAAACGACGTCTGCTGATCGCGAATCAACTCGTACTTCGGCACCGAAAACCCGAGCTGCAGTTGATTGCGTTTGAGGTCCTGACCCCACAGGCGGACGAGCTGCTCCGGCTGCCGCACGCCGTAGGGCGCGAAGAACGCGGCATTGACGACGCTGAAGATCGCGGTGTTGGCCCCGATCCCGAGCGACAGCGTCAGAATAGCTACGCCGGCAAAGCCGGGACTCTTGAAAAACGTCCGCACGCTGTAGCGCACGTCCTGGACCAGCTCCTCGAACCTCATCGTGCCGCGCGCGTCCCGTGTTTCTTCCTTGTGCTTTTCCATCGGTCCGAAGTTCCTCAACGCCATCCGGCGCGCGGTCGCCGGGTCGACGCCCTGGGCGACGTACTTGTCGGTTTCCATCTCGATGTGGAAGCGCACTTCGGCGTTGAGCTCGCGATCGAGCTGCCCGCCATCCCACCACATCCGTAGCCGCTTGATCACGCCCGGGTTTCGAGAATTCTCTGCACCGCAACCGTCATGCGCACCCACTGCTGCGTCTCTTCCCGCAGCTGGCGCTCGCCCTTGGTCGTCAGCCGGTAAAACTTCGCCTGGCGGTTGTTCTCGGAGGCGCCCCATTCCGATTCGATGAAGCCGGCCGTATCGAGACGCTGGAGCGCCGGATACAGCGAACCTTGGTTCACGCGCAGCACGTTCTCGGAGATCTGCTGGATTCGCTGCGAAATGCCCCAGCCGTGTTGCGGGCCGAGGGCGAGTGTTTTCAGGATCAACAGGTCGAGCGTCCCCTGCAGCAGGTCGAGTTTCGCCATCGTGCTATTTCCCACCCATCACCGCCGGCAGCCGGCGCCGCGTCCAGTCCGTGATCGACCCGTCATACATCCGCGCGTCGTAGCCAAGGTGGCGCGCGACGAAATACGTCACCGACGCCCGCATGCCGACCATGCAATAGCTGACGAGCGGCGTGCCTTTCTGCGCGCCGATAGCGTCGTACTTCTTCCGCAGTTCGGCGTCCGGAAGAAATCGCCCTTCGGCATCGAGCAGCGAATTCCACACCAGCTGCCGCGCGTCGGGAAGATGTCCCTTGACGTGCATGCCGTTCATCCCGCCATCCGCTCCGGTAAATTCGGCGTCCGGCCTCGCGTCCAGGAGCCGCATCCGTGGCGTCGACAGGCGCTCTTTGATCCAGTCCGCGGTGACCACGCGATCGGGCTGCGGCCTCGGCGTCAGCGTCGATGCCGCCACCTGCTTCGCGGGCCCGGTTTCAATGGCGCCGCCGCTGGCCTTCCACGCGTTCAAGCCGCCGTTCAGCACGCGCGCGCTGGGATGGCCGAAATAGTCGAGCGTGAAGAACATGCGAGTGGCGGCGATCGGCGTGCCGTAGATCACCACCTTCGATGTGTCGTTGATGCCCACCGATGCGAACACCGAGCGCAGTTGCTCGATCGGCGGCAGCTCCGACTGCAGTCCGTTCAGGTCCGGCGCAATCTGGTCGTAGCGTACGAAGCGCGCACCCGGCACGTGAGCGGCCTCGAAGTCGGCGGGGTTGTTGCCGACTGCGATGACCACAGTCGCAGGATCTTTGAGAACGGCGGCGAGCTCCGCGGGAGACACGAGCAGACCCGGGGTCGTCGCCGCAAGGACGGCTAGAGCAGTGAGTATTGTCGACATCCGACAAGAGCATCGTCGCTCTCTTGTCGGATGTCAACAAGAGGCGTTCAATTGACAGGGACGAACACGGGGGCGTAAATCGGCGCACGCATCAGCCGTTTCAGGCCGTGTTTGCGTCTGTAGTGCCCCTATTGCCGATCTCGCGTGTCTACGCTGCCAAGTCGCTTTTTGTCTCTTCCCGGCGTATTATCTACGCGGCCAAATCCACAGTCATCGGGGACCCATGATGCGACGATTCCTGAAATTCTTTCGGACGTATCGGACCGCGCGGCGACTCGGATTCACGCTCGTGGACGCCATGCGCGCCGCACGCGTCAACTCACGCGGCTTCTAGCCCGCGCCGCCACCCGGCCAAGCCTCCGGCTTTACCCAGCCGAACCAACTATCCGACCGCCCACACGATTGTGGACTGGGACTGCAACTGGCGACTGCAACTGACGACTGCGGACTCAAGACTGCGACTGATGACTGCGCAACTGCACTGATGACTGCCGCAACTGCACTGATGACTGCGCAACTTCAACTCTTAACTGCCGACTGTCGACTGCCGACTGATTTCACATCGTTCCGGTCTTAATCGCGGCGACGACCCGCTTGGCGAACTCGGCGGCG
>Ga0196963_10002270_pt1 | contig 11728 bp, 13 predicted proteins | sample S1_5metaG_FD_148600 | JGI IMG/M metagenome (GOLD analysis project Ga0196963, IMG submission 148600) | Soil microbial communities from Anza Borrego desert, Southern California, United States - S1_5 | ecosystem: Environmental > Terrestrial > Soil > Desert | place: USA: California | collected... | reverse complement strand
GGAGTTGAGGATGGCGTCGGCCTGGCTGGTGACCGGCCCGTTGGCCAGTTCGATGATGATGGGGGCCTTGATGCGGGAGGCGTTGGCCTCGGTGATGACGTTCTCGATGGCGGCGGGGACGAGCACGTCGACATTGAGCTCGAGCAGGGCCTCGTTGCTGATGGGGGTGCAGCCGGCGCCGGCCACGGAGATGGGGGGCAGCAGGCCGGTCTTGGTCTTGTTCTCCGCCAGCTTGAGCACGGGCACCCCGGCGGGGTTGTATACGCCGCCGTTGCGGTCGGAGACGGCGACGACGGTCCAGCCGTCCTGGGCGGCAAGGCGCGCGAAGTGGTCGCCCACGTTGCCGAAGCCCTGCACCGCGATCGTCCGCTTCTGCTTGGTGAGGTCCCAGCCCATGCGGGCCTGCAGCTCCTTAAGGCAGTAGAAGCCGCCGCGCCCGGTGGCGTCCTCGCGCCCGAGCGAGCCGCCCATGGCGACGGGCTTGCCAGTGATGACGCCGGGCTCGCGGTGGCCCTTGACGATGGCGTACTCGTCGCACATCCAGGCCATGATGAGGGGGTTGGTGTTGACGTCGGGGGCGGGGACGTCGATGTCCTGGCCCACGGCCCAGGCGATGGCGCGCATGTAGCCGCGGCTGAGGCGCTCGAGCTCGGCCATGGAGAGCTTGGTGGGGTCAACGATGACGCCGCCCTTGCCGCCGCCGAAGGGCAGGCCGACGACGGCGCACTTGAAAGCCATCCAGAAGGCCAGGGCCTTGACCTCGGAGGGGTTGACGTCGGGGTGGAAGCGGATGCCGCCCTTGGCGGGGCCGCGGGTGTCGTCGTACTTGCAGCGGTAGCCGGTGAAGACCTGGAGGCTGCCGTTGTCCATGCGGACGGGGATGGAGACTTCGAGGAACTGCTTGGGGAGGCTGAGGCGCTGGAGGGTCTCGGCGTGGACGTCGGCGTGCTTGGAGGCGACTTCGAGGCGCTTGAGGGCGTCGGCGAACACGTCGGGGTGGGTGGTCATGGTGTTTTGCTCAGAGAACGAGTGGATATTCACCTGCTGCATGCTCTTGCAGGGAAGGAAGCGTAGATCGGCGGCGTCGGTGGAGCAATGGCCTGAAGAGGGCGCGTGGGATGGGTGCAGCGAGGACACGGGACGGAAGGCAACCGGGGATAGCCGACGGTGGCGGAAAGCCGCGGAGGCGCGGCTTGCAATTGCTGACGCTCAGGGTTCCTGTTCTCTCAGGCTTCCTGTTCTTCCACCTCGTGGCGGCCGCCGCGGAGGTCGCCGGCGAGGTAGCGGTCGAAGATGGCGTAGACCTCGTCGGGGGCGCGGGCGGTCCGGACGGCCTCCTTGAAGGGTTTACAGGGGCCCAGCCGCTTGGCGAACCACGTCACGCGCCGGTTGATCTGGAACATGGCGTAGCGGTCGTCGCGCGTCTGCCGCATGAGGTCGAAGTAGCGCCGCATGGTGCCCAGTATCTCGGTCTCGCCCGGCGGGGCGGGCACGTAACCCTCGGTCAGAAGCGTCCAGCAGTCGCGGAAGATCCAGGGGGTGGAGAGGGCGCCGCGCCCGATCATCACGCCCTGGCAGCCGGTCTCCCGGATCATGGTCACGGCGTCAACCGCCTCGCGCACGTCGCCGTTGCCGATCACGGGGATGGCCCCGTTGACCGCCTCGACCACGCGGGCGATGCCGGGACGCTGGCACTCGCCCGAGAACTTCATCTCCGTGGTGCGCCCGTGCACGGTAACGGCGGCGACGCCGACGTCGGCGAGTGCACGCGCGAGGTGCGGCGAGCAGGCGTTGCCCGCCTGGTAGTCGGCGTCGTGCCAGCAGAGGCGCATCTTGCAGGTGAGGGGGACGGTGCGGGAAGAAGTGGCAGAGTGGCTGAGTGGCAAAGTGGTAAAGTGAGGAGAAGGCACTGACTCGTGCCCGCACTTTGCCACTTCGCCACTTTGCCACTTTGCCACTTCTGGCCCTTGCCGCCGCTGCCATTCGTCCTCGCTCAGCGGGAGCTTGTCCAGCTCCTTCCTCACGCGCTCCGCGATCGCCACTGCGCGGGAGAGGTCCGTCAGCAGCTTGCTGCCGCCGTCCTTCTTGGTCACCTTGTCGACCGGGCAGCCCATGTTGATGTCGACGATCGTGGCGCCGTGCTCCACCGCCCAGCGGGCGCCCTCGGCCATGATCTCCGGGTCACTGCCGTAGAGCTGCATGCCCACGGGCTTATCGAAGTCGTTGGTCTTGGCGAGGTCGAGGCTGGTGGCGGTGCCGCGGAGCAGGCCCTGCGGGCTGAGCAGGTCGGTGCAGGCCAGACCGACGCCCCCCCACTCCCGGCACACGGTGCGGAAGGCCAGGTCGCAGTACCCCGCAATGGGGGCCAGCAGCAGGTTCGTGGGCAGGGTGATATGACCGATCCGCAGCATTCTGCGGGAGTGTAAGTGGCCCAAGCGGAAGGGCCGCGACTGATCGGACCTACGCTGGGGGCCCAAGGGCCTGCACGGCCCCGGAGCCCGGTTCCCGCGCCTGCTGACTCCCCTATTTGGTTATTGAACCTCACCGAACAGGCTGCGCCGACCGACAAACAACCGGCGTCGGCCCCTCGGGGCAGCCCTGGAACACCTCAGACCTCACTGGACTCAACAGGAGACGAGCCTCATGAACCTCCGCACCGCCGCTGTCGTCGCTGTCGCCGGTCTCGCCGTCGCCGTTCCCTTCGCCCGTGCGCAGGACAGCCACGCCGGCCACTCGCACCCGCACCCGGCCCAGCCCGCGCAGCCCGTCCCGGGCGCGAACATCCCCGCGGACGCCCCCAAGATCTCCTTCGACAAGAACTCGCACGACTTCGGCGTCATCACCGACGAGAACAAGGTCACCACGGTGTTCAAGTTCACCAACACCGGTAAGACCACGCTCAAGATCGGCACGGTCTCGGGCTCCTGCGGCTGCACCGTCCCCGCCCTGGCCGACAAGGAGTACGAGCCGGGCGAGGGCGGCGAGATCAGCGTGACCTATGACCCGCACAACCGGCGCGGCAAGCAGCAGACGATGGTCACGGTGCAGAGCAACGACCCGGCGACGCCGTCGGTGCAGCTGGCCGTGCACTCGGACATCCGCCCGATGATGTACCTGGACCCCGCCGCGGCGACGTTCTACAACGCGCCCAAGGGCAAGGAGCAGAAGTCGACCATCAAGATCTACTCGCGCAAGGGCGAACTGGCCCCCACGCAGGCCACCGCCAGCAACCCGAACGTGAAGGCCGAGATCAAGACCGACCAGATCAAGGAAGAGATGGTGGGCGACGAGAAGCTGTTCGTGATCCCGATGGAGGTCACGCTGCTCCCCACGGCCGAAGTCGGCAACATCGTGGGCCAGGTCACGGTGCGCACGAGCGACCCCGCCCGGTTCCTGAACCTGGGCGTGAGCGGCGAGGTGGTGGGCGACTTCAACGTGATGCCCCGCATCGTGCAGATGTTCAACGTGCCCCCGGGCTCGCCGGTGAACTCGTCGGTGCGGGTGACCAGCCGCGCCGGGAAGCCGTTCAAGATCGTGTCGGCGGAAGAAGCGGCGCTGGGCACCAAGATCTTCAACGAGATCACCTTCGCCGAGGTGCCGGGCAGCAACCCGCAGACGTGGACGATCACCCTCGCGGGCACCGCCCCGAGCGTGCAGTCGGGCTTCCGCGGTGACATCGTGGTGAACGTCGAGGGCGCGGAGGAGAAGAGCTTCAAGATCCCCTACAACGGCTTCGCCAACGTGCCGCAGCAGGCCCCGGCGCAGAAGTTCAACAACCCCACCGGCGCCCCGGTTGATCCGTGGGCCGCCAATCCCAGCTCGCTCTACCGCTGAGCCATGCCCTCACTCCTCCTCTACCGCGCGGCGGCTCTGGTGACCCTCGGCGTGATCGCCGGGGGTCTTCACGCCACCATCCATGCGAAGGTGAGCGACAAGCCGGTGACGCTGAGGCTGCTGCAGCCCGGCGTCATCGACTGGGACGCCTACGCGAACAAGGGCAACCCGGCCCCCGCGCCAAGCGGGATTCCTGCGACCAGCGGCACGCCTGCGGGTGCTCCTTCGAGCACACCGGCAAGGACCGGCAACACGCCCGCGTCGCAGCCACCCACGCCCCCGCCGCCCGCCGCGGCGGACCCGATGGACGAGATCAACATCACCATCGCGCAGGCGAAGCTGCTGCACGACAACCGCGTGGTGTTCCTCGACGCCCGCCACCTCAATGAGTACGAGGAGGGGCACGTGGCGGGAGCGCTGTGGCTGACGACCGAGTCGTTCGCGACGCCCGGCGGCGGCGAGGTGATGGGCGTGCTCGACCGTGACGCGCCAGTGGTGGTGTACTGCGGCGGCGGGATGTGCGACGCTTCCAAGAACCTGGTGCGGCTGCTGCAGCAGGCCGGTTTCATGCAGGCCCGCATCATGCACGACGGCTACCCGGAGTGGGTGAAGGCCGGGCACCCGACGCAGACGGGCAAGCCGCCGATCGGAGGGAACTGATGGCGACCTCCACGACCGTGAGGCCGATGGGTTGGCTGGTGCTGCCGTGCCGCGTGGTGCTGGGCGGGCTGTTCATCGTGGCCGGCGTGATGAAGCTGCGCGACCCGCAGGGCTTCGCCGAGGCCATCGCGGCCTTCAAGCTCATCCCCGAGCGTGCGGACTACCTGACCGTGTTCACGGCCTTCGCGATGCCGTGGATCGAGTTGCTGGCGGGCGCGTTCCTGGTGATCGGGCTGTGGGCGCGGGCCTCGGCACTGCTCATTGGGGCGCTGCTGGTGGCGTTCATCGTGATGATCGCATCGGTGCTGATCCGCATCAAGATGGGCGTGCAGCTGAGCGTGTCGTGCACCTGCTTCGGGGAGCTGGAGTGGCCGTGCGGCGAGACGCTGGGCATGTGCCAGATCTGGCGGGACGTGGTCCTGCTGGCGATGGCGGTTCCGGTGCTGGTGTGGGGGCCGGGCCCGCTGGCGATCGACCGGGAGTCGACCCGCTAGAGCCCTCCTGGCCCTTCCCAACGCCGGTAGACCCTGCCGGGGTCCTGACCTAACATCCCCTCCCACCGTCGCCTGTCCACCCGGCGTGTTGCCGGCCAGAAGGACGGGCCCAATGACCAGGACGGAAACGAGACTCCATGAGCAAGTTCCCCCGCTTCGGTAACGTTCAGAAGATCCGCGTCGCCCACGTCTCCGCCACCGGCGACACCTTCGTCGACTGGAAGGACGTCGAGACCCTCCGCCGCCTGATGAGCCCCAACGGCAAGATCCTGGGCCGCAAGCGCCTGAGCACCTCGGCCCGCGAGCAGCGGATGGTGTCGCAGGCGATCAAGCGGGCCCGGTTCATGGCCCTGCTGCCGTACACCTCGGCCACGCTGTAAGGCTTTCCGACATACGAATGACTTGTGCCCCCGCCCGCGAAGACGCGGGCGGGGTTGTTTTTGGCGGGGAGCACAGCTGCGAAGCGGGGCTGTATCGCTCCCTGACGGTCGCGGTTCCTACGTTTGGTCATGCGTGATTATGAACCTGTGATCGCGGCGGCGCGGGCGTGCACGGGGCTGACGCCGGGGCAGGCCATGGCAAAGGCGGTGGAGCTTCTATGGGGTGAGTTCGGCTCGGCGCGGGGGCCGATCTCGTGGGTGGGGTTCTACCTGAAAGTCGACGACAAGGACGAGATGGTGCTGGTGTGCCGCGAGCCCAAGCCCGCGTGCTCGCCGATTGGCCTGCACGGCATGTGCGGGCGGTCGTACCTCACGCGGAAGTCGATCCTCGTCGCAGACGTGCGAACGCTGGGCGGGAACTACATCGCGTGCGACCCCAAGGACCAGTCGGAGCTGGTGATCCCGCTCGTCGATGAGCACGGCCGGTGCGAGGGCGTGCTCGACGTCGACAGCTACGACGTGGGCGCGTTCGATGAGCGCGACGTCGAGGGGATGACGCAGGTGCTGGTTGAGTTGGGCCTGACCGCGAGCGAGAGCGAGGTCGTGCGGCTCTAGAAAGGCACGGGGCTGCGCACTTCGACCCAGCGGCCCGTTTCCGGGTCTTTGAACCCCAGCTCGCTCGCGTGCAGCATCAGGCGTTCGCCCTCGCCGTCGCCGTAGAGCACGTCGCCGATGATCGGGTGCCTGAGCCCCCACGCGGCGTGCACGCGCAGCTGGTGCGAGCGCCCGGTGATAGGCACGAACTCCACGCGCGTGCGGTCGGTCTCGCGCGAGAGCACGCGGTAGTGCGAGAGCGAGGGACGGCCGTGCACGGGGTCGATGATCTGGTGCGGGCGGTTGTCAATGTCGGGGCGGATGGGCATGGAGACCTGGCCGTGGTCGGTGGGCAGATCGCCGCGGAGGAGGGCGATGTACTTCTTACTGGTTTCGCGTCGTTCGAACTGGCCGGAGAGGTCGCGCTGGGCGTCGGGGTCGAGCCCCAGCACGAGCAGGCCGCTGGTCTCCATGTCGAGACGGTGCACGACGAGCGGACCGGTGGCGTGGAGGAACATGGCACGGACGCGGGCGGGCACGCAGTCCTGCTTGTGCTCACCCTTGCCGGGAACAGAGAGCAGGCCCGAGGGCTTGTCGACGACCACGAACCGGGGCGTGGCGAGGATGACGGGGATCGGTTCCAGCGGGGGAGGGTAATACCAAACACGGAGGCACGGAGAGCACGGAAGGAAGGCGGGTCGGGACGGTCAGGATGGCGCCGATGCCTCTGACGAGCCCTTTGCGCGAGCAAAGGAGACCATCAGCGGCATGACGACCTTCGCGGGAACACTCCCATGCTCGCGCATGGGGCTCGTTGGGTGCATTCACCCCGCCAACAATGGGCCATGCCGATGTTTGCTGCCCTGGCTGTTTTCGCGTGCCTCGCCGGCCTCTCCCCCACTGCCGCGGCTCAGCCGCAGCCGGAGGCGACCGCGCCGCTGGAGTGGAAGTCGCTCGAAAGGGGCGTGCTGCGGAACCACGTGCAGTTGACGAAACGCGAGGAGTTCGTCAAGGCGGGCGAGGCGTACTTCAGCCCCGACGGCAACTGGATCATCTTCCAAGCGGTCCCGGTGCCCGAGGAGGGCAAGGAGGCGAGCCCCTTCTACGCGATGTACGTGGCCAAGCTGAAGCGCGACCGCTTCACCGGCCTCGTGACCGGCGTTGAGACGCCGATCCGCGTCAGCCCCGAGGGCTCGGCCAACACCTGCGGTTGGTTCGCTCCCGCTGATCCAAAGTCGCCGATGACCTTCGAGGTCCTTTTCGGCTCGACCGTGCAGCCGCCCAGGGACGAGGCCAAGTCCGGCTTCCAGGTCGGCACCCGCAAGTACGTGTGGATGTTCCCCGACGAGATGGAGATCGTCACCGCGCGTATTGGTCAGCAGCTGGCCGTGGACCAGTCGCCCGACGGCAAGCGCACCGAGGTCGTCACGTACAAGGCCTCCGACGCCAAGCCCCTCTTCACCCGCCCCAACTACGACGCCGAGGGCTCGTGGTCGCCCGACGGGCGCTTCGTGCTCTACGCCCATATCGAGGACCGCAAGGAGGGCCAGAAGCCCGACGCGAACCTCTACATCTACGACACTCAAACCAAGAAGCAGCACGCCCTCGTCACGGCCAAGGGCTACGACGGCGGGCCCTTCTTCTCCCCCGACGGCAAGTCCATCTGCTACCGCTCCGACCGCAAGGGCAACGACCTATTGCAGCTCTTTGTCGCCGACCTCAAGTTGAAGGACGGGGTCCCCGTAGGCATCACGCGCGAGTACCAGCTCACTGACAACGAGCACGTGAACTGGTGCCCCTACTGGCACCCCAGCGGCAAGTACCTCGTCTACGGCACCAGCGAGGTCAGCCACGGCAACTACGAGGTGTTCGCCATTGAGTGCGACATGGACGCCCTCCGGCGCGGCCGGGACCCAAAGTCCCTCAAGCACGTCCGCATCACGCAGGCCAGCGGCGCCGACATCCTCCCCAGCTTCTCCCCCGACGGCAACCTCATGATGTGGACCAGCCAGCGCGGCCCGAAGATCCAAAGCGAAGAGAAGGCCAGCAGCCAGCTGTGGATCGCCGAGTGGGTGGGCAACCCGCTCGCCGCGGAGAAGGCCAAGCCATGAGCCTCTTCGGTGGCGGCGACGCCGACAAGCCCAGCCTCGCGCAGGAGGACCAGCTGCTGATCGAGGCGTACCAGGCGGCGGGGCGCACGCTCGACGACCTGCCGTACACACCCGAGTTCGAAACGCTGTACGCCGCCGCCGGCGAGCCGGCCGGGCGCGACCGGCGCTCCGTTTTCCACCGCCTGCACAACCTCCGCAAGGCGGGCAAGCTCCCGCGGATGGGGCGGGCGTCCGAGCCAGCGCCCAAGGTGACGCCGGAGGATGAAGCCCTGCTGACCAGGCTGGTGGTCGATCAGGTGGGTACGCTGGGGCAGCGTGATCAGCTGCCCTTTGACGCGAGATTTGATCACCTGGTGCAGGCGTTCTGCGAGCGGACCGGGCGCACAATGTCGCAGCGGGATGTCTGGCGGTTGGTGGCCAAGTTAGCCAAGTAGCGGGCTAGGTGAGACGCAGTGAAAAGCCGCGTGAGCGGCACGAAGGGACGTGCATGAAGGGCTCGCTCAAAACCTTCCTTTCAGACCTGATCGATTACGCAGGCCTGTTCCCGCCCGCCAAGCTGGACATGGACAAGGCGGTCGAGAACTACAACCGCTGCAAGATGGGTGAGCACGAGTTCATGCTCGGGCGGTTCATCTGCCCGGTATCCCGCCTCAAGGAGTTCTCCAAGGCCGCGGCCCCGCTCATGCCGGGCACGTTTGCGACGAGCGGCTACCGCACCGGAAGCGAAGGGCTCTCCGACTGGCAGGTTTCGGCCCTCATCGAGGGCGACATCGACAAGGCCCTGGACGAGATCGCCGCGTTCAACGCCCATCACTCCAAAGAAGCCAACGGCGTCGCGATGGTCGATCAGGTCGAACTCAAGGTGACAGACGTCAACCAGATTGATGCCGCCCTCGACATCCTTCCTGAGGAACTGCTGGCGTTCTTCGAGTTCCCAGTGAGCGTCGGCGGCGCGGGCGACTGCCGCGGCTTCATCGCGGCCCTCGCCGGCACGGGCGCCGGTGCCAAGATCCGCACCGGCGGCGTAGTCGCCAACGCGTTCCCCACGATCAACGAAGTGGCGCAGTTCCTCCACGCCTGCGCGCAGGCGGATGTGCCGTTCAAGGCCACCGCCGGCCTGCACCACCCCGTCCGATCCGTGCACCGCCTCACCTACGAGAAGGACGCCCCCACCACCAAGATGCACGGGTTCCTCAACCTGTTCATGGCCGCGGCCGTGCTCCAGGCCCACGACCCCGACCCCGCCGTGACCCTCGCCATTCTCGGGGGCGAGGACCCCGCCGACTTCAAGTTCAGCGACACCGTCCTCGCCTGGCGCGAGCACATGGTGACGGTGGCCGACGCCGCCGTGGCGCGGGAGAACTTCGCCCTCTCCTTCGGCAGCTGCTCGTTTGACGAGCCCGTGGAGGACCTGCGGGCGCTGCGGCTGCTGTAACCGCTCTTCCGCACGCATCGCACCCGATGCATCTATGATCCGGCCTTACCTGCCGGAGTTGACCGAATGGCCACCGACCCTGACACGATCCTGCTCGAGACCGAAGAGACCATGGAGAAGGCGCTCGAGCACCTCAAGCACGAGCTGCGCGGCGTGCGCACCGGGCGGGCCTCGCCCGCCATGGTCGAGTTCATCAAGGTCGATTACTACGGCTCGCAGACCGACATCAAGGCCATCGCCGGCATCAGCGTTCCCGAGCCCAGCCAGCTCCTGATCAAGCCCTTCGATCAGGGCGCGGTCGCGGCCATCAAGACGGCGATCGAGAAGGCCGGGCTGGGCATCAACCCGGTCATGGAAGGCAAGCAGATCCGCCTGAACATCCCACCCATGAGCCAGGAGCGGCGCGTGAAAGACGCGGCCCGCATCAAGAAGATGGGCGAGGAGGCGAAGGTCGCGATCCGCAACGTGCGGCGCGACGCCAACAAGCACGCCGACGGCCTGAAGGCGAGCGGCCTGCCCGAGGACGACATCAAGACTCTGCACGAAGAGATCCAGACCCTCCTCAAGAAGTTCGAGGACGAGGTGGACAAGCGCGTCGAGGAGAAGACCAAGGAGATCATGACGGTCTGAGGCTTCTGCCCCGACCTCGTGCCAGCAACAACACACGCCCGCGAGGGCGTGTTTTCATTTTCCGCCGAGTTACCGGTGAGGCTCAGGCCTGCTCGGTCCTGCCTTCCTCGAAGGCACGGATCAGCAGGTGGATGCTGGCCGAGATCAGAACGATCCCCACCACGCCCGCCATGCCCAGGGCCACGAGCGTCGCCCACCCCGGCAGCGCGCCCAGCGCCCCCCGCACCCGCCCCGGAGCGATCACGTACGCCGCCCCCACCAGCAGCACCGGCCCGCCGGTCAGCGCTGCCTTGGCGAGGTACGACAGCGACTTGCGGCTTCGCAGCAGCACGATCATCGCGCCCACACGACGATCGCGAACGGCCGCGAGCACGCGCGAGACCAGGAACCACTTCAGCGGCACCTCTCCCCCGCTGCTGGTCACGATCCGCCGGTCGGACCCGAAGTAGCCCAGCACCGCCGCGACGAACACCGTCCCCGCCACGCTCGCCAGCGCGAGGCCCGGCGCATCCTGGAACTTGCCGAAGGCGAACAGCACGCCCATCACCCCCGCGGTCGCCATCACGATCTCGAAGCCCAGCAGCACCCAGTTGACCTTGGGCGCGATCCCTACGGCCGCGCCCGCGAGGGCGAGCCCGCTCAGGGCAAGGGCGGCGCAGAGGAGGCCGACAGCGAGTCTGACCGGCTTGGGGGACACCATGGGCTCCATTCCATCGGCGATTGCGGCCGCCCGGCGTGGGGCGGGGCGGGGGAATCTGTACGCCGTGGTGAGCGTCCCGGTGCGCCAGACGGACGCCCGGTCGCGGTTATCAGCCTTTGGAGTGAAGGCGGCCCCCCCAAGTCGCCGATCCATCCGGGTGGACCCTACCGCCGCCAACCACAGACCCAGGGGAACAGCGATGCCGGCCCCCATCCCGCCCGCCAGCGCGATCGAAGTACAGGCCCGCGTGATGTTTACGCGCGTGCTCGCGGGATGGGCCTCCGACCTGCTGCGGTTGCGGCGCGAGGGGCTGGACCTGCCCGGCCACCGCGGCGGCAAGCGGGAAGTGGTCACGCCGGCATTCGGCATGAAGACCGGCGAGCCGCGATGGATTGAGTCGGACATGGCACCGGCGCTGCGGTGGCGTCCGACGGCGGCCTGAAGTGGGCCGAACTGAGCAGGGAGCGTTATGGCAGGGATCACGACCGGGACAGGAATCTTCAGCGGCATCGACAGCGCCTCGCTGATCTCGCAGCTCATGGCCGTGGAGCAGCGGCCCAAGCAGCTCGTGCAGCTGCGGGTGCAGTCGCTGCAGTTCCAGCAGGCGGCGTACCTGGACCTCAACTCGCGCCTGACGGCCCTGAAGACCGCGGCCGCGGCGTTCCGCACCAGCAAGTCGTTTCAGCTCAAGACCGCGACGTCTACCGATTCGGACATCCTCACCGCGACCGCCGGGACCACCGCGACCGCGGGCAGCTACACGTTCATCGTGGACCGGCTGGTCACCAGCCAGCAGCTGCTCAGCCGCGGGTTTGCGAACCGGGATTCCGCGGCGGTGGGCGCGACCAGCCTCACGTTTGAGAGCACGAAGGCCCGCCTGGACCAGGCTA
>Ga0196963_10002269_pt1 | contig 11733 bp, 6 predicted proteins | sample S1_5metaG_FD_148600 | JGI IMG/M metagenome (GOLD analysis project Ga0196963, IMG submission 148600) | Soil microbial communities from Anza Borrego desert, Southern California, United States - S1_5 | ecosystem: Environmental > Terrestrial > Soil > Desert | place: USA: California | collected... | reverse complement strand
GTGGGCCGATACGATGCTCAGACCGGCGTCGGAGATGGCGCGGGCCAGGGAGTGCAGCAGGCCGGGGCGGTCGCGGCCGGAGGCCTCGACCACCGTCGCCTCGCTGGAGGCTTCGTTGTCGAGCATCACCGTCGGAACGATGGAGAAGGCCGCGGCGCGGCCCAGGTCGCCGCGGCGGCTCTCCGGGGCGACCGGCTCGCCGCGGCCGGCGGCTTCCAGAGCCTCCGCCAGGCGGCGCAGGACGCGGGGGTTGTCGGCCCCGTAGGGAGCGCCGGCGGCGTCCTGCACCTGGAAGACGTCGAGCGCCTGGCCGCCGCTCGAGGTGAACACCCGCGCGCCCACCACATTGCCGCCGAGCCCCGACAGGGCGGCGGCGAGGTCGGCGAACAGGCCGCGGCGGTCCCTGGCGGCGACCACCACCTCGGCGGTGTTGCGGTCGGTGCGGATGCGGCCGCCGGCGGCGGCCCCGCCCTGCTCGCCGGCCCGCTGCGCCAGGGCCGCGTGCTCGGCGATCTCGGCGGCGGTGAAGCTGTTGAAGTAGGCGTCTTCCATCGCCTCGGCCCAGGCGGCGGCGTCCGGGTGCGCCTCGGCCAGGGCGGCGCGGGCCTGGGCGGCCACCGCCTCCTGGTGACGCTGGGCCGAGGCGGCGGGGTCGCTGCCGCGGCCGCCGCGGAAGACGGCCTCGGTGGCCGCGTAGAGCTCGCGCAGCAGCTGGCCCTTCCAGCCGTTCCACACCCCGGGCCCGACGGCGCGGATGTCGGCCACCGTCAGCACCAGCAGCAGGCGCAGCCGCTCGGGGCTCTCGACGATGCGGGCGAAGGCGGCCACCGTCGCGGGATCGGCGACGTCGCGCTTCTGGGCGAAGTCGCTCATCACCAGGTGATGCTCGACGAGCCAGGCGATCAGCTCGATCTTGCCCCGGTCGACCCCCAGCCGCTCGCAGGCCGACCGCGCCGCCCGGGCCCCGGCCTTCTCCTGGCCGCCGACCCCGCCCTTGCCGGTGTCGTGCAGCAGCATGGCCAGGAACAGGGACTCGCGGTCGTCGATCAGCGGCACAATCGAGGTGGACAGCGGGTGGTCCTCGGCGAGGCGCCCGTTTTCGATGTCGTTGATGATGCCGATGGCCCGCAGGGTGTGCTCGTCGACCGTGAACGAGTGGTACATGTTGAACTGCATCTGGGCCACGACCCGGCCGAACTCCGGCAGGAAGCGGCCCAGCACCCCCGCCTCGTTCATCAGGGTCAGGGTGCGGTAGGGCTTCTTGCCCCGCGCCAGGATGTCGAGAAAGGCCTCGGCCGCGTTCGGGTCACGCCGCAGCTTGCTGCCGATCAGCGGCAGGGCGCGGGTGGCGGCGGTGAAGGCGTCCGGGTGCAGGTCGAGGTCGAGGACGTCGGCGATCCGGAACATGCGGATGATGTCGACGGGGTCGTTGGCGAACACCTGCGGGCCGTCGATGTTGAGGCGGCCGTTCTCCTCATGGAAGCCCGGATAGTCGAGGGCCTTGCGCCTGACCTTGGCGCGGCCCGGCAGGAAGCGGGACAGGCCCCGCGGCTCCTGCTTCAGCTGCTCGGCCTCCAGCTTGGCCGAGAAGGCCCGCGTCAGGGCCCCGACCTCGCGGGCGATCAGGAAGTAGTGGCGCATGAACCGCTCGACGGCCGGGTTGTCGGCCCGGTCGCCATAGCCCATGCGGCGGGCGATCTCCGGCTGGACGTCGAAGGTCAGCCGCTCCTCGGGCCGGCCGGTGGTGAAGTGCAGGTGGGCGCGGACCGCGTGCAAGAAGTCGAAAGCGCGGGTGAAGGCCCGCACCTCCCGGGCCGTGAAGTGCGGCAGGCGGAAGATGTCGACCGGCCGCTCGACCGGATAGAGGTATTCGGCGATCCACATCAGGCTGTGGAGGTCTCGCAGCCCGCCCTTGCCCTCCTTGACGTTGGGCTCGACCATGTAGCGGCTGGCGCCGGCCCGGGCGTGGCGCTCGTCGCGCTCCTTCAGCTTGGCGGCGACGAACTCGGCCCCGGTGCCCTTGACCACCTCGTTCTGGAATCGCCTGCGCAGCTCGGCGGCCAGCGCCTCGTCGCCGCTGAGGCGCCGCGCCTCCAGCAGGGAGGTGCGGATGGTGAAGTCGCCCTTCGACAGCTTGATGCAGTCGTCGACGGTGCGGCTCGCGTGGCCGACCTTGAAGCCCAGGTCCCACAGGGCATAGAGCATGTATTCGATGACGCTCTCGGCGTGGGCCGTCTGCTTCCAGGGGCGCAGGAATAAGAGGTCGATGTCGCTGAACGGGCTCAGCACGAACCGGCCGTAGCCGCCGACCGCGAGCAGGCAGAGCCGTTCGCCCTCGGTCGGGTTGCGGGCGCGGAACACATGGACGGTGGTGAAGTCGTAGAGGGCGGTGATCACCTCGTCGGTCACCCCGCACAGCAGCCGCGCAGTCTCGATACCGCCGGCCCCGTTCTCCAGCCGCTCCTTGGCGATCATCCGCCCGCGGAACAGGGCCTGCTTGAGGATCTCCAGGGCGCGCCGCCGCTGCTCGGCCTCGTTGCCAAGCGCGTCCAGGGCTGCGGCCGAGAGGCGGGCGCGGAGGGCTTCGCCGTCGACGACATGTTCGAGCCGGGTCGGGCGAAGGCGGGGGGGCATGGATGTTATGTGCGCTGCGAAACGATAGGGCGCAAGGAAAGGGGACACATTGAAATCCGCCTGCGGATTTCAATGTGTCCCCGCTGCCCTCAGATCATCCCTTTCAGCCGATACAGCGCCTCCAGGGCCTCGCGGGGGCTCATGCCGTCGGGATCCAGCGCCTTGAGGGCCTCCTCGGCGGGGCTCGGCCCCCACTTCTGCTGCGGAGCCGGCGCGGCCATTTCGAACAGGGGCAGGCCTTCCAGCCGGGCGGGGCTGTGGCTGTCGGCCTCCAGGCGCTCCAGCACCTCGCGGGCGCGGACCACCACGGCGGGGGGCACGCCGGCCAGCTTGGCGACCTGGACCCCGTAGGACCGGTCGGCGGGGCCGGGGCCGCATTCGTGGAGGAAGACCAGGTCGCCGTTCCACTCCTTGGCCCGCAGGCTGAGGTTGGAGACGTGGGCCATCCGGTCCTCGAGGCTGGCCAGCTCGTGGTAGTGGGTGGCGAACAGGGCGCGGCAGCGGTTGGTGTCGTGCAGGGCCTCGGCGCAGGCCCAGGCGATGGCCAGGCCGTCCCAGGTGGCGGTGCCCCGGCCGATCTCGTCGAGGATGACGAAGCTGCGCGGGGTGGCCTGGGTCAGGATGGCGGCGGTCTCGACCATCTCCGCCATGAAGGTCGAGCGGCCGCGCGCCAGGTCGTCGCCGGCTCCGACCCGGCTGAACAGCCGGTCGACGACCCCGAGGGTCAGGGCCTGGGCGGGCACATAGCTGCCGGACTGGGCGAGCACCGCCAGCAGGGCGTTCTGGCGCAGGAAGGTCGACTTACCCGCCATGTTGGGGCCGGTGACGATGCTGAGGCGCGCACCCTGCGCCCCGGAGCCGTCGAGGCAGCAGTCGTTGGGCGTGAAGGGATCGCCGGCCCGCCTGACCGCCGCCTCGACCACCGGATGGCGGGCGGCCTTGGCGTCGAAACACAGCGACCCGTCGACCACCGGGCGGCAGGCCCCGGCGTCCTCGGCCCATTCGGCCAGGGCGCTGGCGACGTCGAGGCAGGCCAGTCCTACGGCCGCGGCGCGCAACGGCTCGGCCAGGGCGACGGCCTGGTCGCGCCAGGCCTCGAAGGTCTGGACCTCGATGGCCAGCGCCCGCTCGCCCGCCTGGGCGATGCGGGCGTCGAGGTCGGCCAGCTCGACGGTGGTGAACCGCACCTGGTTGGCCAGGGTCTGGCGGTGGATGAAGGTGGCGTTCAGCGGCGGCTGGAAGAGGGGATCGGCCTTGTTGGCGGTGGTCTCGACGAAGTAGCCGAGCACGGCGTTGTGGCGGATCTTCAGCGGCACCCCGCTTTCGGCGGCCAGCCGCGTCTCCAGCCCGGCGATCACCCGGCGGCTGTCGTCGCGCAAGGACCGGGCCTGGTCGAGTTCCGGGCGGACGCCCTCGGCGACGAAGCCCCCGTCCCGGGCCTGGGCCGGCAGGTCGGCGCCGAGGCCCGCCTCCAGGGTCGCGAGCAGGCCGGAAAGCTCGAGGGAATGGCTGGGGGCGATGGCGGTCAGCGCCGCCTCGATTTCCGCCGGCGGCGGGGTCAGCGGCTCGCCGACGCCGAGGCCGGCCAAGGTCTCGCCGACCTTGAGACCGTCGCGCAGGCAGCCGAGATCACGCGGGCCGCCCCGGCCGAGCGCCAGGCGGGAGAGGGCCCGGGCCATGTCGCCGGCCCGGCGCAGGCAGTCGCGGGTCTGTTCGCGCAGCTGGCGCCGTTCGAGGAACCACTGCACCGCGTCCAGCCGGGCCTCGATCCGGACCGGGTCCAGCAGGGGCCGGGCAAGCCGCTCGGCCAGCAGGCGGGAGCCGGGAGCGGTGACGGTGCGGTCGATGGCTCCAAGCAGGCTGCCCTCGCGCTGGCCGCCGGTGGTCTTGTCGATCTCCAGGCTCGTGCGGGTGGCCGGGTCGATGGCCATGACGTCGGCCTCGCCCGCCCGGCGGGGCGGGGAGAGGGCCGGCATGCGGCCGGCCTGGGTGACCTCCAGATGGGCGGCGATCAGCCCGAGCGCCGAGATTTCCGCGCCTGACAGCCCGCCGAACCCGTCGAGGGTCTCCACCCCGTAGAGCCGCTTGACCCGCGCCTCGCTGGCCGAGGGCTCGGCCAGGGCCTGGGCCATCGGCTGCACCAGCCCGCCGGCCAGCTTGAGGGCGGCGCTGAGGTGCTCGTCGGCGAACAGGCGGTCGGGGACCAGAATCTCGGAGGGGCTGAGCGCCGCCAGGGCCGCGGCCAGGCCGCTGGGCGCCAGCAGCAGGCTCTCGACCTGGCCCGTGGACAACTCGACGCTGGCCACCGCCGCCTGCCCGGCGCGCAGGGCCACGGCGGCGAGGCGGTTGGCGCCCCGGCTGTCGAGCAGGCTGTCCTCGGTCAGCGTGCCGGGGGTGATGATCCGCACCACGTCCCGGCGGACGATGGCCTTGGACCCGCGCTTCTTCGCCTCGGCCGGATCCTCCATCTGCTCGCAGACGGCGACCTTGAAGCCGGTGCGGATCAGCTTGGCGAGATAGGCCTCGGCGGCGTGGACCGGCACCCCGGCCATCGGGATCGGCTGGCCGTTGTGGTTGCCGCGAAAGGTCTGGCTGATGCCCAGCGCCGCGGCCGCCTTGATCGCGTCCTCGAAGAACAGTTCGTAGAAATCGCCCATCCGGAAGAAGACCAGGGCGTCCGGCTGGCGGGCCTTGGCTTCGAAGTACTGCGCCATCACGGGCGTGGCGCCGGCGGCGTCAGGAAGAATGGCGGAGGGGGCGTTCATCAGGCGGGCAAACTAGCCGGGCCCGCGCTGAATCGACAGGGGGTTGCCGTCGCGACTCAGTTGCCGACCGGGGCCATCGTTCCGGACGCCGCCGGGGTGGGCGGCGCGGACAGGCGGAAGCTGTTGATGAAGCGGTCGGCCCCTTCCAGGGGAGCATCGGCGGCGCCGACAGCCATTACCTGGTGGAAGCTGCCGCCCTGGATGACCATGCGGATGTGCATGGTGACGCCGGTCTCGGTGGAGCGCATGACCAGGTCGCGGGCCGGGGCGCCGTCGACCGACAGGTCGGCCTTGCTGACCAGCTGGTTGTTGGCGACGGCCAGGGCGCCGTTGGTGGCGTTGTCGAGCGCGGTCTTGGCGTCGATGGCGCCGCTGACCGAGATGACCATGAAGGCGCCGGTGGTGCCGGCCTCGAGCCGGGCGATGTCCATCACGGCCCCGCCGGGGGTCGTCTCCTGCGACAGGCTGGGCACGCCCGGGAATTCGACGCGGTAGCCGTACTTGCTGTCCTTGTGGGTGCGCCAGCTGCCCTGGGCGAAGGCCGCGGCGTCGAGCAGGGGGGCGGCGGCCAGCGCGCCGCAGACCAGGGCCAGGGCCAGGGCCAGGGGCCGGAGGGCGGAAAGGGAGGCTCGCGACATGACCGCTCCGAACGCACGGCCAGGCGGCCGACAACTCACTGGAGGGCCTCACTAGACCCTTTGGACGCCCCGGTCAGCCCGGATGCGCTTCAAGCGCCCGTGACGTTCGACCAGAAGCGCTTGGCTTTGCCCAGGAAGTTGGCGGATTTGGGGTGCTGCGCCTCGGCCGTCAGGTCGGCGAACTCGCGCATCAGCTCCTTCTGGCGGGGCGTCAGCTGGGTCGGGGTCTCGACGAACAGCTCGACCACCAGGTCGCCGCGCTCGCGCGAGCGCAGGGACGGCATGCCGCGGCCCTTGAGCCGCACGGTCTTGCCGGTCTGGACCCCCTCCGGAACCTTGACCTTCATCCGGCACTCGCCGTCGCAGTTCTCGCCGCCGGTCAGGCAGGGGGCCTCGATGTCGCCGCCGAGCACGGCCGTGGCCATCGGCACCGGAACGGTGCAGAGCAGGTCCAGCCCGTCCCGCTCGAACAGGTCGTGCGGGGTCACCGACAGGAAGATGTAGAGATCGCCGCGCGGGCCGCCGCGCTGGCCGGCGTCGCCCTCGCCCGCCAGGCGGATGCGCGAGCCGTCGTCGACCCCCGCCGGGATGCGGACCGACAGGACACGCTCCTTGCGCACCTGGCCGGCGCCGTGACAGCCCTTGCAGGGGTCCAGGATCATCTTGCCCGAGCCGCCGCAGCGGGGGCAGGCGCGCTCGATCGAGAAGAAGCCCTGGGTGGCGCGCACCCGGCCGGCCCCGCCGCAGCTGCCGCAGACCGTGGGGCTGGTGCCGGGCTTGGCGCCGGAGCCGTCGCAGATCTCGCAGGTGATCGAGGAGGGAACCTTGATCTCGACCTCGGCGCCGGCATAGGCCTGCTCGAGGCTGATCTCCAGGTCGTAGCGCAGGTCGGCCCCCCGGGCCGGGCCGTTGCCCCGCTGGCGGCCGCGGCCGCCGAACATCTCGCCGAAGGCGTCGCCGAACACCTCGTTGAAGATGTCGTGGACGTCGTGGAAACCGCCGCCGTTGCCGCCGTTCATGCCGTTGACCCCGGCATGGCCGAAGCGGTCGTAGGCGGCGCGTTTCTGGGGATCGCTGAGGATCGAGTAGGCCTCGTTGATTTCCTTGAACCGGGCGGAGGCGTCCTCGCAACCGCCGTTGCGGTCGGGGTGGTGCTGCATCGCCTGCTTGCGGAACGCGGACTTCAGCGCCGCGTCGTCGCAGCCACGCTGCACGCCAAGGATGTCATAGTAGTCGCGCATGGCGGCTTAAGCTTATCCGAGCGTCGATGTTTGGAGATGGGAAGTATCCCGTCCCGCTTCAAGCCCATTCTCCAGCTGGGAGACGGCGACGCGGGACGGGATTTCTGCGTGCGTTCGCGAAGGCGGCGGCGACGCTCCCCAGGGAGAGCTATGCCGGAATCCGCCGGTCTTCACGATAGGGCGCATTGTCACGCCGACTTCTTATCGTCGTCGACTTCCTCGAACTCGGCGTCGACGACGCCTTCGTCCGAAGCCGCTTCGGAGGCGGGAGCCTCCTCCGAACCGGCGGTTTCGCCCTGCTGGGCCTTGTACATGGCCTCGCCGAGCTTCATCGACGCCTGGATCAGCGTCTGGGTCTTGGAGGCGATGGCCTCGGCGTCTTCGCCGTCGACCGCGCCCTTGAGGTCGGCCAGGGCCGCCTCGATGGCGCTCTTGTCGTCGACCGAGACCTTGTCGCCGTGCTCGGCCAGGGCCTTCTCGGTGGAGTGGATGACCGCATCGGCCTGGTTCTTGGCCTCGACGGCCGCCTTGCGCTTCTCGTCCTCGGCCCTGTTGGCCTCGGCTTCCTGGACCATCTTCTCGATGTCGGCGTCCGACAGGCCGCCGTTCGCCTGGATGCGGATGGCCTGTTCCTTGTTGGTCGCCTTGTCCTTGGCGGTCACATGGACGATGCCGTTGGCGTCGATGTCGAAGGTGACCTCGATCTGCGGGATCCCACGGGGAGCCGGCGGGATGCCGGCCAGGTCGAACTGGCCCAGCATCTTGTTGTCGGCCGCCATCGGACGCTCGCCCTGGAAGACCCGGATGGTCACGGCCGACTGGTTGTCGTCGGCGGTGGAGAAGGTCTGGCTCTTCTTGGTCGGGATGGTGGTGTTGCGCTCGATCAGCGGGGTGAATACCCCGCCCAGCGTTTCGATGCCGAGGGTCAGGGGGGTGACGTCGAGCAGCAGCACGTCCTTGACGTCGCCCTGCAGCACCCCGGCCTGCACTGCGGCGCCCAGGGCCACGACCTCGTCCGGGTTGACGCCCTTGTGGGGCTCACGGCCGAAGAACTCCTTCACCGCCTCGACGACCTTGGGCATGCGGGTCATGCCGCCGACCAGGACCACCTCGTCGATGTCGCTCTTCTTCAGGCCCGCGTCCTTCAGCGCCTGCTCGCAGGGACCGATCGTCTTGGCGACCAGGTCCTCGACCAGGGCCTCCAGCTTGGCGCGGCTGAGCTTGATGTTCAGGTGCAGCGGGCCCGAGGCGTTCATGCTGATGAAGGGCAGGTTCACCTCGTACTGGGTGACGCTGGAGAGTTCCTTCTTGGCCTTCTCGGCCTCTTCCTTCAGCCGCTGCAGGGCCAGCTTGTCCTTGCGCAGGTCGGTGCCGGTCTCCTTCTTGAACTCGTCGGCCAGGTAGTCGACGACGCGCAGGTCGAAGTCCTCGCCGCCCAGGAAGGTGTCGCCGTTGGTCGACTTCACCTCGAAGACGCCGTCGCCGATCTCCAGGATCGAGACGTCGAAGGTGCCGCCGCCGAGGTCGTAGACGGCGATCTTCTTGCCGTCGTTCTTCTCGAGGCCGTAGGCGAGCGCCGCCGCGGTCGGCTCGTTGATGATGCGCAGCACTTCCAGGCCGGCGATCTTGCCGGCGTCCTTGGTGGCCTGGCGCTGGGCGTCGTTGAAGTAGGCCGGAACCGTGATCACCGCCTTGGTGACGGTCTCGCCGAGGTGCTGTTCGGCGGCTTCCTTCATCTTCTGCAGGGTGAAGGCGCTGATCTGCTGCGGCGAGTAGTCCTTGCCGTGCGAACGCACCCAGGCGTCGCCGTTCGGTCCCTTGACGATCTCGTAGGGGACCATGTCCTTGTCCTTGGCGACCACCGGATCACTGTACTGGCGGCCGATCAGACGCTTGATGGCGAAGAAGGTGTTGGCCGGGTTGGTCACGGCCTGGCGCTTGGCCGGCTGGCCGACGATCCGCTCGCCGTCTTCCTGGATGCCGACCACGGAGGGGGTCGTGCGGGCGCCTTCGGCGTTCTCGATCACCTTTGGGTTCTTGCCGTCCATGATGGCCACGCAAGAGTTGGTGGTGCCCAGGTCGATGCCGATGATCTTGCTCATCTTGCGGTCTTTCGCTCCTCGTTTGGCGGACGGAACACCTGGGGGCCTGGGATTCCAGCACCCTTGAAGTTTCCCTGTTCCGTCCCCGGCTTCGTGGCCTCGCGGCCGGTTGAAAATGGGTCGCAACTTTCCGTTTGGGGAAAGCTGCCGTTCGAGTCGCCATATGGGGATCAGCGAACGTGCCGCAAGGGCAAAACCCTAATTGCCGTGGGGCTTTGCCCGGCGGCGCGCTAGAAGTCCAGACATGTCTGTTCCGCCAGGATTTCAACTGCTTCCGGCCGCACTGGATGCTGCGACCCAACGGGCCCTCGTGGGAGAGGTGATGGTCGCCCTGGAGACCGCGCCGGCGGCCCACTACGCGGTTCCCCGCGGGCGGCGGATGAGCGTGGCGATGAGCAGCTTCGGGGCCCTGGGCTGGGTGTCGGACGCGCGAGGCTATCGCTATTCCCCGGCGCATCCGGGGACGGGAAAGTCCTGGCCGGCGATCCCCCGGACGCTGCTCGACCTCTGGGCGCGGCTGGCGGACCCGCGGGTCCCGCCCGACGCCTGCCTGATCAATCTCTACCGGGGCGAGGCGAAGATGGGCCTGCACCAGGACCGCGACGAGGCCGACTTCCGGTTCCCGGTGCTGTCGGTGTCCCTGGGCGACACCGCGGTCTTCCGCATCGGCGGGACCCGCCGCGGCGGCGGCGCCGCCTCTGTGCGGCTGGCGTCGGGCGATGTCTGCCTGCTGGCCGGCGAGGCCCGGCTGGCCTTCCACGGCGTCGACCGGATCCTGCCGGGCAGCTCGACCCTCGTGCCCGGCGGGGGGCGGATCAATCTCACCCTGCGGCGGGCCGCGCCGGCCTGAATCGGCGGCCCTGTCTTTGCCCTGCGTCATTCAGACGCTAGGCTGGTCCCAGTTCCAGGCTGGGAGGAGCCGTCATGCTGACCCTGAAGCGCCCGGAGGGCAACGCCCCCGGCGATCTCAACGTCTCGCGCCGCCTGCTGGGCGGGCTGTTCTTCGCCGGCTACGCCGCCGCCGCGGTCTCGGCCGAAGCCGCCCCGATCAAGACGGACGAGGCGGGACTGGTCACCGGGGTGGAGATGATCCCCTCCTTCGACCGCGAGATCCCCGCCTATGTCGCCCGCCCCGACCGCCGCGGCCGCTTCCCGGCGGTGCTGGTGATCTCCGAGGTGTTCGGCATCCATGAGTACATCCGCGACACCTGTCGGCGCCTCGCCAAGCAGGGCTATGTGGCCATCGCCCCGGACTTCTTCGTCCGCCACGGCGACCCGGCGCCGGTCACCGACTTCGCGGTGATCCGCAAGATCGTCGGCGACACCACGGACCGGGAGACCGAGGGCGACGTCAACGCCGCCGTGGCCTGGCTCAACACCCAGCGCTTCGTCGACCCGGAGCGCAAGGCGGTCACCGGCTTCTGCTGGGGCGGGGCGGTGGTCTGGCTGGCCTGCGCCCGGGCGCGGAACTTCCGCTGCGGGGTGGCCTGGTACGGCCGCCTGGCCCGGCCGCCCGCAGGCTCCTTCCTCGGCGAGCCCGACCGCGACTGGCCGGTCGAGGTGGCCGGGCGGCTGAAGTGCCCGGTGCTCGGCCTCTACGCCGGCAAGGACCAGGGCATCCCGCTGGCCGACGTCGAGGCGGTGCGCGAGATCCTGGTGCGGACCAAGAAGGTCGGCAGCGACATCATCGTCTACCCGAACGCCCAGCACGGCTTCCACGCCGACTACCGGGCGACCTACGACGCCGCCGCGGCGGCCGACGGGTGGTCGAGGATGATGCTGTTCTTCGCCCAGAACGGCGTTCAGGGGCGGCGGTAGGGGCCGGAACGCGCGCCTCCCTCCCCTTCATGGGGAGGGACAGGCGGCGAAGCCGCCAGGGTGGGGAACTGACGTGAAAGGGCGCCAACCTTGAGAGATTGGCGCCCCTTCATCCGACTACCCCACCCGTCACGCTGCGCGTGACACCCTCCCCATGAAGGGGAGGAGACGCCCGCCATGGCGGGCTACCCCCGCAGCTTCCGCGTCAGCGTCTCGAGATCCCGCGCCAGCACCGGATCGTCGGCCTTCAGCTCCTCGATGCGCCGCACGGCGTGGATCACCGTGGTGTGGTCGCGGCCGCCGAAGCGCCGGCCGATGTCGGGCAGGCTGCGGGTGGTCAGCTGCTTGGCCAGCCACATGGCCGCCTGGCGCGGCCGGGCGATCGCCCGGTTGCGGCGCTCCGAAAGCAGGTCGGCCTGGCGCAGGCTGTAGTGCTCGGCGACGGCCTTCTGGATGTCGTCGACGGTGACCCGCTTCTCCTGGCCGCGCAGGTGGGGGCGCAGGATGTTCTGGGCCTCCTCCAGGGTCAGGCTGC
>Ga0196963_10002267_pt1 | contig 11744 bp, 11 predicted proteins | sample S1_5metaG_FD_148600 | JGI IMG/M metagenome (GOLD analysis project Ga0196963, IMG submission 148600) | Soil microbial communities from Anza Borrego desert, Southern California, United States - S1_5 | ecosystem: Environmental > Terrestrial > Soil > Desert | place: USA: California | collected... | reverse complement strand
CTGCTGCTGCGAGCGGCGGCCTCGCCGAAGGTTAGCCGCGGCCCGACGAAGGCCGAGGCGATCAGCAGCGCGTCTTCGAGGCGCGATGGATCCAATGCGGTGCCGGAGGCGGGCACGTTGCGCGGGTCGTTATCGTCGGCGGTCGGCTTCGGCTGGGCTTGCGGCATTCCGTTCATCACTGCGCTCCGCTGGGGGGGTAGGCGCAGTTCAGCGCAGCAATATGGAACGAGTATGGAGGCGAGCGCGGTCTCAGACGTAGGTCCATAGCTCGCGCGCATCGGCGAGGTGGGGCAACGCATTCCACGAAGCGAGGCGCAGGCCGTCGGGGCCGGCATGAAACTCGCTGAGCGCGCTGTTGCGCAGGCTGAGATTGAGTTGCACGGCGCGCTGATCGGGCACGTCCAATGCGGCGGCGGCCAGTTGCGAAATCACTCCGCCCGATGAAATCAACAGCACCGATGCCTCGCAGCAATGCGCCGCCCAGCGCGTGCCGGCGGCGCGGGCACGCTCCCGGAAGGCCATCCACGGCTCGCAGGCGGCGTCGAGCACGCCGCTGACCCAGTGGCTCAGCGCCGCGTCCAGCAGTGCGCCGATCTCGCGCAGGCTCGGCCGACCGGCGGCGGCAGCGCGCACGGCCGGATGATCCGGCGCATGCGCGGCGAAAGCCTGCAATACGCGGCGGTGATCGAACTCGTCGAAGCCCGGTTCGAGCTCGGGCTCCGGCAGGCGCAGCCCGGCTTCGGCATAGACCGCGGCGATCGCCGCAAGGCTCTGCGCATGACGGCGCAGGGTGCCGGTGACGACGCGGTCGAAGCGCAGATCCTGCGCCAGCAGCCAAGCGCCGAGGCGTCGCGTCTGTTCGTGGCCGCGCTCGGACAGCTGGTCGTAGTCCGCGGCGTCGAACGCGGCTTGACCGTGGCGGACGGCGAGCAGGTTCACCGCGACGCGAAGAATTCTTGCGAGAAGCGCAGGCGGATCGGCTCGGCACGATCCGGCACGCTGACCTCGACGTCGAAATCCAGCGTCGAGTTATCGGCGACGCGCGGCTCGCCGAGGTAGTAGATCGCATCGCCTTCGCGCACCTCGCGCATGTCGAGCGCTTGGCGCTGCCCGGCGAGGTTGGTTGCCGCTGCCGTCACCGTGGCCGGTACCGGCTGATTCAGGCCGTCGGGCTGCTTGCGCTGCACCGCGACATTGAGCAGGCCGCGGCCGGACGAGCGAGTGATGCCGTATTGCCTGGCGATCTCCGGGCTGATCGAGGTGGCCGGCACCGCGCTGTAGTGCACGACATATTCACCGGATTCGATCTTCTGCTCCGCGTTCGCGCCGCCCACGGCGGCCAGCAGGCCGAACAGCAACGCGGCGCAATGGTGCTTCAAGGACATGATCGGGCCTCCTGCCTAACCTCGGGCCAGCATAACGCCGAGGTCTTCCAGCGGCGCAAGCAGTAATACCCGGGCCAGCATCAGCGCCAGCGTCGCGATCAGCGGCGAGAAGTCGAACGGGCCGCCGCCGGGAATCATCCGGCGGATCGGGGCGAGCACGGGCTCGGTCAGCTGCATCAGCAGCGGCACGGCGGGGTGGTAGCTGTCGCTCTGGATGAAGCTCAGGATCACGCGGATCAGGATCAGCCAGAAGAACAGGCTGATCAGCAGCGAGAGAATCTCGGCCACGCTCAACACCAAGGTGGCGGCGAGGCCGAGCGTCAACCCGGCCAGTGCGTATTGCACCCAGACCTTCAGCGCCGCCAGCAGCCAGGCCACGGCCGTGCCGGCGGTATCGAGCGAGCGCCACGGCGGCAGCGCGCGGCGCAGCGGCATCAGCACGGGGTTCGTTGCGCGATAGAAGAACTGGCAGATCGGGTTGTAGAAGTTCGCCCGCACGAGTTGCAGCAGGACACGCAGCACGAACAGGCCGATCAGCAGGCCGAAGATGACCTCGATGAGGATCATGCCGGCATTGGCGAAGTAACCCACGGATCAGCCTCCTGCGGCCCGCGACAACGCCACGCCGCGGCGCGTCGCGGCGGCGATTGCGGCGGTCACGTGCTGGCGAAAGCCGGCCGCCTCCAGCGACTCGATCGCCGCCTGCGTGGTGCCACCCGGCGAGGTTACCCGGGCACGCAACGTCGCTGCGGGCTCGCCGCTTTCACTGAGCATGCGTGCCGCGCCGAGGAGGGTCTGTACGGTGAGCAGGCGTGCGGCCTCGGCCGGCAGGCCCTGTGCGATCGCGCCGGCCTCCATTGCCTCGGCCAACAGGAAGGCGTAGGCCGGACCGCTGCCGGAGAGCGCCGTGACGACATCCATCTGCGCCTCGTCGGCGATCCACACCGTGCGGCCGACCGCGCCGAGCAGCCGCTCGGCGGTCGCGCGGCCATCGGCTGTGACGCGGGTGTTGGCGAACAACCCGGTCGCGCCGGCGCCGAGCAAGGCTGGCGTGTTCGGCATCGCACGCACGACCGGGCGGCCGCCGCCGAGCCAATGATCGATCTGCGTGCTGGTGATGCCGGCGGCGATCGACACGATCAAGGTTTCGGGCGGTATTACGCCGGCCAATTCTTGGCAAACCGCCTTGAGCACCTGCGGTTTCACCGCAAGCACCAAGCAGGCCGCGCCGCGTGCCGCGTCGGCATTGTCGGCATGCACGCCGATGCCGAACTCCCGGACCAGCGCGTCGCGTGCCGCCGGCATGGGCTCGGCGACGCGCAGCTGCGTGGATCCAACCCCCTGGGCCAACAACCCGCCGATCAGCGAGCGGGCCATGTTGCCGCCACCGATGAACGTGAGGGGGCCGGGGAGGGAGAGCGCTGAAGCGGTGGTGGAATTCATCCGGGGCGCCAGGGTGATCGAAGCTGCCAAAGATAACGCAGCGCATGCCCCGCGTTGACCGGCGGCAACCCCTACGCCGGTCGGTGGCGAGGGCCGAACAAGGCCGTGCCGACCCGCACTTCGGTGGCGCCTTCCTGTATCGCGATCTCGAAATCGTCGCTCATGCCCATCGACAGCGTGTCGACACTGGCATGGGCAGCGCGTAGCTGCTCGAACAGCTCGCGCATCGCGCGAAATGCCGCGCGCCGCGCGTCCGGCTCGGGCGCGGGGGCCGGAATCGCCATCAAGCCGCGCAAGCGCAGCAGCGGAAACGCGCCAATAGCGTCGGCCAGGCGCGGCACCTCCGCGGGCGTGCAGCCGGACTTGCTCGCTTCGTCGTCGATATTGACCTGGATCAGCAGGTTGAGCGGGCCGCGCGCGGGCTCACGGTAGCGCTGCAGCGGCGTGAGCAGCTTTTCCCGATCGACCGATTCGATCCAATCGAAGGTGCGTGCTGCGTCCGCGCACTTGTTGGATTGCAGGTGGCCGATCAGACGCCAGTCGAGGTCGAGGTCGGCCAGTGCCGTGCGTTTCGCCGCCGCTTCCTGCACGTAGTTCTCGCCGAAGCTGCGCTGACCGGCCGCGGCGAGCGCGCGGATCTCCTCTGCCGTGCGCGTCTTGCTCACCGCGAGCAGATGCACCGGCCGGCCTTGTGCGACTGCAGCAATTCGGGCCTGGATCATGCGCAGCGGCGGGATGTCGGGCATGGCGGGGTTTGCAGGGGCTGGACGGGCGTTGTGCGCAAAGCTTCGGCGCTATACTCGGCTCGCGCTTCGCGCGGCATGCGCGAGCATGTGGAGTCTATCGGACACCCCCAGGGGACGCGCGTAATGGATATCGCCGAGCTGCTGGCCTTTTCCGTCAAGAACAAGGCCTCCGATTTGCACCTCTCCGCCGGCCTGCCACCGATGATCCGGGTCGACGGCGATGTCCGCCGCATCAATATCCCGGCGTTGGACCACAAGCAGGTGCATTCGCTGGTCTACGACATCATGTCGGACAAGCAGCGGCGCGATTACGAAGAATTCCTCGAATGCGACTTCAGCTTCGAGATCGCCGGCCTGGCGCGCTTCCGCGTCAACGCATTCAACCAGAACCGCGGCGCCGGCGCGGTGTTCCGCACGATTCCGTCCGAAGTGCTGTCGCTCGAGGATCTTGGCGCGCCGAAGATCTTCAAGGAGCTCGTCGACCAGCCGCAGGGCCTGATCCTGGTGACCGGACCCACCGGCTCAGGCAAGTCGACCACACTGGCGGCGATGATCGACTACGTCAACAAGAGCCAGTACGGCCACATCCTCACCGTCGAGGATCCGATCGAATTCGTCCATACCTCGAACAAGTGCCTGATCAATCAGCGTGAGGTGCACCGCGACACGCATGGCTTCAACGAAGCCTTGCGTTCGGCGTTGCGCGAGGATCCCGACTACATCCTGGTCGGTGAGCTACGCGACCTGGAAACCATTCGTCTGGCGCTGACCGCCGCCGAAACCGGCCACCTCGTGTTCGGCACCCTGCATACCAGTTCGGCCGCGAAGACCATCGACCGCATCATCGACGTGTTCCCGGCCGGCGAAAAGCCGATGGTGCGCTCGATGCTGTCCGAGTCCCTGCGCGCGGTGATTTCGCAGACGTTGTTGAAGAAAGTCGGTGGCGGCCGCGTCGCGGCGCACGAGATCATGGTCGCGGTACCGGCGATCCGCAATCTGATCCGCGAGGACAAGGTCGCGCAGATGTATTCGGCGATACAGACCGGCCAGAACGTCGGTATGCAGACTCTCGATCAGTGCCTGCTGGATCTGGTCAAGCGCGGCCAGATCATCAAGCAGCAGGCGCGCGAATATGCCAAGGACAAGCGGTTGTTCGATTAAGAAAGGCGTGATTCGTGGTTCGTGACGGGTGATCTGCGCCCGCAAACGCGCGTGCGGACCGACTGTTTCGAACCTCGGATCACCCATCACAAATCACGGGCTCCCCTATGAGCAACATCGACTTCACCTCGTTCCTGAAATTGATGGCCCACAAGAAAGCCTCGGACATGTTCATCACCGCGGGCGTGCCGCCGTCGATGAAGGTGGCGGGGCGGGTGCAGCCGATCACGCAGAATCCGCTGACGCCGCAGCAGAGCCGCGACCTCGTGCTGAACGTGATGACGCCGAGTCAGCGCGAGGAGTTCGAGAAGACGCACGAGTGCAATTTCGCCATCGGCGTGTCCGGCGTCGGCCGCTTCCGCGTCTCCTGTTTCTACCAGCGCAACCAGGTCGGCATGGTGCTGCGCCGGATCGAAACCAAGATTCCGACCGTCGAGGAGTTGAACCTGCCGCCGGTGATCAAGACGCTGGCGATGACCAAGCGCGGCATCATCATCTTCGTCGGCGCCACGGGCACCGGTAAGTCGACCTCGCTGGCGGCGATGATCGGCTACCGCAACCAAAATTCGTCCGGCCACATCATCACGATCGAGGACCCGATCGAATTCGTACATAAGCACGAAGGCTGCATCGTCACCCAGCGCGAAGTCGGCATCGACACGGACAGCTGGGAGGCAGCATTGAAGAACACGCTGCGTCAAGCGCCGGACGTGATCATGATCGGCGAGGTGCGCACCCGCGAGGGCATGGACCATGCGATCGCGTTTGCCGAAACCGGCCACCTGGTGCTGTGTACCTTGCACGCCAACAACGCCAACCAGGCGCTCGACCGCATCATCAACTTCTTCCCGGAAGATCGCCGCAACCAGCTGCTGATGGATCTGTCGCTGAACCTGAAGGGCATCGTCGCCCAACAGCTCATTCCGACGCCGGACGGCAAGGGCCGGCGCTGCGCGATGGAGATCCTGCTCGGCACGCCGCTGGTGCAGGACTACATCCGCGACGGCGAAATCCACAAGATCAAGGAAGTGATGAAGGAGTCGACCAACCTCGGCATGCAGACGTTCGACCAGGCCCTGTTCCAGCTCTACCAGGCCGGCGAGATCAGCTACGAGGACGCGCTGCGCCACGCCGACTCCAGCAATGAGGTGCGCCTGCGCATCAAGCTGTCGCAGGGCGGCGACGCGCACACCCTCAGCCAGGGGCTGGATGGCGTGGAGCTGATGGAAACGCGTTGACGGTGGCGTTTCGGCTCCACCAGTCCCGCGAAGGCACGGTGGGCCGACTGGCGCGATAGAGGCCGGGGCGGCACGTCGGCACGGTTGTGCCGACTGACCATCGACGCTGACCGAGCCGCGTTTCAGCCGATTCCTACAGACGCCGCCAAACCTGCTTGCCAGCATGGGTTCGCCCGATTCGGAAGAGGCGAGCCCGATGCCCCGCTGGTTACTTTTACTGCTGACTTGTTACGCGGCCACCGCAATGGCTGATGACAGCCTCTACAAATGCCGCACCGATGACGGCGCGGTCAGTTACCAATCGGCGCCCTGCGCCATGAACCAGCGTACCGAGTGGCATCGCGCGGTCGAGCGCGACGAGCCGTTGAGCGCATCCGAACTCGCCGAGCGTCGGCGGCAGCTCGAAGCCGACGCCGACTTCCTGGCGCGGCTCGCCGGCCGCGGTCGGCATCCGCGATCCAGCCCGCCGCGGCGTGCAACCAGGCCAAGCATCGACCGTTGTGCCGCGGCGCAGGCGCAACGCACGGCCAAACTGGAAGCGGTGGGCCTCGCGCGCAACTTCGCGCTACTCAGGCGGTTGGATGCCGCGGTGGCGAAGGCCTGTCGCCGCTGAGGCCAGCGGAGCGCCGTCGCGCCGCTGGGCCGAGCGGGTTCCGGCGATTTCAGCGTCGTGCGCGCTGCTGGGCGAGCGCCGCGCACTGGCGCACGGCTGCGATCAGGCTGGCCGGGTCGGCGCGCCCGGTGCCGGCTAAATCCAGCGCGGTGCCGTGGTCGACGGCCACGCGCGGATAGGGCAGGCCCAGTGTGATGTTGATGCCTTGCTCAAAGCCGGACGCCTTCAGTACCGGCAGGCCCTGATCGTGGTACATCGCCAGCACGGCGTCGTTGCCGGCGCGCAGCTGCGGCAGAAAGGCCGTATCGGCCGGCAACGGGCCGCGCAGCGCCAGCCCCTCCGCGCGCAGCCGCTGCAGCACCGGGATGATCACGTCGATTTCCTCGCGGCCGAGCAGCCCGTCCTCCCCGGCATGCGGGTTGAGCCCCAGCACATCGATGCGCGGCTGCGCGATGCCGAAGTCCTGCTGCAGCGCGCGATGCAGGATGCGCAGGCAGCGTTCGACCAGCGGTGCCGTGACGGCGGCCGGCACGTCGCGCAGCGGCAGGTGGGTGGTGACCAAGGCGACGCGCAGCGCTGGGGTCGCCAGCATCATGACCACATCGACGCCGGCCATCCCGGCCAGCAATTCGGTGGTGCCGGTGTAGGCAAAGCCGCCGGCGTTGATATTGGCCTTGTGCACCGGGCCGGTGACCATGCCATGCAGGGTGCCCTGCTGGCACAGCCGCGCTGCCTCGCTTAGCGCATCCATGACCGCGGCCGCGTTGCGCGGATCCGCGTGGCCGAAGCGAGTGGGGACGGCCTGCGTGATCGGCAGTACCGGCAAGGCGCCGGGCCTTGCACTCCTGTCCGGCGGAAGTATCTGTAAGGGCAGTCCGAGCGCTGCAGCCGCTGCCTGCAGCGTGGCCGGATCGGCCAAGGCCAGCAGATCCGTCGCGGGTTCCTGCTGGATCAGCCGAACACAAAGCTCCGGCCCGATGCCGGCCGGCTCGCCCGGAATCAGCGCCAGGCGCGGGCGGGCGTCGGCCATGGCTGCGAAGCTCAGGTCTTCAGCCGGGTCTCGACAAAGGCTTCGTCGCGGAGCTGGCGCAGGAAGCGCTCGAATTCCTCTTCCGATTTGCGCCGTCCGATCGTCTCGCGCGCGCGGTTGCGCTGACTCTCGCTGGTGACGTCGTGCTCGCGCGAGGCGACACGCTGGATCAGGTGCAGGCCGGCCTCGCTCTGGAACACCGGCGACAGCTCGCCGTCCTTCAGCCGCACCAGCACGTCGCCGATCGCGCTGCCCCAAGCGTAGGCCTGGAACCAGCCCATGTCCCCGCCGGCGTCGCGGGTCAGCGTGTCCTGCGAATGTTCCTTGGCCAGCTTGGCGAAATCCTCGCCGTTGGCGATGCGTGTGCGCAGCTCCTCGAGCTTGCGGCGTGCCTCGGTGGCGCTGAGCAGCTCGCTAGGCCGCAGCAGAATGCTGCGTGCGTTGTACTCGGTGACCGTCTCGCGGCCTTCCTCGCGCGTGTCGACGAGCTTGAGCAGCAGGAAGCCGTTCGGTCCGCGCACCGGCGGCGAGATATCGCCGACCTTCATGCCCTGCAGCAGGTTCGCGAACAGCGACGGCACCTCGTCGTAGCCGCGCCAGCCGCTGTCGCCGCCTTCGAGGGCGTTCGGCGCGTCGGAGTAGCGGATCGCAGCGGCGCTGAACTCCATTTCGCCGCGGGTGAGCAGCTCGCGGATGCCGTCGATCTTGCGCTTGGCGACATTGATCTGCTCCTGCGTGGCGTTGTCCGGCACGGCCACGAGCAGGCTGGCGACGCGCACCTGGCCGCGCTTCAGACTGTTGCTGGCCAGCGCGATGTCGACCTCGCTTTCGGTGACCTGCACGCGGCTCTGGATCACGTTCTGGCGCAGCCGCTGCGCGGTCAGTTCCTCGCGCAGCGTGGCGCGGAACTCGCTGTAATCCAGGCCTTCCTTCGCCAGCTGCTGACGCAGCTGGTCGAGACTGAGGTTGTTCTGCTGCGCGATCCGCCGCACCGCCTGCTCGACGTCGTCGTCGCTGACGCGAATGCCGGCGGATTCGGCGCGCTGCACCTGCAGACGCAGCAGGATCAAGCGCTCCAACACCTGCTTTTGCAATACGTCGAACGGCGGTAGCTGGTTGCTGCGGCCGGCATACTGCGCCTGGATACTGGACACCGCCTGCTGCAGTTCCGAGCGCAGGATGACGTCGTCCTCGACTACGGCGACGATGTCATCGATCGGTTGTAGCGGCAGTCCCTGCGCGTGAACGGCGGCGGGAACAAGTGCAAACAGCGTGAACAGCAGCAGGGCGAGCGTCGGCAGTCGGTTCATGCGACGAAGAAGGTCAACGTGAATAGCCGAGAATAGCACGCTCGAGGAACTGGCCCGTCTGCCGGCCGATGCTGCCCAAGCCCTTCAGTTCAACTTCCAGATAGATCGCGTTGGTGGTCTCGCCTTCGCGGTTGCGCAGGTAATGGCGGCCGAGCACGCGCCAGGCGACACAGCAGCTTTCCCATTGGAAGCCCGCGAACGATTCCAGCGTGATGCGTTCGCGCAACGAATAGTTCCAGCGGCCAACCCAGCGCCACTGCGCACCGAGCGGAATGGCGAACGAGCCGTCCACCTGTTCGAGTTCGCCGCGCCGGTAGCGGTAGGCGAGGTTGTACAGGCTGCCATCGTCGCCGCGCCATTGGCCGCGGACCCCGGAGACCGTGCTGCGATCGAGTTCCGGATCCCATTGTTGGGTCAGGCCGAGGCTCAGCCGGCGATCGATATTGACGTCGATGCCGGCGACGAAGGCTGATTCGTCGATTTCGGTCGGTGCCTGGCCGGGCAGCCGCACCCGCGGCGGGTCGAAATAGCGGATCTGGCCGATGCTCGCGGACAAGCGCTCGCGTCCGGTCCGGTCCTCGTACCAGCGGCTGGTCAGTGCGAACGTCGCCTGATTGGCGTCGGCCTGGCGATCGGCGCCGGAGAAGCGATTGGTGCGGAACAGCTGCTCGAAGCCGAACGTGAGTTCCTGCGTATCGAAGATCGGCAGCTGCGACTGCTCACGGTAAGGCACGCGCAGATAGAACAGCCGTGGCTCCAGCGTCTGCAGCATCGGCGTGCCGAACAGCCGCGTCTGCCGTTCGAAGATCAGGCCGCTGTCTAGGCTGAAGATCGGCGTATTGCGGGTCGGCGAGCGCTCGTTGAAGCCGAGCGCTCGATAGTCGGGGTCGAGCTGATAGCCGGTCTGGCGGAAGGCGAGGCGCGGTCGCACATAGCCGAACGCGCGCTCGATCGGCAGCGCCAGCCAGGGCAGCAGGTCATAGCGCTGCGCGTCCGGACGCAGCTCGTGCGAGAACGCGACCGCTTCGGCTTCGACGCCGGCATCGAGCCACGGCAGCAACGGCCGCGCCAGGCTGAAGCGCGCGCGCGGCAGGCGGCGGAACGGCTCGGCGTCCTCGGGCACGAACGGATCGGTGATCTCCCACGCCTGTGCCGCCAGGCTCGCGCTCCAGCCGCGACCTCGGCCGATCAGCATCGCTTCGCTCGCGAGCAGGCTGGTCGCGCGCGCGGTCAGCGAATCGCCGAAGTCCTCGAAATAACGGTCGTCGGAAACGTGGTTGAGATCGGCATGCACGCTCCAGGTGGGCGTGAACTGGCCATGATGGCGGATGCGCAGCGAGCCGCGGTCGCGCTCGGCGATATCGTCGTCGGGTAGCCAACTGCCCTCGATGATGCCGCCGTGGCTGACGCCGAGGTAACGGAACTCGCCGCCGATCATCGCGCCGCGCTTGCTGATCAGCCGTGCGATGACAGTCGCGTCGTAATTCGGCGCGAGATTCAGGTAATAAGGAATGCGCAGGTCGAGTCCGGTATCGCCGGAGCCGCCGATGTTCGGGTACAGGAAACCCGAGCGGCGGCGGTCGTCGATCGGAAAGCTGAACCACGGCAGCCACAGCACCGGCAGCTTGCCCACACGCAGCGTGGTATTGCGCGCACTGCCTTCGCCGCGCTCGCGGTTCAGGCGCATCTGTTCGGCCTGCAACAGCCAGCCGGGTTCGTCCGGTTCGCAGGTGGTGTAGCTCACCGCCTGCAGCGCGCCGGTTTCGCCGGCGAGTTCGATACGATCGGCTGCGCCGTTGCCGCGTGCGCCGAGCAATTGGTAGCGCACCGCGCTCAACTCGCTACGTTCGGCGCCGAGATTGCCGTGGGCCTCGTTGGCCGCGACGGCGATGCCGGCGTCCTGGTAGCGCACGTCGCCTAACGCGCGGTAATCGCCGGTCGAGTGCGTGTACTCGATCCGCTGCGCGGCCAGGCGCTGATCGGCGCGGCGGATCTTCGCGTCTTCGAACAGGTAGCGATCTTTGCCGCTGACATCGACCCGCGCCGCGTCGAGGTCGGTGGCCTGGTCGGCGCGTTCGGGCGCGCGGGTAACCGGCTCCAGCCAGTCGAACAGCGGCACGTTGCGGCACAGCGCCCAGCGTGCCGGATCGGTATCCACCGCGGCGGCCTGTGCCAAGGCGCTGGATAAGGCGAGGGGCAGCAGGGCAACGCGCAGGCGAGGGCTCACGGGCTTGGCTTGGGTCCGAAGAAAACCGCGGAAGCTTGCCGGAAAGCGGCCTCGGCCGGCAATTCGCGGCCGGTCAGCACCGCAGCGACCAATCAGGGCGTGATCGAGCGGCTCGTGACGAGGTTCTGTGCCGGGTCGTAGACGAATCCGGCGCGCCGCACCGCCTGCACGGTGAACGTCATCGTCTTGCCGGTGATCGCGGCCTCCTGCGGGAACAGCACCGCGCCGTTGGCGTCGCTGTAAGTGAGCCCATGCACGGTCTTGCTCAGCGCGCCGGACCAGGTCGCCGTGACGGTCGCGCCGCTCAGCGGCCGACCGGCCTCATCGATCAGTGTCACCCGCGGCTCGATATAAGGCTTCCTGCCGCGTATCACGCGCTTGAGTTCGATCGTCGCGACACGGGCGTAACGGGTCGGCGCCGGGCCGTCTTGCTCGTGCGCACCGGCCGAAGCCGCGGCAGTCCGCGGCGCTTGCCAGTAGTCCTGGTTGACCTCGGCCAGCACGCTGGCGGCCTGCGCGCAGCCGGACTCGGCGGCGATGCGGTAGTCGGTCGCGGCATAGCCGCCGGCCGCGGCGAAATACGGCTCGGCG
>Ga0196963_10002266_pt1 | contig 11750 bp, 12 predicted proteins | sample S1_5metaG_FD_148600 | JGI IMG/M metagenome (GOLD analysis project Ga0196963, IMG submission 148600) | Soil microbial communities from Anza Borrego desert, Southern California, United States - S1_5 | ecosystem: Environmental > Terrestrial > Soil > Desert | place: USA: California | collected... | reverse complement strand
CCAGCGGAAGACGGAAACATAAGGTGTTCCGTCCCTTTATCCAAGTGTAATCGCAACACTATTCGCGATATTTCGTGGCGTTTCGCCAGCCCTAATGGAAACATTCCATAAGGCGACGCCTTTACGGAGGACACTTCCGCTCAGGACAAGTCGATGGCGTGCCTCTTGAGCGCTTCGAGCTCACAATACTGCAGAGCGCCTTCGTGGGTGGCGCGCAGCACTACCTGCGGCGCATGGCCGGCTTCGAAAGCTTCCTGCCAGCGCGGCGCGCACAGGCACCAGCGGTCGCCCGGCTTGAGGCCGGCGAAGCCGTATTCCGGGACGGGGGTCGACAGGTCGTTGCCGGCAGCCTTGGAGAAGGCGAGGAACTCCTGCGTCATCACGACACACACCGTGTGGCTGCCGACATCCTCACGGCTGGTGTCGCAGCAGCCGTTGCGGAAGAACCCGGTCATCGGGGAGAGCGAGCAGATCTCCAGCCGGCCGCCGAGCACGTTCTTCGCCGCGCCGCGGCCGCCGCCTTCGCCTTTCCAGCCGCTATCATCCAAAGGCATCGCAGATCCGTAAGATGTCGTGAGCGCGCGATCATATCGACCGGCCAGCGGGCTGCCAACCTCAGGAACAGGGATGCCAGCGAGGAAAAAAACGGTCGTGGTGAACCCCAGGATGCAGAAGGCCCATCGCTACGTAGTCAGCGAGCCGGGGGGCCGCAGTTTCGATCCCAGCCTCAGAGGTTCGTGTACGGATTCGGGCGGATCATGCGATAGCCCTTGATCAGCTCCGCAATGCCCCGGTCGAGCGAGAATTCCGGCTTGTAACCGGTGCGCTCAATGCGCTCGTTGGAAACGATGTAATCCCGCTTGTCCGGGTCCTCGCCGATCGGCGCTTCCTGGAAGACGAAGCTGGGCAGGTGCTTCTGGATCACCTGGCAGAGCTCCCACTTGGAGATGTTCGCATCCGACAGGCCGACATTGAACACGCCCTGCTGCTTCATGGTCTCGAACTTGTCGATGCCGTGGTGGAAGGCGCGGGCAATGTCGCGCACGTGGATGTAGTTGCGCTTGAAATGCGGCTCGAACAGCATCACCGCCCGGTCGGTGATGGCGCGATAGACGAAATCGTTGACCAGCAGGTCCATGCGCATGCGCGGCGACATGCCGAACACCGTCGCCAGGCGGAAGCTGATGCCGTTGCCGCGGTCGAGCACGATCTTCTCGGCGTCCATCTTGGTGATGCCATAGAGCGAGATCGGATTGATCGGCGTCTCTTCGGTGCAGAACTTGTCCTTCTGGCCCACACCGTAGCCGCTGTTGGTCGTCGGGATCAGGATGCGCTGGTTCATCGAGCTGAGCCGGGCCAGTGTCGCCACCGCCTCGCGATTGGTGGTGATGCAGGCCGCCTGGTCAGAGTTGCAGGCGGGAGCGCCCACGATCGCGGCCATCGGCACGATGATGTCCGCCTTGGCCAGCAGGGGCTTGAGAACCTTCTCGTCGCGGCAGTCTCCGCGCACCACGTCGAAATCCGGGTTGGCGCAAAGCTGGTTAAGCGAGGTCTGGCGGTGCATGAAATTGTCGAGCACCGTCACCTTGTGACCGGCGGCCAGCAGATGCGGTGTCAGGACAGAGCCGAGATAGCCGGCGCCGCCGGTGATCAGGATGGAATAGGTTTGGGCCATGAGTCGGGTTCCGCAGTGTTCAGGTCAATTGCAGGCGCGGTCGAGCACGTCGCGCAGGACATCGATCTGCTTGGACAGATCGACCGGCGCGTTGCCGACGAAAAAGCCGTAATCGTGGGCGATATCGGCGTTGGGTGTTGATCCGCCGACGATCTCGTAGTCGTAGTATTTGATCACGTCGTGGCGAAGGAAATTGCCGCCGGTGATGATGCGGTAGCCGATATCGGCCTTCTTCAGCGCCTCGAACACCCGCTTGCGGTCGATGTTGCGCTTCGGATTGAGGATGATGGTGAAGGAAAAGCTCGAGCTCTTGCCATTCTCGCGCTGGATGATGAAGCGGTCATCGCCGGCGAACAGCTTCTGGAAGCGCGCCATGTTCTGGCGGCGCAAGGCGGTCATCGCCGGCAGCTTCTTGATCTGCTCCAGCCCCACGGCACCCGAAAGCTCGATTGGCCGCACGTTGTAGCCCGGCAGGATGAAGCGATAGGCCTCGTAGAAATCGCTCTCCTTCTTCTCGTAGATCGTCGTGTCGGCGGGCACGTCGCGGGTCCAGCCGTGGTTGCGCATGGCGCGCAGAATATGGAAGAGCTCCTTATCGTCGGTCAGGACGATGCCGCCTTCCATGGTCGAGATGTGGTGGGAGAAGAAAAAGCTGTAGGTGTTGAGATGGCCGAACGTCCCGGTCTTGCGGCCGCCGATCTCGGCGTCCATCGACTCGCAGTTGTCCTCCATGAAGTAGAGGCCATGCTTGTCGGCGATCTTGCGCATCACGTCCACGGCTGCCGGATTGCCGAGGATGCTGACCGCGACGATCATCTTCGTGCGCGGTGTAATGGCGCTTTCGATGCGGGCGACGTCGATGTTGAGTGTGTCGAGCTCGACGTCGATGAATTTGCACTTGAGGCCATACTGGTGGAGCGGGTGATAGGTCGTCGCCCACGAGATGGCGGGGACGATCACCTCATCTCCGCGCTGCAGCGGGCGGTCCTTCTTGTAGAACAGGCTGGCGACGGCCACGAGATTGGCGGACGAGCCCGAGTTCACCATGACGCCGTATTTCATGCCGAAATAGGCGGCGAACGTCTCCTCGAACTTGGCCACGTTCTCGCCCATGGTGAACATGCCGCTGTCGACGACACGCTCAATGGCCTTGATCTCCTCCGGGCCCCAGGACGGAGCGGCGAGCGAATAGAACATCGTTTCCCCTGATGTTGGACGGTCGGCGGCGCCTCAGAAGGGGCCGCGGAACTGACGCTGATAGGCGAGCACGGCGCGCTCAGGATCGGGCGTCCACTCGCCGGCCTTTGGCTTGACCATCTTGTGGGCGGCCTGCGCGATACGCGCCGGATTGGGATAGAACTGCTCCTCGATCGAGGGTGAGGTCGGGCAGATCGTGGGCGCGAAGCCCATGCGCTCGACCTGGAACCTGCCTTCGGGGCCCAGCGCTTCGGCGATACGCGCCGCGATCTCGGAGCCGGCGCCGCACATCGTCCAGCCGTTGTCGACGACGATCAGGCGGCGCGTGCGCTTGACCGACTTGACGATCGTATCGGTGTCGAGCGGCGAGAGCCAGATCGGGTCGATGACCTCGGCCGAGATGCCGGCATCGGCCAGCAGCTCGCGGGCGCGCAGGCACTCGACCACCATGTTGGAGATGCCGACCAGCGTCACGTCGTCGCCGGGCATGGCAACGCGCGACTTGCCGGGCGGCAGCTCGAACTGCTCCTCTGGCACGAAGGCCTCGGTCGGGTAGAGCAGGCGGTGCTCGACGAACATCACCGGGTTGTCGTCGCGGATGGCCGAGAGCATGCAGCCCTTGGCGTCGTGCGCGTTGGAGGGGGCCACGACCTTGAGGCCGGGGAAATGCATGAAGGTGGAGTAGAGGCCCTGGCTGTGCTGCGGGCCCTGGCCCCATGACTTGCCGATGATCGAGCGTACGACCAGCGGCACCTTGATGTTGCCGCCGTACATGTAATGCGCCTTGGCCGCCATGTTGATGAGCTGGTTCATGCTCAGCATCAGGAAGTCCATGCGGATATGCACATGGATCGGGCGCAGGCCGGCCATCGCGGCGCCGATGGCGGCGCCGGTCATCGCGTCCTCCGCCAGCGGCGTCGTAAAGACGCGGTCGGGGCCGTATTTCTGGAGCAGGCCGCGGGTCGAGCCCTGCAGCGCCTTGTGGTCGTCGACGTCGAGGCCCATGACAAAGACCTTCTCGTCGCGCCCCATCTCCTGGTCGACCGCCTCGCGCAGCGCGTCGACGTATTTCAGGACCCGGCCACCCGTGTTGCCCGCGGCGTCGGGCCCGCCCCTGTTAGGCGTAGACATGGGTCATCAGCTCCTGAGCCGCGGGGAACGGGCTTTTCTCGGCGAATTCGATCGAGGCGGCGACGCGCTTCTCGACCTCGGCGTCGATCCTGGCCCGGTCATCGGGCTCCAGCATCGCGGCGACGCGGGGAATTTGGTCGTTGTCGACCCACGGCTTGAGATCGTCGGTCGAGCGGTAACCGGCATCGTAGTCGTTGGCCGGGCCGACATGCTCGCGCCAGCGATAGGTGTGGCACTCGATGAAGATCGGCCCATACTCGCCGCGGCGCATCTTAGGCAGGGCGTCGAGCATGATGTTGCGGATCTTGAAGACGTCGGCGTCCGTCACGCGATAAGCGGGGATGCCGTAGGTCTGCACGCGTTCGCAGATCGCGTCGGGCATCGCCTGGCGCCGGCTGATCGGCGTGTGGATGGCGAAGAAGTTGTTCTCCAGCACGAAAACCACCGGTAGGCGCTTGAGTGCGGCGAAGTTCAGGCTCTCGTGGAACACGCCCTCTTCGGTGGCGCCATCCCCCATGAACGAAGCGATGACCCGGCCCTTGCCCTCGCGCTTGAGCGCCAGCGCGTAGCCGAGGGCGATGGGCACGGTCGTGCCGACGACGGCCGACGAGCCGACGACGTTGTTCGTGATGTCGCAGAGATGCATGGACCCACCTTTGCCGCGGGTGCAGCCGGTGTCCTTGCCGTAGAGTTCGGCCATCAGGCCGTTGAGGTCGCCCCCCTTGGCGATGTAGGTCGCATGCCCGCGATAGGTGCCGCCGGCCAGATCGTCCTTGTTGAGCGCATCGCAGATGCCGACGGCGACCGATTCCTGGCCGATCGACAGGTGGACGGGGCTCTTGATCTTGTCTTCGGGGTAGATGCGAGCGACCTCTTCCTCGAAGCGGCGGATGAGGCGGAGCGCGGCATAGACGCGGCGGACGGTCTGGGGATCGGCTTCAGGCATGCAGGACCCTGAGTAAGAGAATCAGTCAGCACCGGAATCGCCCCAGTGCAGCAACGGATTATAGGGTTAATTTATCAATAAAAGGCTAAATCGCCGGCATTATAAATGGTTCTATAATACCGTAAACACTACAGAGAGATTATTGGCGGGCATGGCGACGACCTCGAACAGGCCAAGCCCGGCTTGCGCGGCCGCGGCGACGACGGAGTCCAGATCGCGCACACCCCATGACGGATCGCGGGCGCGCAGCGACGCGTCGAACGCCGCATTGCTGGGGGCCGTGTGCTCGCCGCCACGCTTGAACGGTCCGTAGAGAACCAGCGGCGACCCTTTCACCAGTATCCGGGATGCGCCGGCGAATAGGCCGAGTGCTGCTTCCCAGGGTGCAATATGGATCATATTGATGCAGACGATCGCGGCGGCCCGGGTGAGGGGCCAGACGTCGGCGCGGGCGTCGAGGGCGAGGGGTGGCCGGACATTCGTCGCCCCTGTCGCTGCCGTCCAGGCGGCGATGGAGGCGCGGGCCGCCGGGTCGGGATCGCTGGGCTGCCAGGTCAGGCCGGAAAGCTGCGGCGCGAAGAAGGTCGCATGCTCCCCCGTCCCGCTGCTGACCTCCAGGACCAGTCCCTGAGAGGGCAGGACGCGACGCAGGATCTCCAAGATTGGCTCGCGGTTGCGGGCCGTTGCGGGGGCAAACTGTCGGGCATCGTCGGTCACGGTACGGATTATGCACGGTTTCGCCCATGGACAGACCGATGAGCGAAAGCGTGGCGCCGCCAGGACTTGGCCATAACGGCGGCCCGCCGCTGGAAGACAAACCGGCCGAGGATACAGGCGGGGGATGGAACGGCTATTGCTGGCGCCGCGCCCACCGCAGGGCATGGAAGACGCCGCCGCGCGAGATCGCCCTGCGGCGGCTCGCGCGGGCCGAGGAACTCGGCATGTCCTACAAGGAATACACCGCGGTCATCCTCGACCGCGGCGTATTCCTTTGAGGGCTCCCCTCAGGCCGCAGCCTTGACGGTTGTAGCGGCCGCGAGCGCTTGATCGAGATCGGCAAGGATGTCGTCGATGTGCTCGATGCCGACCGACAGCCGCACATAGTCGCCGTTGGCGCCGCTGACGCACTGCTCGGCCGAGTTGAGCTGCGAATGCGTGGTCGAGGCCGGGTGGATCGCCAGGCTGCGCGCGTCGCCGATATTGGCGACGTGATAGAAAAGCTGCAGCGCGTCGATGAAACGCCGGCCGGCCTCCACGCCGTTCTTGAGCTCGAAGCCCACCAGCCCGCCGTTGCCACCGCGCAGGTAACGGTCGGCCCGCTGACGGTCCTTGCCGGTTTGAAAGCTCGGATAGATCACCGAGCGGACGGCCTTGTGATGGCTGAGATGCTCGGCGACCGCCTGCGCGTTCGTGCAATGCGCCCGCATCCGCAAGGGCAGCGTCTCGAGGCCTTGCAGGATCTGGAAGGCGTTGAACGGGCTCAGCGGAGCCCCGAGGTCCCGCAGCAGCGTCACGCGCATGCGAATGATGTAGGCGACAGGGCCCATCGGCTTCGTGACCTCGGTCCATACCGCCCCGTGATAGGACGGGTCCGGCCGGTTGAGCAGCGGCTGGCGCTCGGCGTGCGCGGCCCAGTCGAAATTGCCACCGTCGATCACCAGGCCACCCAGGGTCGTGCCGTGGCCGCCGACATACTTAGTCGTCGAATAGACGACGATCGCCGCGCCATGGTCGAAGGGCCGGGCGATGAGGGGGGCTGCGGTGTTGTCCATGATCAGCGGGATGCCGAGCGGACGGCCGATGGCCGCGACCTCGGCCATGGGGAAAACGGAGAGTTTGGGATTCGGCAATGTCTCGGCGTAGTACGCCCGCGTACGGGCGTCGGTGGCGCGGCGGAAGGTTTCCGGGTTGGCCGGGTCGACGAAGCGGGCTTCGATGCCCTGCTGGCGCAGCGTGTTCGCGAACAGATTCCAGGTGCCGCCATAGAGGTCGGTGGAGGTGACGATGTTGTCGCCCGCTTCGGCGAGGTTCTGCACCGCGAACGCCGTCGCGGCCTGGCCCGATGCCAGACCGAGCGCGGCCACGCCACCCTCGATGGCGGCCATGCGCTGCTCCAGCGCGTCGACTGTCGGGTTCATGATGCGGCTGTAGATGTTGCCGAGCTCCTTCAGCGCGAACAGATTCGCAGCCCGTTCGGTGGTGCCGAGGTTGTAGGCCGTCGTCTGGTAGATCGGCACGGCCACGGCGCCAGTCGTGGGATCGGCGCGATAGCCGGCATGGAGGGCGAGGGTCTCCGGGTGGGCGGTCTTGCGTTGCATGGCGATGGCCTTTCAGAGAGTGATCAGGGAATCCAGAACGGCTTGCGCAGCTCGCGGTACATGTCGGTGCGCGTAATCCCGATGTCGCGGCGCAGGCGCTCATCCATGGTTGCGAGGCGATGACGGCCGCGCGAGCGCTGCCGCCAGGCGATTACTGTCCGGATGGCGTTCGCCGCGGCCTGGCTCAGGCGAGTCATGAGGGGAGTGCCGGGATTGAGTTCCTTGAGAAGGCGATGATCGGCTGTCAAACGAGCCATAATTGTCTCCAACATGACGGCACGCCCGGCGCGTTCAGCGCGCGCGGTTTGCCGAAAAGGGTCAGGATCGATGTCGCCGTCCGGCAGCCGCCTGTCATGGGCCGCCGGTGGGAGGAGGGCGATTCGTTCGTCCCGCACTGGATGCGCCGCGGGGCGCCGAACCACAAACGAGAATTCTTGGCCGAGGCATGAGCCCGGCTCATACGGCGGCTGCCAGCCCGGCGGCGGGCTGTGCTATGAAGGGCCCATGACGGCCCGCTACTGGAAAGATCTGACGACCGAGGATTTCGCCGGGCTCGACCCGTCCCGCGCGGTCGTGGTGCTGCCGGTCGCGGCGATCGAGCAGCACGGCCCACACCTGCCGTTGAGCACCGACGCGGCGATCAATGCCGGCATCCTCCAGCGCGCCGTGGAGCTGGCGCCGATGGAGCTCCCCCTGCTCGTCCTACCCGCTTACGCGGTCGGCCTGTCGCCGGAGCATCGCGATTTCCCCGGCACGCTCAGCTTGTCGCCGGAGACGATGCTGCGCCTGTTGATCGAGACAGCGGAGAGCGTCGCCCGATCGGGATTGCGCAAGCTGATCCTGTTCAACAGCCATGGCGGCCAGCCCCAGCTGCTCGAGCTGGCGGCGCAGGAACTGCGCGCCTCGCGCGCCATGGCTGTGGTGGTGGCGAATTCCTGGCGCCTCGCTCGGCCGGGCGAATTCTTTCCGCCGGGTGAGCGCGAGGTCGGCATTCACGCCGGCGCCATCGAGACGTCGATCATGCTCCATCTGCAACCGGGCCTGGTGCGGCGGGACAAGATCGCCAACTTTTCATCCTCGGCCACGTCGCTCGAGGGAGACCATCCCGAGATGGCCTCGGCCGGCCGTCTGCGCTTCGCCTGGCAGGCGCAGGATCTCAACCCCGCCGGCGCGGTCGGCGACGCGCGGCTGGCTACGGCCGAAGCCGGCAAGGCGCTTGTCGAACAGTCGGCGCGTGGGCTCCTGGCCCTGGCCGGCGACCTGTCGCGACTGCCTCTTGCGGTGCTGAAGAGCCGCTGAGCGGCTCAGGCCGCGAGGACGCGCGCCGCCGGCAGATAGACCGACACGCTCGTCCCCGCGCCGATCGTGCTCTGCAGCTCCAGTCGGCCGCCATGCAGCTCGACCAGCGCCTTTGATAGCGGCAGGCCCAGCCCGGTGCCGTGATGCTTGCGGGCCAGGGAGCTGTCGAGCTGGCCGAAGGGCGACAATGCCTTTGGGATATCCTGCGGGGCCATGCCGATGCCCGTGTCTTCGACACGCAGGTAGACTTCGCTGCCGCCGGACAGCCCCGATGACAGCGTGACGCTTCCGCCGCTCGGCGTGAACTTGATGGCGTTCGACAGCAGATTGATCAGCACCTGCTTGAGACGGAGCGTGTCACCGCGCAGGCGCGGAAGATGCTCAGCCGGGCTCGCGATGACGGTCACGCCAGCCTCCTCGGCGCGCGGGCGCACGAGGCGCAGCGACGCATCGAACAGCGAGGGAATGTCGACCACGCCCTCGCTCAGCTCGATGCGTCCGGCCTCAGCCTTGGAAACGTCGAGGATATCGTTGATCAGCGCCAGGAGATGGGTGCCGCTGTCGTTGATGTCGGTCGCGTAGTCTAGATACCGCTGCTCGCCGATCGGCCCGAAGGATTGCTTCCGGATGATGTCGGAAAAGCCGATGATCGCGTTGAGCGGCGTGCGCAGCTCGTGGCTCATGTTGGCGAGAATGCCGGATTTCGTCCGGTTGGCTGCCTCGGCCGTTTCCTTTGCCTCGCGCAGCGCGTCTTCCGCCTGCTTGCGTTCGGTGATGTCCGAATAGACGGTGACGAATCCGCCCCCAGGAACGGGATTACGGCGGAGCTCGACATAGCGACCGGTCGCGCGCCAGCGCGCCTGGCGCTGCGGGTGGGGGAGCGTGGCGAGCCGATAGGCTTCCTGCGCCTGCTCTTCGGGGTCGCCTGGCCCGTATTCACCGCGCTGCGCGTTGTTGCGTATGAACTCGATCAGCGGCGTGCCGACACGGAACAGGTGGGATGGGTGGCCCGTGAGCTCGATCAGCCGCTCGTTCCACGCCACCATACGCAGCTGGGCGTCGAAGACGCTGATACCCTCGCCCATGTTGTCGAGCGTGCCTTGGAGAAGCGCCGTCTTCTCGTCCAGCTCGCGCTCGCGCGTTTTTGTCGCGGTGACGTCGTAGAGGAAAATCATGCAGCTGCCGTCTTGCAGACGGTTTTCGCGGATATGGAACCAACGCCCGTCGCGCATCCGGCGCTCAATCGGCCCGCGCGGCTGGCGATGATGCGCGTAGCGCTCGGCGATGAAGGTGTCGGCCGTCATATCGGCGGGGACGGGAAGCAGGCCGCTGGCCACACGGGCCCGCAGATAGTCGAGAAAGCTGAGCCCCGGCTGCAGCGCGTCGCCCAGACCGGTGATGGTGCGGAAGGCCGGATTGCACATCACCAGCCGGTCGTCGCGGTCGAAAAGCGCGATGCCGCTGTCCAGCCCATCCACCGCGCTCACGAGGAGCTGCTGAGCGTGAGACGCCCGCTCGTCAGAGGATTTGGCCCGGTGAGTCGCGGCGACCAGCTCGGCCGCCTGGCGCCGCTGCACGGAGAGAATGAGGCCAAGCGCGATGGCGAGATTGATCGCCTGGGTGATCGTAAACGCCCAAGCCAGGCTCACCGGGGTCGGACGTACGAACGGATACGCGGCGAGATGGAGCCCCCAGGCGATGAAGGCCACGCCCACGAAGCCGTAGCCCAGACGGGGATGGCTGCGCCGATAGCGCAGAAACAGCGAGCCGGTGAGAAGCAAGGTAAGCGCGGCGCCGAAGAAAGCGGGCGCGGTTCGAGCCAAGAAGCCGATCTCAGCCTCGTGCGCGAACACCAGCCAGGCGAGAATGGCGACCACGGGTCCGCCGATCCACAGATGCCGCGGCTGGCGCCCCATGAAAACCAGCGCGCCGCCGAGAAAGAAGGATGCCCCGAAGGCGACCAGCGCCTCGAACAGGAGATCGGCGAGCGGCAGCTCCATCGTCCGGCCAGCGAGAAAGACGAGCTGGCGCGCGGTGGTCAGGGCCATGGCGGCCGCCCACCACGCCAGGGCAGGGTTCGCCCCGGGCAGAGTGCGCATATAGAGGAGCGTCCCCGTGAGGATCGCGGCCCCCACGGCCGCTCCCAATACGGCTATGACCTCGCCTGAAACCATGACCCGGCAATCCCCGTCCGCGCAGGAGGGTCCTGCTTTAACAGCCGGAAAACGCAGATTTTAATAATTTTAGGTTAACGAAACCTAACCGGGTATTCCGGGCGCCAAGGCCGGCCCCGGGCCGTCAGTACTGGACCAGGGCCCCGAACGGCAGGTCGATGCGCTTGCGTCCGTCGAGGAAGGTGAGCTCGATGATGCAGGCGGCTCCGCGTACATCGCCTCCGGCCTTGCGCAGCAGGGTCACGGCGGCCGCGAGCGTGCCCCCGGTGGCCAGCACGTCGTCGAGAACGACCACCCGCTGGCCCTTCTTCACCGCGTTCTCCTGGATCTCGATCGTGTCGGTGCCGTATTCGAGGTCATAGGTATGCGGGATCGTGCCGCCGGGCAGCTTCCCGCGCTTGCGCACCATCATGAAGCCGCAGCCGAGCTCCAGCGCCAGCGGCGCCGTAACCAGGAAACCACGGGATTCGATGCCGGCCAGCATATCGGGCTTGTGAGGGCGGACCATGTCCGCGAGCGCCTTGATCGCGGCCCTCCATGCGTCCTTGTCTGCGAGCATCGGAGAGATATCGCGGAACAGGATTCCCGGCTTCGGGAAGTCCGGCACGTCCCGGATGAATTTTTTCAGATCCATACCCAATCCCCCAGCCGCTCAGAATCGAAACCGGCCGCAGTCTATCGGGGTGGGCGCGACGGCGCCACGCCCGGAATGCGCTTATTTGAGGGTCTGCAGATAGCTGATCAGGTTTTCGCGTTCGTCATCTTTCTTGACGCCGGCGAAAGCCATGATGGTCCCGGGGATCACCGCTTTCGGATCCTTGAGGTAGGGATCGAGGGTCTGAGCGGACCAGGTGATGTTGGCGTTCTTGTTTGCTTCGGAATAGCGGAAGCCCTCGACCGCGCCCGACTTGCGGCCGACCAGGCCGGCCAAGGTCGGACCCAGGCGTTTCGGTCCTTCGGCGGTGGTGATGTGGCAGGCAGTGCAAAAACGGCGAAAGATCTTCTCGCCC
>Ga0196963_10002265_pt1 | contig 11756 bp, 7 predicted proteins | sample S1_5metaG_FD_148600 | JGI IMG/M metagenome (GOLD analysis project Ga0196963, IMG submission 148600) | Soil microbial communities from Anza Borrego desert, Southern California, United States - S1_5 | ecosystem: Environmental > Terrestrial > Soil > Desert | place: USA: California | collected... | reverse complement strand
CTGAAACGCCTGGTCCTCGATCCGGCTGGCATGGCCCGCAGCCGCGCCGACCAGCCCCTGCCCAAGGGACCGTGGGCCAACGCCGCCCGCGGCCACGCGGCCGACGGCGCGCCGCTGCCCGGCGGCGCCATGGTGTTTCCGGAGCTTGCCGCCGGCGGCCTGTGGTCGACGCCGGGCGACCTCGCCCGGATGGCCATCACCCTCGTCGCCGAGGCGCGGGGCCGCTCCGACCGGATCCTCGATCGGTCCCTGGCCACCGCCATGCTGACCCGCCAGGCGGGAGACTGGGGTCTTGGCGTCGACCTCACCGCCATCCCCGGCGAGGCCAGCTTCAGTCATGCGGGGACCAATCCCGGCTACCAGGCCTATCTGATCTGTCTGCCCGACCGGGGCGAGGGCCTGGCCGTGATGACCAACGGGGCCAACCAGTCGGGATTCTTCCTGGAGATCGTCATGGCGGTGGCCCGCGAGTACGGCTGGCCGGGGTTCCTCCAGACGGTGCGCGACACCGTCGCGGTCGGGCCGGCCGTGCTGGCGACCTATGCCGGAACCTGGCTCGCCGATGGCGCGCCGCCGTTCGAGGTGGTGGTCAAGGAGGACCGGCTGTTCGTCCAGGGCGGGCCTTTCGGCCCCGAACCGGTCGAGCTGCACGCCGAGAGCCCGAGCCGCTTCTTCATCCTCTCGACCGGCTTCAGCTTCGATTTCACCGCCATCGCCGAGGGCCGGGCGACCCTGGCCGGCAGCATCGCGGCGGTGCGCCGGAAGTGACCGGCCCCAAGGGCATGACCTTCGCAAAGGATCGACGTCCATGCGGGGTTCAGCCGCCCCGGCCGGCGGGCTAGAGTGGGCGTCGATTCCGTCCGGTCGAGGGTCGATTTTGAGCGCGAGCGGCTCGAAATCAGGCTAAAGCGACCGCCCGGACACGGCCAAACGACAAAAACCTCGGGGAAAACCGGATGAGCGGCGCGAAAAACGACCCGGCAACGCAAGCCAAGGCGGCCGCCCTGGCCAGGACCTTCGCCGGGGGTTTGGGCCGCCAGGCGCCGGCGGCGGACGAGGCCGCCTTCCTGGCCCAGGTGGCCGAGGACCTGCAGGCCGAGGAGCTGCCGGAGGTCTCCGACGAGGACCTCGGCGCCATGTTCGCCGACTTCTGGCGCTTCGCCGAGGCGTCCCACGGCCAGGACCCGGCCATCCGCCTGCGCCGCTGGGTCAGCCCCTCGGGCGACGACCTGGGCCGCGACCTGCTGGAAATCGTCCAGAACGACCGCCCCTTCCTGGTCGACAGCATCATGGGCCAGGTGGCCGAGGCCGGCGTCGCCGTCCGAGCCATGTTCCATCCGATCGCTACGCTGGGCGGCCAGGCCCGCTCGCTGATCCAGGTCCATCTCGATCCCGTGGGCGAGGACCGGGTCGCCGGCCTGCTGCAGGCGCTGGAGGCCACCCTGGCCGACGTCCGCCTGGCGGTCGACGACTTCAGGGCCATGAAGGCCCTGGTCCGCCGCACCATCGAGGAGCTGGAGGCGACGGACCTGGGCGCCGTCGACCGCGACGAGCGGGCCGAGCAGCTGGCCTTCCTGGAATGGCTGGAGGGCGACCATTTCGTCTTCCTCGGCGCCCGCACCTACGAGTATCCCCGCACCGCCGACGGCGGCTACGCGGCCGAGGAGCCGCTCTACCAGCCCGAGGGCAGCCTCGGGCTGTTGCGCGACCAGAGCCGCGCCGTTCTGCGCCGGGCCAGCGAGCCGGCCATCCTCTCCAAGCAGGTGCGCCGCCACCTGGAGACCGGCCCGGCCCTGACGGTGGCCAAGTCCAACCTGCGCTCGATGGTCCACCGGCGGGCCTACATGGACTACATCGGGGTCAAGCGGTACGGCGCCGACGGCCTTCCCTCCGGCGAGGTCCGTTTCGTCGGCCTGTTCACCGTCGAGGCCTACGAGACCCCGGCCAACGAGGTGCCGCTGATCCGCCGCAAGGTGCGGCTGGCCCTGGAGCAGGCCAACGTCACGCCCGGCAGCCACAACGACAAGCGGCTGCGGGTGGTCATCGAGACCTATCCGCGCGACGAGCTGTTCCAGCTGGGCGAGGACGAGCTGCTCAGCCAGGCCATGGGCATCCTGCACCTGATGGACCGCCCGCGGCTGAAGATCTTCGCCCGCAAGGACCCCTTCGACCGCTTCGTCTCGGTGCTGCTCTACGTGCCGCGCGACCGCTACGACAGCGGCGTGCGCGAGCGGGCCGGCAAGCTGATCGCGGCGGCCTGGCGGGGCCGGGTCTCGGCCTACTACCCCAGCTTCTCCGACGCCCCCCTGGCGCGGGTCCACTACATCATCGGGGTCAACCCGGGCGACCATGCCGAGCCGGACATGGCCGAGCTCGAGGCGGAGGTCGCTGAGACCGCCCGCACCTGGGGCGACCGTTTCGAGGCCGCCGTCCGCGCCTCCGGCCTGCCGACCACCGCCACCCTCGGCCGCTGGGCCGAGGCCTTCAGCGCCGGCTACCGCGACTTCTACCCGGCCGAGGAGGCGATCGCCGACCTCACCGAGATCGACGCCATGGGCCCGCAGGACGAGTTCCGGGCCCGCGCCTTCCGCCAGGTCGGCGACAGCGCCCTGCGCTTCCGGTTCAAGCTCTACCGCCGCGGCGAGCATGTGCCGCTGGCCGACGTCACCCCGATCCTTGAGCACATGGGCCTGCGCGCCCTGATCGAGGACGCCTTCGAGCTGGCCCCCCTGGGCCGCGAAGGCCAGGAGACCGTCTGGGTCCACGAGTTCCTGCTCGAGGACCGGGCCGGCGAGCACCTGGTTTTCGCCGACGTCAAGGAGGCCTTCGAGGCCCTGTTCACCGCCGTCTGGTGCGGCCAGACCGAGAGCGACGGCTTCAACCGGCTGGTGCTGGAACTCGGCGTCTCCTGGCGCGAGGCGGCCCTGGTCCGCGCCCTGGCCAAGTACCGCCAGCAGTCGGGCCTCGACCCCAGCCAGGCGGTCCAGGAAGAGGCCCTGCGCGACAACCCCGGCGTCGCCCGGCTGATCCTCGACCTGTTCCGCGTCAAGTTCGACCCGGCCATCGCCGCCGAGATTCCCGCCCGCCAGCTGCAGGCCGAGGCGGTCATGGGCGAGATCACCGCCGCGCTGCAGGGGGTCGAGAGCCTCGACGCCGACCGGGTGCTGCGCCGCCTCGCCCTGCTGGTCATGGCGTTGAAGCGGACCAACTTCTACCAGCTGGACGCGGCCGGAAAGTCCAAGCCCTATATCAGCTTCAAGGTCGCCAGCCGCGAACTCGACGACCTTCCGGCCCCCAAGCCGTTCCGCGAGATCTTCGTCTGGAGCCCGATGGTCGAGGGCGTCCACCTGCGCTTCGGCCCCGTGGCCCGCGGCGGCCTGCGCTGGTCCGACCGCCGCGACGACTTCCGCACCGAGGTGCTGGGCCTGGTCAAGGCCCAGCAGGTCAAGAACGCGGTCATCGTCCCGGTCGGCTCCAAGGGCGGCTTCTACCCGAAGCAGCTGCCGCGCGGCGGGACCCCCGACCAGACCCGCGCCGCCGGCATCGCCGCCTACACCGTCTTCCTGTCGGGCCTGCTGGACATCACCGACAACATCGACGCGGACAACCAGGTGGTCCGCCCGGCCGGGGTGATCGCCCATGAGCCGGACGATCCCTATCTGGTCGTCGCCGCCGACAAGGGCACCGCCACCTTCAGCGACATCGCCAACGGCATCTCGGCCCAGTACGGCTTCTGGCTCGGCGACGCCTTTGCCTCGGGCGGCTCGGCCGGCTACGACCACAAGGTCATGGGCATCACCGCCCGGGGGGCCTGGGAAGCGGTCAAGCGCCACTTCCGCGAGATGGGCAAGGACATCCAGAAGGAGCCCTTCACCGTCGTCGGGGTCGGCGACATGTCCGGGGACGTGTTCGGCAACGGCATGCTGCTCAGCAAGCAGATCCGCCTGCTGGCCGCCTTCGACCACCGCCACATCTTCCTCGATCCCGATCCGGACCCGGCCTCGAGCTGGGAGGAACGCGACCGGATGTTCAAGCTGCCGCGCTCGAGCTGGGACGACTATGACAAGAGCAAGATCAGCAAGGGCGGCGGCGTCTTCGCCCGGTCCCTGAAGACCATTCCGATCAGCCCGGAGGTCCGCGCCGCCCTCGACATCAAGGGCGAAAACCTCTCCCCGAACGAGCTGATGAGCGCCATCCTCAAGGCGCGGGCCGAACTCCTCTACCTCGGGGGCATCGGCACCTATGTGAAGGCCAAGCGCGAGAGCCACGCCGACGCCGGCGACAAGGCCAGCGATCCGATCCGGGTCGACGCCACCGACCTGAAGGTCAAGGTGGTCGGCGAGGGGGCCAATCTCGGCCTCACCCAGGCCGGCCGCATCGAGTTCGCCCTGGCCGGCGGCCGGATCAACACCGACGCCATCGACAACTCCGCCGGGGTCGACAGCTCCGACCATGAGGTCAACATCAAGATCCTCACCGGCATGGCCGAGCGCGCCGGCAAGCTGGACCGCCCGGCCCGCGACGCCCTGCTGGCCTCGATGACCGACGATGTGGCCGAGCACGTGCTGGCCCACAACTACGACCAGACCCTGGCCCTCTCCCTGCTGCAGCAGGACGCCGTCGCCGAGCTCGACAGCCACGCCCGGTTCATCGCCGAGCTGGAAGCCGACGGCAAGCTCGACCGCCGGGTCGAGGGCCTGCCCGACGCCCTGGCCCTGCAGGACCTGGCCAAGGCGCACCAGGGGCTGACCCGGCCCGAACTGGCGGTGCTGCTGGCCTACGGCAAGCTCGACCTGTTCAGCGACATGATCGCCGGCTCCGGCCCCGACGACCCGGCCTTCCGCGACACCCTGGAGGGCTACTTCCCCAAGGGGGTGCGCGGGTTCGACGCGGAGATGGACCAGCACCGCCTGCGGCGGGAGATCATCGCCACCGTCCTCTCCAACGAGATCGTCAACCGCTGCGGCCCGACCTTTCCCTCCCGCTTGAAGGCCTCGGCCAACGCCGACGACGCGGCCCTGGTGGTCGGGTTCGAGGCCAGTCGCCGCATTCTCGGCTTCGACGCCCTGTGGGACGAGGTCGCGGCGCTCGACGGCAAGGCCCCGGCTGCCGGCCAGCTGTCGCTGTTCCGGGCTCTCTCCCACCTGATCCGCAGCCAGACCTTCTGGATGGCCCGCCGCGCCAAGACCGGCGACAGCGTCCAGGCGCTGGTCGACCGCTACCAGCCGGCCATGCGCGAGCTGGCGGCCCTGAGCCCCGGCCTGCTGTCGCCGTTCGAGCAGAAGGCGGTCGCCCGCCGCGCCAAGGCCTTCGTCGCCGACGGGGCGCCGGAGACCCTGGCCGCGGCCGTCGCCGCCCTGCAGCCGCTGACCACGGCGGCGGACCTGCTGGATCTCGCGGCCCGCATGAACTGGCCGGCCCCGGCCGCCGCCCGCCTCTACCACCAGGTCGGCGCCGCCTTCAGCTTCGACAAGCTGCGGGCCGCGGCCGGCGAGAAGCGCGGCGGCGACCACTACGAGCGGATGGCCGTGCGGCGGCTGATCGAGGACATGCTGGGCGAACAGACCGAGGTGACCCGCGCGGTGATGACCTACGCCGCCAGCCCGCAGGCCGGCGAGACGCCCGAGCAGGCGGTCGCCGCGGTCAAGTCCTGGGCCGCCATGCACCAGGGCCCGGGCCGCACCGTGCGCCGCACCGTCGAGGAGATCGAGACGGCCGGCGGCGGCTGGACCTTCGCCAAGCTGACCATCGTCAACGCGGCGCTGCGCGAACTGGCGGAGGCGGCGGGGCGGGGGTAGGGCCGTTTGGCCAACCCTTTTCTGTCATCCTTCGGCCGCGAAGCGGACCGGAGGACCCACTTGTCCGCTTGACGCCTGGCATCGAAGGGAACATGCGGCCGGCGGGCTCCAGGCGGTCTCGCACTTGCCGTGGGTCCTCCGGTCCGCGCTATGCGGCCGAAGGATGACAGGAAAAGCGCGAACTCTAAACGTTGACCGCCTGCGCGAACCGCTCGCCCAGGTACACCCGCCGCACCTCCGGATCGTCGATGATCTCCTGCGGGGCGCCTTCGAACAGCACCTCGCCGGCATGGATGATCGAGGCGCGGTCGATGATGTCCAGGGTCTCGCGGACATTGTGGTCGGTTATCAGGATGCCGATGCCGCGGCCCTTGAGGTAGCCGATCACCTCGCGGATGTCGGCGATGGCCAGGGGGTCGATGCCGGCGAAGGGCTCGTCGAGCAGCATGAAGGCCGGCTCGCTGGCCAGGGCGCGGGCGATTTCCACCCGCCGCCGCTCGCCGCCCGACAGGCTGATGGCCGGGGCGGCGCGCAGGTGCTCGATGCGCAGCTCTTCCAGGAGTTCAGTGGTCGTCGCGGCGGCCTTGGCCTGGTCGCGCACGCGCATCTCCACGACCGCCATGACGTTCTGCTCGACCGTCAACCCCCGGAAGATCGAGGCTTCCTGCGGCAGGTAACCGACCCCGAGCCGGGCCCGCTGATACATCGGCAGCGCGGTGATGTCGGCCCCGTCGAGCAGGATGCGGCCGTGGTCGACCGGGATCAGGCCGGTCACCATGTAGAAGCAGGTGGTCTTGCCCGCGCCGTTGGGGCCGAGGAGGCCGGCCACCTCGCCCCGCGCCAGGCGCAACGAGACGTTCTTGACCACCTGCCGGTCGCCGAACCGCTTGCCGATGCTCTCGACCACCAGTCCGGCGCCGACCGGCGCCGACGGGGCGGGCTTGGGCGCTGTCTCCTTGGCCGCCATGCCTATTCCGGCTTGCCGCTCGGGTAGAAGACGGCGCGCACACGGCTCTTGCTGCCGCGGCCCTTGGCGTTGCTGAACATCTGCGACTGTCCGGTCTGCAGGTTGATCACCACCCGGTCGGCGCGGGCGACGTTCTGGCCTTCCACGACGACAACGTCGCCGGTCAGGGTGATGGTCTCGGACCGGGCGGTGTAGACGGCGTTGTCGGCCTTCACCCGCCGCTCGCCCTCGGCGTAGTGGACGTCGCCCTCGGCGACCAGCCGCTCGGTCTCGCCGCACTCGCCGCCCTTCTTGGCGGCGAAGACGTTGAGGGTCCGGGTGCGCAGCCGGGTGCGGGCCTGCAGGGCCTCGACGTCGCCGCGCCAGATCGACTTGCACTCCGCGGTCAGGATCTCGCTCTCGTCGGCGGCGATGTCGAGCGGCGCCTTGGAGCGCGGCGCGATCTGGGCCTGGGCGGCGCCCGCCACGGCCATCGCCCCGACCAGGACGCCGGCCGCCGCCATCAATCTCGCCTTGCGCATTCGTCGTTCGCCTTACTTCTCGATGCGAGCCCGGACACGGCCCTTCATGGTCATCTTGCCGGTGTCGCGATCCACCTCATAGGACTTCGCCGACACCTGGCCAAGCGGCCCGTCGCCGGCCAGCCCCTGCTGTCCGCTGACCTTGCCCGACCGGGTGTCGACTATAGCGTCGTTCGTGGCCACACGTTGACCGTCCCCGTCGTCGATCCGCACGTCGCCGGAAAGGCGCAGGATGCGGGTCTTCTCGTCGTAGATGCCGCGCTTGGCGGTCATCCGCGAGGGCGCGCCGGTCTCGCCGCCCAGGGTCAGCACCGGGTCGGTCAGCACCACCTCCTGCATGATGGTGTCGCTGCGCATCGCCTCGCCGGCCCCGATCAGGAAGCTGCGCCCGTCGGCCATCCGGCCCATGAACCGCGCCCCGACCAGCTTGATCGCCGTCTGGGTCTCCTTGGGCTTCTGGCGTCCGGCCTGGATCGAGCTGAAGGTGAAGAAGCCGGCCAGGGCCAGGACCAGCGCCCCCATCAGCGCCGGCAGCAGCCAGCGCAGCAGGTGGATGACGTCCGAGCGCCGGCGCCAGGCGGTCATGCGGTCCGGTTCTCTGGCGGGCTGGGCGGCGAAGTCGGTCATGAGTGGGCGAAGATGTCCATCTCCTCCCAGCCGGCCAGGTCGAGCCGGGCGCGGTGGGGGAGGAAGTCGAAACAGGCCTTGGCCAGGCCGGCGCGGCCCTCGCGCTCGAGCATGGTCTCCAGCTTCGCCTTCACGACATGGAGATGCAGCACGTCGGAGGCGGCATAGGCCAGTTGTTCGGTGCTCAAGGTCGCGGCGCCCCAGTCGCTCGACTGCTGGGCCTTGGAGAGGTCGATGCCGGCCAGTTCCTTGACCACGTCCTTGAGGCCATGGCGGTCGGTGTAGGTGCGGGCCAGCTTGGATGCGATCTTGGTGCACCACACCGGGTTGGTCGCCACCCCCAGGTGCAGCTCGAACATGGCGATGTCGAAGCGGCCGAAGTGGAAGATCTTGGTCACCGCCGGATCGGTCAGCAGCGCCTTGAGGTTGGGGGCGTCGTAGGTCTGCCGGTTCAGCCGCACCATGTGGGCGTCGCCGTCCCCGGCCGAGATCTGCACCAGGCAGAGCGGGTCGCGCCGGAACCGCAGGCCGAGCGTCTCGGAATCGACGGCGACGCTGGTCGCCCCCGCGAACAGGCCGGGCGGCAGGTCGCCTTCGTGCAGATGATTGGCCAATGAACCGACTCTCCTCGGGTGCTTCTAACATAGGGAGAGTTTCGACCCACCCATAGAGAAGGGGGTGGTGCCCAGGAGAGGACTCGAACCTCCACGGCCGTTAAGCCACTGGCACCTGAAGCCAGCGCGTCTACCAATTCCGCCACCTGGGCCCGCCTCGATCCTTGGGGGATCGCCGCGAAGGCGCGCTCATTACGGCAGGCGCCGTGTGCGGTCAATGGGCGAGATTGCGAATGTGCGCGGGGTGTTCTAAGCCCGCGCCAGCTTCAGGGATCAAGAGTGTCATGCAAGGTCTGGTCACGGTTTTCGGCGGCACGGGGTTCGTGGGTCGCCAGGTGGTCAGGGCGCTGGCCAGGAAGGGCCTGCGCGTTCGCGTCGCCGCCCGCCAGCCGGGCCGGGGCTATCGCCTGCGGATGCTGGGCGACGTCGGCCAGATCGAGGTGGTCCAGGCCAACATCCGCGACCGCGCCTCCACGGCCCGGGCGCTGGAGGGGGCCGAGGGCTGCGTCAACCTGGTGGGCATCCTGCGGGAAGGCGGGCCACAGCGATTCTCCAGCATCCACGGCGTGGGCGCGCGCACCGTCGCCGAGGCGGCCAAGGCGGCCGGCGTCAGCCGTTTCGTGCAGGTGTCGGCGATCGGGGCCGACCCAGGCTCGAGCTCGAAGTATTTCCGCAGCAAGGCCGAAGGCGAGGCGGCGGTGCGGGAGGTGTTCCCGGACGCCACGGTGATCCGCCCGGCCATCGTCTTCGGCCCGGACGACAGCTTCTTGAACCGCTTCGGCCTGATGGCGGCCCTGAGCCCGGTGCTGCCGCTGATCGGGGGCGGCCAGACGAAGTTCCAGCCGATCTATGTCGGCGACCTGGCCGCGGCGATCGCCACCGCCATCACGGAAGATGGGTTCGCTGGCAAGACCTGCGAACTCGGCGGCCCGACCGTCTACAGCTTCAAGGACCTCATGGGCTTCGTCTGCGCCGAGACCGGCCGCAAGCGCATCCTGGCGCCCCTGCCCTTCCCGATCGCCGGCCTGATGGGCCTTGCCGGCGACATCGCGGGCCTGGTCATCCCCCCGCCGATCACCAGCGACCAGGTCGAGATGCTGCGCACCGACACGGTCGTTACGCCCGGCGCCGAGGGCCTGGAGGCCTTCGGCATCATTCCCAAGAGCGTCGAAGCGGTGGCCCCCGCCTACCTCTACCGCTACCGCAAGGGCGGCCAGTACGCGGCCACGCCGGAAGGCGCTTACTAGTCTCCCTCCCCGAATGGGGAGGGCAGACGCGCGGTACGCGCGTCGGGTGGGGAATCCGGCTGGAGTCTCCTCCTCCATGGCGCGGTTCAGCGCCCTATCATTAGCAACTAGACCGACTTCCCCACCCGGCGAGGCTTCGCCCCGCCTGCCCTCCCCATTCGGGGAGGGAGGTTACAGCGCCGCCCACTCCGCCAGCACGTCCACGTCGCGCTCCCCCGCCACGGCCTTCAGCCGCAACGCCGCCGCCCGCTCCGGGACGAGCCGCGCGAGCGCCCAGACCGCCGCCCCGCGCACCACGGCCGACGGATCCTCGAGCAGCCGCTCCGCCTCCTCGGCCAGCGCAGGCATCCCGCTGTTGCCGATCGCGTACAGCACATTCCGCACCAGCCGGTCGCGTCCGATCCGCAATGCCGCCGTCTTCCGGAACATCGTCCGGAACCCCGCCTCGTCCAGCCGCGCCAGCTGCGCCAAGGACGGCGAGTCCAGCTCCGCCCGCGCATGAAAGGCCGTCTCGCGCGCCGCCGCCGCGAACTTGTTCCAGGGGCAGACCGCCAGGCAGTCGTCGCAGCCATAGATCCGGTTGCCCAAGGCTGGCCGCAGGGCGGGGTCGATGGGCCCCTGGTGCTCGATGGTCAGGTAGGAGATGCAGCGCCGCGCATCGAGCCGGTAGGGCGCCGGGAAGGCGTTGGTCGGGCAGATATCCAGGCAGGCGCGGCAGGAGCCGCAGCGGTCCTCCTCCGCCGCGTCCGGCCGCAGCTCCAGGCTGGTCAGCACCGAGCCTAGGAACAGCCAGCTGCCCAGCTCACGCGACACCAGGTTGGTGTGCTTGCCCTGCCAGCCCAGGCCCGCCCGCTCGGCTAGCGGCTTCTCCATCAGGGGGGCGGTGTCGACGAACACCTTCACCTCGCCCCCGAACTTCGCCTTCATCCAGCCGCCGAGGTTCTTCAGCCGCCCCTTGATCAGCCCGTGGTAGTCGTCGCCTCGCGCGTAGGCGCTGATCAGCCCGCGGTCGCGACGGGCCAGCCCCGCCATCGGATCCTCCGCCGGCCCGTAGTTGATCCCCAGCATCACCGCCGTCCGGGCGTCGGGCCACATGCCGGTCGGGTGGGCCCGCCGCGCCAGGGTCTCGGCCATCCAGCCCATGGTCCCATGCAGGCCCTCGGCCACGAACGCTTCCAGCCGCTCGCCCGCCGGCCAGGGATCGGCCGCCGAGGCGAACCCGCAGACGTCGAAGCCCAGCGAGCGGGCGCGGGCGCGGATGGCTTGGGGGATATCCGGGGGGGCCGGGGTCATGGCGAGCCCCGTTTGGACCGACGGGCTTCAGAAATCCAGGTCGTCGTAGTGGCTGGCGGGGCTCAGCCCCGGCCAGCGGTCGGCCAGCAGCGGCCGGAAGCACGGCCTGGACTTGAGCTTCATGTACCAGGTCTTGGCGGACGGGAAGTCGCTCCAGGGCACGTCGCCGAAATAGTCGATCACCGAGAGGTAGGCGGCGGCCGCGAAGTCGGCCAGCGACAGCCGCCGGCCGGCCAGCCAGTCGCGCTCGCGCAGCAGCATCTCCAGGTACTTCAGGTGGCTGCGCAGCCCGTCGCGGCCGGCGCGCAGGTTGGCCAGGGCCGGGGCGCCCAGGCCCAGCAGCCGTTTCTCCATCTTTTCGTGCAGCAGCAGGCCTGCGACCTCGAAGTCGAACTTGCGGTCGAACCATTGCAGCAGACGCCGCGCCTCGGCCCGGTCGGCGGCTTCGCGGCCCAGCAGCGGCGGCTCGGGATAGGCCTCCTCCAGGTGTTCGAGAATGGCCCGGGCCTCGGCGATCACCAGCCGGCCGCTGGGCCCGGTCTCGACCAGCACCGGCGGCACCCCGGACGGATTGAGCGCCAGCAGATCCTCGGGCCCCTCCCAGTAGCGGACGATCTGGTCGCCGAACGCCAGCCGTTTTTCGCCCAGCGCCAGCCGCACCTGGCGCGAGGCCGGGTCGAGGGGAAAGT